>ERZ779866.2819-NODE-2819-length-14926-cov-3.555242_pt1 | contig 14926 bp, 15 predicted proteins | sample MGYA00511248_ERZ779866 | MGnify/ENA primary metagenome ERZ779866 (study PRJEB29588, sample SAMEA2155758) | human gut metagenome | biome: human gut; feature: human-associated habitat; material: faeces | place: Denmark | collected 2008/2010 ... | reverse complement strand
GAAGCTGTCTCGCGGCAGGCGAGCTTCTGTCCTCCGGTCCGTAGACGGCATCGCCCCACAACGGAAATCCCGCCCCGGCCAGATGCACGCGTATCTGATGGGTCCGGCCGGTGAAAATACGCACGGCAAGAAGCGCGAAACGACCGGACGGCGAGGCGTACAGCGTGCTCCACTTCGTCAGCGCGCTGCGGCCTCCCTTTTCCTCGGGCACCGCGGCCATGCGCGTCTTCATCGTCGGATGGCGGCCTACGGCAAGATCGCTCATGCCTTCCGCCGGGGGCACGCCGCGCGTCACCGCAAGGTAGGTCTTGTGCACGCGCCGGGCCGCAAAGTCCTCGATGAGCCGAAGCCTTGCCCGCTCCGAAAGCGCGATGATCACAAGCCCGGACTTATCCTTGTCCAGACGGTGCACGATGCCGGGCCGCGGACCTTCCTGAAGAGCCAGCTGCGGAAAGTATGAGAGCAGCCGGTGCCCCAGCGTTCCCGACGGGCAGCTCGGGCAGGGATGCATGGTCAGTCCCGCCGGCTTGTTGACGACGGCCATATCATCATCGGCGTACACGATGTCGAGAGGCCCATCTTCGGGGACCAGTGCATCCGACGCTCCGGGCATGACGAATTCCACGCTCTGGCCGGGGCGCACCCGGAAATCGGCATCCGTGCAGGGCGCTCCGTCCACAAGGCAGGAGCCCTGCTCCACCAGCTTCTTTATCCGGCTGCGGGAGAGCTCGAGCACGGAACCGAGAAAGGCATCCAGACGCATTTTCTTCGTGCCGGAAGGCACCTCGAAACGGCGTCGTTCCCCGCCTTCCGGGCAGCGCAGGGCCTCGTCGTCCATGAGGTCCGCATCGTCGATGTCCGCAGGGAGGAACTCGCTACTCATGCCCGTCTCCGCAGTCCATTTTCTTCAGCACGTAGCCGGTCATGACGGCCTTGGCGATGTTGCGGCCGTCCCCGTCGTACACCATGATGTCGTATACCGCGAGCGTGCGTCCGAGCCGTACCGGCACGGCTTCCGCCCGAAGAGGTCCGCAGGTGCCGGGCAGAAGATAGGAAATGGAACACTGCGCGCTCACGCACAGGATTCCTGCACCGCGGCACCCGGCCGCAAAAGCCATGTCCGCCAGCGTGAATAGGGCCCCGCCGTGGGCGTTTCCGAGCACGTTGAGATGCCGGGTATCCAGCGGCATGGAAACGGCGCCGTTTCCTTCCGCATCAAAACTTTCCACCCTGATGCCCAGCAGTCCGGCCAGGGTTCCTTCCGTGACGACATCACAGCCCATGTTGCGACTCCTCATACATAACAATCGGTTCAGGGCGCGAGCATACGCGCGGCGCACAGGCATGGCAAGATGAACGGATGCGCCCCTTTTTCGAAAAAAAGAAAGAAATGCCCTCCCCGCACGCATCGTGCCCCGTTCTTTCACTGGACAGCGCCGTTCGGAGAGTTTATACCTTCTGGATACATTTTCTTTTAAGGAGCAATCTCATGGCCCATAAAAAGATCGAACGCGCCAAGGAACTTGATCGCCGTCGTCATCGTCGTGCCCAGCGCATCAAGGAACGCATCCACGAAGCCAAGGCCGCTGCCAAGAAGTAACTCTGGTCTGCGGATTCCTGCGGCCTTCCGGTTGCAGAGTCAGTTTCCGGCGTGTCGGCTCTTTCTGCGGACACGCCGTTCCTGTTTTTTCGCTCAACCCTTTTCTTCTCCCATGCCTATTTACGAATACGCCTGCCCCCACTGTCAGAAAACCTTTGAAGAATGGCTCCGTTCCGGCGACGACGCCGAAACCCAGCCCTGCCCCGACTGCGGCACTCCCTGCCGCAGGGTGATTTCCAACACTTCCTTCATCCTCAAGGGCGGCGGCTGGTTCGCCTCCTCCTACGGGCACGGGACCAGCAATCTTTTCGACAAGAGCAAGGGCGTTCCTTCCGTTTCCGACAGCAAGCCGGAAGAAAAAAGCGCCCCCGCGGCCAAAACCGAAAGCCCGGCACCCGCCAAAAGTGCGGAAACGCCCGCCGGAACGAAATAGAGGTCACCATGATCGAACGTTACTCCCGGCCCGAAATGGCCGGACTCTGGACTCTGGAAAACCGCTATCGCTACTGGTTCAAGGTGGAACAGGCCGTCTGCCAGGCCTGGAACGAACAGGGCGTCATTCCCGACGAAGACCTGAAGAACATCATGCAGGACGTGGACTTCGACGTGGACAAGATCCTCGAAATCGAATCCGTCACCCGTCATGACATCATCGCCTTCCTCACCTATCTGGAACAGAAAATAGGCCCCTCCGCCCGCTTCATCCACCTCGGCTGCACCTCTTCCGACATCGTGGATACCGCCATGGCTCTGCAGATGGTGGAAGCCGGCAAGATCATCATGGACGGCTTCGACCTCGTGCTCGACACGCTGCGCACCTTCATCCGCAAGCACCAGGGCCTCATCTGCATGGGCCGCTCCCACGGCGTGCACGGCGAACCCGTGACCTACGGCTTCAAGTTCGCCGGTTTCTATGCCGAATTCATGCGCGACAAGAAGCGCTTTGCCGACGCCATCGAAGACATCCGCACCGGCAAGCTCTCCGGCGCCATGGGCACCTACACCGTCATCACTCCCGCCGTGGAAGCCCGCGCCTGCGAAATCCTCGGCCTCAAGGCCGACATCATCTCCACCCAGATCGTGCAGCGCGACCGCTACGCCCACTACTTCACCGCACTTGCCATTGCGGCGGGCACCGTGGAACGCATCTGCGTGGAACTGCGTCATCTTCAGCGCACGGAAGTGCACGAAGTGGAGGAAGGCTTCGCCAAGGGGCAGAAGGGCTCCTCGGCCATGCCCCACAAGCGCAATCCCATCTCCGCGGAAAACATGTGCGGTCTGGCCCGCGTCATCCGCTCCAACTCCCTCGCCTCCATGGAGAATCAGGCTCTGTGGCATGAGCGCGACATCAGCCACTCCTCGGTGGAACGCATCATCACGCCCGACTCCACCATTCTCATGGACTACGTGCTGCACCGCCTGAACCGCCTGCTCGAAGGACTGCGCATTCTGCCCGAAAACGTGGAACGCAACCTCTGGGGCAGCTACGGCCTCTTCTTCTCCCAGCGCGTGCTCACCGCGCTCATCGAAAAGAACATGCCCCGTCAGCAGGCCTACGTGGTCGTGCAGAAGCGCGCCATGGAAAGCTGGGAAACCCACAAGTCCTTCCCCGAACTCATCCGTGCGGATGCCGAAATTCAGGCGCATCTCTCCCCCGAAGAACTCGACGCCATTTTCAACATCAATCACTACACCCGCTACGAGGCGGAAATCATCGACCGCGTACTCGCGGAAAAGTAATCCGCCCCGCGCTCTCTGAAAGGAAAAAGCGTCGCCTCCGGTCCGCCGGAAGCGGCGCTCTTTTTTGTGCGCCATTGTGTTCCCGGACGTTTTCCCTTAAAACGGAAAAAAACGATTCCCCCTCCGGCCCCTTTTCCAACCAAGGAGACTCCCTTGCTCCGCCTCCTTTTTCTTCTGCTCGTCTGTCTGATGCTGCCGGCTCAGGCCTCCGCCGACTGGACGGCCCGTCTGCCCTCCCATACCCCGGACTACTTTCTCGCCGCCGACAAGTCCCGCAGGCTGCTCTTTCAGGTGGAGCAGACCGTCGACGGCAAAGCCGCCGTCACGCGGCAGTTCGACTGCATCCACGGGCGAGTCGAAGGCGACAAGCAGAAGGAAGGCGATCTGCGTACGCCGGAAGGCGTGTACTTCATCACGCACAAGATCACGCAGCAGCTCGACTTCATGGAATACGGACCGCACGCCTTCAACCTGAACTATCCCAATCCCGCGGACAGGCTGCGGGGAAAGACCGGCAGCGGCATATGGCTGCACAGCAAGGGACAGCCCATAACAGGGCTCACCACGCGCGGCTGCATGGCCATAGATCAGCATGAAATCACGGATCTGCTGTCCGTGCTCGTTCCGGGTACGCCCGTGGTCATAGCGGAACACCTGGACGGTGCCCCCTTCGTCAGACCGCTGGCCTCCCTGCCCGAACCCGGCCCGGACTCATCCTCCGTTCTCCCGAGATCCGACCGGCTCTCCCCTCTTTCTCCCGCTTCTCCTCCATCCACGGAAGACGAACTTCCCGGATCGCCCGCACCTCTGACGGAACACACGGAAACCGCCCAATCTTCCCTTTCCCCGACGGAAACCACGCCCGGCTCTTCCCCGGCCGCGGCCGCTCCGCAGACCGCCCCTTCCGGCGACGACGAAAAAGTGCTGCGTCAGACGCTCCGCTGGATGGACGACAGAATGCGCCGGTCCGAAAACATCTTCAGCATGTACGACAGGGAAAACTATCCGCGGGCCAGCCGGGAAAAGTTTTCCGCTCTGCGCAAAAGGCTGCGTTCCGACTTCCGCAGACAGGAAGATCTCTTTCTCGACCGCGACGGCATACGTCTTCTGGCCGGGCCCGGATACTGGGTCTCATGCTTCATCAAGAGCTATCAGCGCCGGGGACAGTATCATCACGGTCTTCAGGCGCTGTACTGGATGCCCGATGAAGTCGGAGAATTCCACATCATAGGCGAGGTGTGGATCAATAATTAAAAAGCCCGGGACGGCGACTTTTCCGACGAATGCATCCCGCCATTCTTCCCGGGCATTCGTGCTTCCGCGCCGGCTATTGCAACATGCGTCATAAACACGAAGGAGCCTGTCGAAGACAGACTCCTTTTTTTTGCGCATCCCAAGGACCGCATTTCTTTTCGTGCTCATGCCTTTTCAGTGCATCTCATGCCCCTCGTGCACCAGAACGGAAAGTCGTATGCCCACTTCCTCATAATGCTGCCGCAGCACCATTTCTATGGTTCTGCCGTCTCCCTCATGCACGGTTTCGGCAATGAGATGATGCCTGTCGTAGAACTCCTTGGGCGTAAACAGCGTCCGCCAGTAATTGTAATACAGAAACTTGGCCAGCGAGGAACAGGACGTGCGGGCTATGTCGATGAGGCGCTCGTTGGTGCAGGCGGAAAGCAGCGTCATGTGAAAGGCCTCGTCTATCTCTGCAAGCGTATCGAGATGCGCGGCATAATTCACCTGATCGTCGAGACGACGCACCACATCGGCAAAGGCCTCGTGCTGCCGCTCCGTCCACAGCGGCAGAGACTGTGCCACGGCCGCGCCTTCAAGAATTCCGGCGACGATGTAGCTGTCATGAATTTCCTTGGCGCTCATGGAGCGCACATACTTGCCCTTCTGCGGTTCCGAACAGATGAGCCCCTGATGAGCCAGCATGAGCAGTGCTTCGCGTATGGGCGCGCGGCTGATGTTGAGCCTTTCCGATATCTGAGCTTCCCGTACGGGCTGACCGGGCTGGAGAATGCCGGAACGAATGAGACCACGTATGTAGTCGGCGGCCTTGCTGCTGTATGTTTCTTTTTTAAACTGCATGGTTGACGGAGGGATTCAGATGAACGGCGTTCTTTCCGGTCAAGGATACGCCCACGGTAAACACCATACGCCGGACGACTCAAGCAAGACATGCCGCGGATATGATAAATCACAAAGCAAGTCCGTCATACGTCAAGGTACGACATCTCGGGCCTGCATCGACAATACGACGGCAGAGCATCTTTTCATGATTGTGTCAGATTTTCTTTAATTTGAAAAGTACTGTATCGTCCTTTTTCCATGTATGAGATTCCATAAAAAACACCGCTTCCGATATCCTGTAACGGAACCGGAAGCGGTGTCGAGAGGTTGCTTCAGCAGAAAAGCCCGCTACCTGCTAGCGGAAGGTGGGCAGGTAGGCGTACAGCGCCGGGGAACCGCCGGTGTGCAGGAAGAGCACATTGGCGCCCTTGGGGAAGAAATCCTTGCGGACAAGGTCGATCATGCCGGCCATGGCCTTGCCGCTGTACACGGGATCAAGCAGGATGGCTTCGGTGCGGGCGAGCATCTTCACGGCTTCCACCATGCCGTCGTTGGGGATGGAGTAGCCGGGCTGATAATAGTCGCCGAAGCACACGACCTTTTCTTCGGGAAGCTTCACGCCCGCGCCGATGTAATCCAGAGTCTCCTGAGCGAGCTTATGCACGATGGCGCTTTCCACGTCGCCGGGGCGGCTCACGTCGATGCCGGACATGGGAATGTCCATGTTGTTGCCGTAGAAGCCGGCGATCATGCCGGCGTGGGTGCCCGCGCTGCCGCTGGGCACGATGACGTGATCGAAGTTCAGGCCCATTTCAAACATCTGCTGCATGATTTCCTGAGCGCAGGAAACATAGCCGAGAGCACCTATGTGGTTGGAGGCGCCGCCGGGAATGATGTAGGGCTTCCTACCTTCGGCACGCAGCTTTTCGGCCACCTTTTCCATTTCCTCCATCATGGGGGATCCGCCGGGCACCACGGTGATGCTCTTCACGCCGAGCAGCTGATAGAGGAAGTTGTTGCCGGAAGCTTCGGGATTGTAGCTGCCCTTCACGCGTTCCTCGAGCACCAGATGGCAGTCGAGACCTTCGTGCACGGCCCAGGCAAGGGTCAGACGGCAGTGGTTGGACTGCACGGCGCCGCAGGTGATGAGGGTATCCGCACCCTTGGACAGCGCATCGGCGATGCTGAAGTCCAGCTTGCGGGTCTTGTTGCCGCCGGCGCAGCCGGGGAGAAGGTCGTCACGCTTGATGTAGACGTTCACCTTGTTTCCCAGAGCGGCAGAGAAGTTGGGCAGATATTCGATGGGAGTAGGTTCCTTGACATAACCACGACGAGGGAACTTGGCAAGATTCATGGCAGTACCTTCCTTAGCATTGAATGTTTGAGGGTTCCTTGAGTCGTTCCGGACAACTGGCCCGGATCAGTTCCCGTGCAAGAACGCTGGTGGCGTCCACAACGGGAGTATCCCACAGTCTGGACTCCGTGACCGCCACGGGAATTTCCGTGCAGCCGAGGAGCACAACGGACACATGTTTCTCCTCCACAAGACGGCGGACCGTATCGAGCAGAATCTGGCGGGCCTTTGCGGAAACAGGATCGGAAAAAGCCTTGATGCCGAACTCGGGATCGCTGATGGCGCGTTGCACGAGAGCACAGTCTTCGTCATCGGGAAGCACGGGCTCGAGCCCGGCCTTTTCCAGAGCGTCCTGATACAATCGGGTCTGCAGCGTGGCCACCGTGCCCATGAGGCCTATGCGGCCTCCGTTCGGACACATGGACCGCACATGCTTCACCGCACTTTCGATGATGGAGACGAAGGTTACGTCGAGGCCGGTTTCCCTCAGGCGCTCCAGCGCCACGCTCAGAATGCGGGGACTGTGCGCCGTGTTGCAGGGCATGCCTATGACCCGGGCGCCGCTTTTGGCAAGCTGCGCCATGATGCCGCCGATGTCCTCCCCGGGATTCTCCTTCGTCCGGCCCAGCAGATAGGCGGGACGTTCCGGTATCCAGCCGGGGAAGGAGTGAAGCATGAGGGGGAGATGGTCCTGATCTACGGAGGCCTTCGTCCAGCGGAAGATCTTGCGGACAAGATCATAGCCGGCGTAGGGACCGAGCCCCCCCACTATGCCTATGGTTCGGGGAACGGGCAGGTGATCGGCAAAGCGCTGAATCACGATCTATTCCTTGCAGTTGCTGCTTTCCATCTTGGAAACCAGGATGGCGCCGGTGGCGTCGCCGAGCACGTTGATGGTGGTACGGGCCATGTCCATGATACGGTCAACGCCGGCGATGAGCGCGATGGCTTCCAGCGGAATACCGACCTGGGTGAACACCATGGTGATCATGATGAGAGCCGCACCGGGCACGCCCATGGAGCCGATGGAGGCAAGCACGGCCAGCAGAATGACGGTGAGCTGCTTATCTATGGGCATGGGAATGCCGTACACTTCCGCGGCAAAGATGGCCGCAACGCCCATGTAGATGGCCGCACCGTCCATGTTGATGGTGTTGCCGAGCGGGATGGAGAAGCTGGAAACGGACTTGGAGGCGCCGAGCTTCTGCACGGACAGCAGGTTGGAGGAAAGAGCCGCCGCGGAGGAGCAGGTGGAGAAGGAAATGATGAGAGGTTCGGAAAGCCCCTTCAGGAAGGTGGTCGGGGTCAGGCCGGAGAACTTGGCGCAGGGCAGATAGACCAGCAGAACCTGAAGCACGCATGCAAGATACATGACGCCGACCAGCTTGATGAGCGGCAGAAGAACGCTCAGGCCGTGGTTGGCCACGGTGAAGGCCATGAGGCCGAACACGCCTATGGGAGCGTAACACATGACGATGCCCGTCACCTTGATCATGACTTCGGCGCAGGAGTCGAAGAACACGAAGGCGGGACGGCCTCTGTCGCCGAGCATGCTGAGCGCGAATCCGAACAGAATGGCGAAGAAGATGACCTGAAGCATGTTGCCCTTGGCCAGAGCGTCAATCGGGTTCAGCGGCACGATATCCATGAGAACCTTGACGAGCGGAGGAGCGGAAACGTCCTTGACGTACAGGTTTTCCATGGAAAGAGTCAGTCCGAGACCGGGACGGAGCAGATTCGCAAGAATAAGGCCGATGATGACGGCGACGGTCGTGGTCACCAGATAGTAAATAAGCGTTTTCGACGCCACGCGTCCGAGTTCCTTCACATCGCACACGCTTGCCGCGCCGGCCACGAGCGTGGTGAACACCAGCGGCACCACGACCATGCGCACAAGGGTGATGAACAGATCGCCGAGCGGTTTGAACCAGCTGGCCTCAAGATTGAAGGAAGGGGCCATGGCACCTACAACGATGCCGAGAACCATACCTATGCCCATCTGGGCGGGAAGACTTAAACTCTTTGACATACTGCCTCTCAAATACTCTGACTGCGTTGGATCTTGTTCCGTATCTCCGGCCGTTCTTTCCGACCGGAACCGGTACGGATGTTATTGCCGTCTGTTGTTTCTATTTGTGCCCCCTCCTGTCCAAATAAAAAATATCGCAAGACGGGTCCCGGTCTGCCCGGAATCCCGTCTCAAAAAGGCTACTTGGCCACCACGACCTCGATTTCCACAAGACCGTTCATGGGAAGCTGATGCACGGCCACGCAGGAACGGGCCGGATACGCACCGTCAAAGAACTTGCCGTACACTTCGTTCACCGCGGCGAAATCCGCAATGTCCACCAGGAAGATGGTGGTCTTGACGATGTCGGAAGGCGTGGCTCCCACGGAGGCGAGCAGCGCCGCAATGTTCCTGAGAGACTGTTCGGCCTGCGCCTTCACTCCGCCTTCGGCGAGCTTGCCGGTAGCAGGATCAAGACCGAGCTGACCGGAAAAGAACGTCATGCCGCCGGCCTGAATACCCTGAGAATAAGGACCAATGGCTGCGGGTGCCGCAGAGGTGGAAACAACTTTGATATCCATGTCTTCCTCACACAATAAGAAAATGGAACTGTAATTTGTCGACTGTCGACATTTTTAGTAAAAAACGCTCTTTTGTCAAGAGTAGTGAAATTACTTCATAAAATCATGGACCATTTCACCGGATAACAGATGTACTCTTCCTCCTGTTTACAAAAATGAAAAAAAATAATGTATTGACGGGCAGTTATCTTTCCTTTCTTGTAGCATTTTTTCACAAGACTTCTCAAGTAAAAAAGGCGACCGTCCCGAAGGATGGTCGCCTTTAAAACGGCGCGTCACGCCAATACGGCGAAAACAGTCAATTAATCCCAGACTCGCTTGTCTTCGATGGGCTTGATCTGAGGAGGCAGACTGCCCGGAGCAAGAATGCGCAGTTCGGGACGCAGCTTGATGCGTTCGCGGAACAGATGCTGGAGTTCTTCCTTGCGCTTGAAGTTGCTGGCTTCGATGTACAGCACCATTTCGTCCACACCGCCGGGGTTGGTGACTTCGATCTGCCAGCGCTTGATTTCCTCGAAGCGGGCCATGACCTGTTCCACCTGATGGGGATAGACGAACATGCCCTTGATGCGGGCGGTGGTGTCCACGCGGCCCACGATGCTGCCGAGACGGGGGCTGGTACGTCCGCAGGAGCAGGGCGTGCGGTCGATGTAGGAAAGGTCGCCGGTGGCAAGACGGATCAGCGGATAGGTCTTGTTGAAGGCGGTCACCACCACTTCGCCCACTTCGCCGTCCTTGAGCGGAATGCCGGTGTCGGGATGGCAGATTTCCACGTAGCAGCGGTTGGAAATGTGCAGGCCGTTCTTCTGGAAGCATTCGTAGCCTATGCAGCCCACGTCGGCGGTGCCGTAGCCCTGGCGCATGATGATGTCGTACTTCTTTTCCATCTGGCTGCGGATCTTTTCCGAAAGACGTTCACCGGTGACGAAGGCCACTTCCAGGAAGAGGTCCTTGCGCAGATTGAGACCCTTTTCCTCGGCGCGCTGGGCAAGATGCATGAGGAAGCTCGGCGTGCCCACGTAGCCGGAAATGCGCAGCTTCTGCATGATGTCGAGCTGCGTGGCGGCGTCGGTGGGACCGGCGGGAATGGAGGCGCAGCCGAGGTTGCGCAGAGGCTCTTCAAACATCAGGCCCGCGGGAGCGAGATGATAGTTGAAGGTCACCTGCACGGCGTCGCCGGGACGGAAGCCCACGGAATAGAAGGCTTCGGTGTATCCCCAGTAGTCGTCGTTGCGGTCTTCGGGGTCGAAGATGGGGCCGGGGGAAAGGAACACGCGGCGCAGTTCGCCGATGTCCTTGGTGAGCAGACCGCCGAGGCGCGGGCCCATGGTCTGCAGGAAGATGAGTTCCTTCTTTTTAAGGATGGGAATATGTTTGAGGTCGGACAGCGTCTTGAACTTTTCGACGTTGAACTGAGCGCGGTCGAAGCGCTTCTTCACGTCTTCCGAATAGCGATAGGCGTAGGAAAGCAGATCCTTGAGCTGAATGAGGTTGTACTGGCGGCGCTCGCTTTCATCGAGCACTTCGCGACGGCTGTAGATACCTTCCGTACGATCTTTGCGGGTCATGGCGGGACTCCGTTATAGGGAAATGTCTTTTTGGAGCTGAAAAAAGGATTTTATAGCCAAATTAGCCGAACTTTGCAAGGATTTTTTTATTTTTTATTATATTTCAATATGTTGTATTCAATTTTTTCTTCTCTTGATTTCCTCTGTTCAGAGGGAGTATCCTGAAAATGTTGGACAGTCGGGGCAGTTCGGCGTAAAAGATTGCCTCCGTTCCGCACGCTTTCCCCTTTTTTCATGCACGGGCGGCCGACCGGCCGGCCCTTAACATATGTTAGCACGAGGTGTCCGCTCATGATGCCCAAAGTCGTTCTGCTGGGGCGCCCCAATGTGGGCAAATCCACCCTGTTCAACCGCCTCATCCGCAGCAACCGCGCCATCACGCACGACCGGCCCGGCGTCACGCGCGACCGCATGGAAGGCGTGGTGCGTTCCCGTTTCGGACGCGACTTCGCCATTGTCGATACCGGCGGCATCACGCTCGACCATCATGAAGCCGTGGCCGAAGGTCCGGCGGGCATCCGCGGTTTCGAGGCCGATATTCTGCATCAGGCCGAGGCGGCCCTGAAGGAAGCCGACGTCATCTGCATGGTGGTGGACGGCCGCGACGGACTCATGCCCTTCGACGAACATCTGGCCTCGTATCTGCGCAAGTGCGACAAGCCCATTCTGCTGGTGGTCAACAAGGTGGACGGTGCGGAAAAGGAAGAGCTCATGCTGGCCGAATTTCACGGCCTGGGCTTTCCCGTCATCGCCTGTTCCGCGGAACACGGTCACAATCTGCGCGCCCTTGAGGAAGAAATCCGCGATCTGCTGCCGGAAGACGACGGCTTCGACGAGGAGGAAGAGGACGAACACCGGGAAGACCTTGAAGAAGACCGCGACAAGCCCGGCATACGCCGCCGCAAGGTGACGAACCACCTCCGGCTCTGCCTGCTCGGACGCCCCAACGCCGGCAAGTCCTCCATGACCAACGCCTTCATCGGCGAAGACCGCATGATAGTCAGCGATCAGGCCGGAACCACGCGCGACAGCGTGGACGTCACCGTGGAAAAGAACGGCAAGACCTACACCTTCGTGGACACCGCGGGCGTGCGTCGCCGCTCCCGCATCACCGACACCGTGGAACGCTTTTCCGTGAACTCCTCGCTGAAGAGCACCACCAAGGCCGACGTCACCTTCCTGCTGCTGGACGCCACCGAAGGCCTCACCACGCAGGACAAGCGCCTCATCGAGCTGCTGGACGAGCGCAAGACGCCCTTCCTCATCATTGTGAACAAGATAGACCTCATTCCCGTGAAGGCCCGCACCGAGCTCATGAAGAATCTTCAGGAAGAACTGAGCTTCTGCTATCACGTGCCTCTCGTGCCCACCTCCGCGCGCACGGGCGAAGGGCTGAACAAGCTCATTCCGCTGGCCGAACGCATCTACGCCGAATGCGGCACCCGCGTATCCACGGGTCTGCTCAACCGTGCCATGGAAGAAACCCTCACCCGCCATCAGGCACCCGTGGTGCGACGCGTCCGGCCCAAGTTCTTCTATCTCACGCAGGCCGAAAGCGAACCGCCCACCTTCGTGTGCTTCGTCAACGACGCCGACCGCGTGGCGCCTTCCTACGCGCGATATCTGGAACGCTCGCTGCGGCGCATTTTCGGCATACGTCACGCGCCCATGCGTCTGCATCTGCGGTCGTCCCACGCAAAAAGAGAAAAGAAATAGCCCGAAGGCCATGAAGAACGACGATGCTTCATGGCCTTTCTGCTTCATAAGGCATGCCGTCAGGTACGGGTAAAGCGGCTGGAACCCCGCGCCGACGGCAAAACATGCCCGAAAATACGGAGTCTTCATGATCATAGAAGAAGTAAGGGAGCGCCCGGAAGGTCTGCTCGGATGCCTGCTGCTCGTCTGGGAATCTTCGGTGGCCGCAACGCACGACTTTCTTTCCAATCAGGACATCATCATGCTGCGCCCGGCGGTTCTCGGGGAACTGCGTCATGTCCCCGTGCTTCTCGTCGCCGTGGAGGAGGAAAAGCCCGTCGGATTTCTGGGCATGGACGGCGACCATATTAAAATGCTCTTCGTCGACGCCGCATGCCTCGGACGGGGCACGGGCGGCGCGCTCCTGGACGAGGCCGTGGACCGGGGAGCACGCAGGGTGGACGTGAACGAAGACAACCGGCAGGCGGTCGGCTTCTATCTGCACATGGGCTTTACGGTGTCCGGCAGGAGCCCTTCGGATGATCTCGGACTGCCCTTTCCCATACTGCACATGAAAAAAGTCTGAACGCGTTCTTTTTCCCATTCCATGCTTCAGAGCGTGCTGCTGTTTCTTAGTGACTGCTCTCTATTAGTGCGGAAAATAACTTCGCTTCCGCCCCAGAAACCTTCACAATACTCATAGCTTTTTATCCGCACCCATGGTACCTGTATGAAAAAAGGAGGTTCCATGAGTACTCTTGTCGTCGTTGCCTATCCCAACGAGTTTCAGGCTGAAGAAGTACGTCTGAGACTTCTCAAAATGCAGCAGGAATACCTTGTCGATCTGGAGGACGCGGTCATCGCCGTCCGCAAAGAGGACGGCAAGATAAAGCTGCTTCAGCTCCACAACCTTACCGGTGCCGGAGCCGTTTCCGGCGGCTTCTGGGGCCTGCTCATAGGTCTGCTCTTCATGAATCCCCTGCTCGGCGCGGCCGTGGGCGCCGGGGCCGGCGCCATTTCCGGCGCACTGGCAGACGTCGGCATCGACGATCAGTTCATGAAGGAGCTCGGTCAGAACCTGAAGCCCGGCGGCTCCATGCTGTTCATTCTCTTCCGCAGCATCACCATGGACAAGGCCCTGCAGGAACTCTCCGGCACGGGCGGCACCATCATTCAGACCTCGCTCTCCCATGAGGACGAACAGCGCCTGCGCAACGCCATGAACGGCGTGAACGCCGACCATGAATGCGATCCCGCCGAAGCCGCCATTTCCAGAAATTCCAGCCAGAATTCCAACCTGCGCTGCAGCGATCCCGTCGAAGCTCCGAAGGACGACGACTCGGAATGCGACGCCGCGGAGGAAACCATCTCCCGCAATTCCAGCCACGGTTCCAACCTGCGCTGCTGATTGCGCCTTTCGAAGACTCCGCAATGGTCAAAGGCCGGAATGCATGTTTTCCGGCCTTTTTTTGCGTCCGCCTCCGGTTTTCGGCCGATTTTCCGCCGAAGCGGATGAGAACGGCATGATTCCCGCGGTTGACAGGTACAGGGCACCTCGATATCCTGACCTATCTTTTTCCGATTTTTATCCAACCCCGGAGGAAACATATGGCCACTGTGCTTGGCAAGGCATTGACATTCGATGATGTCCTTCTGGTTCCCGAATATTCGGAAGTCACGCCGGACATGGTTGATGTGTCGGCATGGCTGACTCCCAGCATCAAGCTCGGCGTACCCTTCATCTCTGCCGCCATGGATACCGTAACGGAAGCCGAAATGGCCATTTCCATGGCCCGTCAGGGCGGCATAGGCATCATCCACAAGAACATGGATGTCGCCCGCCAGCGCCTCGAGGTGGAAAAGGTCAAGAAGTCCGAAAGCGGCATGATTCTCGACCCCGTCACCGTCGCCCCCGACGATACGGTGCAGCATGCTCTGGACCTCATGTCCGATTTCCGCGTTTCCGGTCTGCCCGTCGTGAAGAACAGCGCCCTCGTCGGCATTCTCACCAACCGCGACGTACGCTTCGTCACCGAACCGCAGACCACCCTCGTCTGCGAAGTGATGACCCGTGAAAACCTCGTGACCGTGCCCGTGGGCACCACGCTCGAAGAAGCCAAGCATCATCTGCATGCCCACCGCATCGAAAAGCTCCTCGTCGTGGATGAAAACCGCCAGCTGCGCGGCCTCATCACCATGAAGGACATCGACAAGGTGCAGCAGTACCCCAACGCCAGCAAGGACGACAAGGGCCGTCTGCGCGTGGGTGCCGCCGTGAGCATCAGCAAGGACTGCGAATAC
>ERZ779866.2813-NODE-2813-length-14953-cov-3.782253_pt1 | contig 14953 bp, 11 predicted proteins | sample MGYA00511248_ERZ779866 | MGnify/ENA primary metagenome ERZ779866 (study PRJEB29588, sample SAMEA2155758) | human gut metagenome | biome: human gut; feature: human-associated habitat; material: faeces | place: Denmark | collected 2008/2010 ... | reverse complement strand
ATTGTTACAATATATAAATAATATTTTTTCAGATAATATAAAAACGGCAGTATGTAAAAACACGCTGCCGCTTCTTCAATAAATGACGTTATTTGCTAATTACTTGTTGGCCTGAACCCACTCAGTAGCAAAATCAACACCTTTCTTGATGTTGCCGTTTAAAACGTCCTTAAGCTCGTCAAGGCACTTCTGCTCGAAAGCGGAGATCTTGCCGATATCATAGGTCTTATCCCAGCCTTCAGTGCCGAAACGCAAACGCTGAGCGAAGAACTTGGTGTACTTGCCGTCGCCTTCAGTGTAGCCGTACTCGGTAACACCGGGCTCACCCATCAAGCCGCGAACGACCTTAAGGGCAAAACGTGCACCGGCAGTAGCCATTGACAAGGTAGCTGAACCTGCGCCGACCTTAGCTTCAACAACTTCGGTACCGGCGTTCTGAATACGGGTGGTAAGCTCAGCAATACGCTCGTCAGAAATGACGTCAGCGTTAATAACCTGAGAAATCAACGGAAGAATGGTGGTGCCGCTGTGGCCGCCGATAACCGGAACTACGGTACGGGCGGTTGAAACACCGAGCTCCTCGGAGAGGAAGGTCTCAGAACGAAGAACGTCAAGAACGGTTACGCCGAACAAACGATGCTTGTCGTAAACGCCTTCAGCCTTCAAAACTTCAGCTGCAAGAGGTACAGTTGAGTTAACCGGGTTGGTGATGATGCAGATGCAAGCCTTCGGGCAAACTTTAGCGCAGTTCTTAACGAGGTTTGCAACGATGCCGGCGTTGACCTTGAAGAGGTCGTCACGGGTCATGCCGGGCTTACGAGCAACACCGGCCGGAATAACTACAACGTCAGCGCCTTCCAAAGCCTTAGGAAGATCGTCACCGGTGAAGCCGTCAACGCATACATCAGTAGGGATGTGGCTTAAATCTTTGGCAACACCCGGAGTGAACGGGGCTACGTCATAAAGGCTTAATTTAGAGCCGGCAGGAAGATTGTTTTTCAAAATCATGGATAAAGGCTGACCGATACCGCCAGCAGCGCCCAATACGGCAACTTTCATGTTCTACTCCTTTAATTAATAAAAAATCTGCTGAATATTTTCCGTAAAAACGGTAAGTTATTTCTTTGCAGTCATTCTACATTTTAACAAAACAAATACTCAAGAACACACTCTTGAGTATTTTACTTTTATATTCTAATCGGCAAAATCAAGCAAAGTATAGACTTCGCTCTCTTTTCCGTTCAAAATTTTAAGTTCTTCAAAATATTCATTCACAGAAGGCATTCTGCCTAACTTTGCGCATACCGCGGCAAGCTCGGCGCTTGCCAGGAATACGTTAGCTCCTTTGCCTAAACGGTTAGGAAAATTTCTTGTGGAAGTCGATACGACGGTAGCGTTATCACGAACGCGCGCCTGATTTCCCATACATAATGAGCAGCCGGGGATTTCCATACGAGCACCGGCCTTGGCAAATACAGCGTATAAACCTTCATCGCGCAGCTCATCTCTGTCCATACGAGTAGGAGGAGTCATCCACAAACGAGAGTTTACCTCTCCGGTGCAGCTCTTAAAAATTTCGCCTGCGGCACGGAAATGTCCGATATTAGTCATGCATGAGCCGATGAAAACTTCATCTATCTTGGTATTGGTGTACTCAGATAAAAGATGAACGTCATCAGGATCGTTCGGTACGCATACGATAGGCTCGGTAATTTCGCCCATGTCAATTTCCAGAACTGCGGCATATTCGCAATCAGGATCAGCATAGATAAGCTCAGGATCTTTTACCCATGCTTCCATTGCTTCGGCTCGGCGTAATAAGGCTTCTTTTGATTCATATCCGTCATTTGCCATCTGACGCAAAAGTGCGGCATTTGAACGCAGATACGCGCAAACGCTCTCTTTACTAAGAGCGATAGCGCAAGCTGCGGCAGAGCGCTCAGCTGAAGCGTCGGCAAGTTCAAAAGCATGTTCGCAGGATAAATCCTCAAGGCCCTCGATTTCCAAAATCTTTCCGGAGAAGATATTTTTCTTGCCTTTCTTATCTACGGTTAAAAGTCCCTTTTTAATTGCAAAATAAGGAATGGCATGCACCAAGTCACGCAAAGTAATACCGGGGCGGCGCTTGCCGACAAAGCGAACCAAAACGGACTCTGGCATATCAAGCGGCATCATTCCGGCGGCCGCGGCGAAAGCCACAAGACCTGATCCTGCGGCAAAGGAAATTCCGATAGGCATTCTGGTATGGGAATCACCGCCGGTACCTACGGTATCGGGCAATGCCATACGGTTAAGCCAGCTGTGAATAACACCGTCACCGGGGCGCAAAGCAATACCGCCGCGCTGTTCCATAAAGCCGGGCAAAGATTTCTGCATCTTGATATCGACAGGCTTAGGATAAGCCGCGGTATGACAAAATGACTGCATCACAAGATCGGCAGAGAATTTAAGGCAGGATAAATCCTTAAGTTCATCACGGGTCATAGGACCTGTCGTATCCTGAGAACCGACGGTTGTGATCTTAGGCTCGCAATATTCACCGGGGCGTACGCCGTAAACGCCGCATGCTTTACCCACGATCTTCTGGGCACGGGTGTAGCCTTTAGAGCTTTCAGGAGCTTTAGGATTAGGAATAAAGATCTCGCTCTTTGGCAAACCCAAAGCGGCACGGGCTTTATCGGTAAGAGATCTGCCGATAATAAGCGGAATACGGCCTCCGGCTTTTACTTCATCCAAAAGATTCTGGGTTTTAAGCTTGAAGCTTGATAAGACCTTATCACTGTCATGTGCGCAAACTTTGCCTGCATACGGATAAAGGTCGATGACATCGCCCATATTAAGCGCGCTGACATCACACTCAATCGGCAAAGCACCTGAATCTTCCAAAGTATTGTAGAAAATCGGGGCAATTTTGCCGCCTAAAACAAAACCGCCGGCTTTTTTATTGGGAGTACCGGGAATTTCATTACCGATATACCAAATAAGTGAATTTGCAGCGCTCTTGCGTGATGAACCGGTACCTACGACATCACCTACGTACACAAGAGGAAAACCTTTTTGTTTAAGTTCATTAATAAGTTTTACCGGACCGCGAACACCTTCTTCGTCAGGAGTAAGCCCGGGACGGGAGTTCTTAAACATGGCAAGGGCATGAAGCGGAATATCAGGGCGCGACCAGGCATCGGTTGCAGGAGAAAAATCATCGGTCGTAGCTTCGCCGGATACTTTAAATACGGTTAAAGTGATCTTTTCAGGCAGACCTTGCTTTTCGGTAAACCAGGTAGCGTTAGCCCAGTTATTCATCAAAGTCTTAGTGCCTTTTACTCCTTTTTGCGCCAATTCCTTAACTTTATTAAAAGCGTCATACACCATGATAGTGTCGGAAAGCGCACTAACGGCGGCATCTGCAAGTTTGTCATCATCAAGAAGAGCAATTAAATGATCGACATTAAAGCCGCCTTTCATTTTGCCTAAAAGATTAACCGCATCTGCAGGAGAAATTAAAGCGCAGATAATTTTCCCTTTGACAATGTCGTTTAAAAACTCCGCTTTAACGGCAGAAGCGTCATCAACGCCAGGCAATACTCTTTCTTCTAATAATTCCAAAAGTTCTTTATTGTCTGCATTTGAAGGATCGGCTAGCAGCAAGCATAATGCTTTAGTTTCATCTGCAGTAAGAGCCAAAGGAGGGATCCCCAATTTGGCACGTTCCGCTGCGTTTTTATGATATTCATTTAAAAAGTTTTGTGCGCTCATTTTTGCTGTCCTTTAAGTCAAAAGTTCGGACTTAATTTACTAAAATCAAAAAAAGGCCCCGGATCGGTTTTGCGTCCCGGCGCAATATCGCTATGTCCGGCGATGCGGTTTTGAATTTGCGGATAAGTGCGGCGTAAAGCCTTCACTGCCGCGTTGAGACTTTGATACTGCTTTTCGGTATAGGCTTCAAAATCCGTACCTTCAAGCTCAATCCCAACTGAAAAATCATTACACTCGGCTTCACCATTATAAGACGAACGCCCTGCGTGCCAAGCTCTATCTAAAAATGACACATATTGGGTAATAATACCTTGTCTATTTATAAAAAGATGAGTCGAGACCTCAAGCTTATAAATCGCTTCAAAATAAGGATCGGCGTTTTTATCAAGAGTTCCGGTAAAAAGATCGTCAATATAATGCCCCCCGAAAATCCCGGGTGGCAAAGAAATGCCGTGAATAACGATAAGAGAAATATCTAAAGGCTTTTTTCGGGCATTAAAAAAAGGAGTAGGCACTTGCCTTACTCCTTCCATCCAACCGGCAACTATACGCATTTACTATGCCTTAGCAAGCTGCATAACATTGCTGCCGATAAAATCTATTCCGGCATTTTCCTGTTCGCGGGAAGACAAGGTTACAACCTCATAATTCTTGCTGTCTGAAAGCAATGCGTGCAACAAACGATTATTTAAGGTATGGCCTGTCTTATATGCTGAAAATGCACCTAAAATGCTATGACCTTCCATATAAAGGTCGCCCACAGCATCAAGCATCTTATGCTTAACGAACTCATTGGGGTAACGCAAACCGTCAGGATTTACCACGCGGTAATCATCAAGCACGACAGCGTTTTCCAAAGATCCGCCTAAAGCCAGATTATGAGCGTGCATATACTCAACATCGCGCATAAAGCAGAAAGTACGGGCACGGGATAACTCGGAAGCAAAGCCGCGGCCTGAAAAATCAAAAGAAAAATGCTGCAGATCTTTTTCCATTGCCGGATGATTGAAGTCAATCGTCAAATCAAGCTTAAAGCCGTCATCGCAAGGATTGAGCTCTGCCCATTTCTCTTTATCTTCAACTCTTACTTTACGCAGTACTCTGAAAAAGCGTTTAGGAGCATCAAGCTCAACGGTACCTACCGACTCAAACAAATAGATAAAAGGCTGAGAAGAACCGTCAAGAACCGGAAGCTCCGGAGCATTTACATCAACAAACAAATTATCAATGCCAAATGCCGATAAGGCCGCGGTTAAATGCTCTACGGTTGAAATACGTACACCTTCGGCATTAACCAAAGCCGTGCATAACTGGGTGTCACGAACGGAGTCGGCATCACATTTCATGACAACTGGAGGATTAAGATCTGTTCTGGTATAAATAATTCCGGTATCTGCCGGAGCGGGGCGGAAAGTAACCTGCACCTTGGTACCTGAATGAAGTCCGATGCCGGTTGTAGAAATCTCTTTTGCTACAGTACGCTGTTTTACCATCAGCTTTAAATCCCCTGAACACTGTCTTAGACCTTATTATTTTAATATATATTTAAGCCTTGAGCTTAGATATATTTCCGCAAAGAAAAGGCGGTCTAAAACCTATTTTTCCTTCCCTGGAATTTTTCCATACACTATTGTACAGTAAAACTCCCTTTTTGCAACAAAAACAACAAAATCACAAAATTTTACCGCCTTAATAAAAAAAGAGCCTGCCCAACGGCAAGCCCTTAATTTCTAAATTTCAGATTAGTCGGCCTTATTGCGTAAAATAGGCGGAACTTCCCAAATATTCTCAGAAGGAGTGTCATTGGAGTAAGAAGGATTAATCTTAACCTCCTCTACATCCTCCTCGGTAAAGCTTGCGGCTTCATTTTCATTATCAAGAGCGGCATGAGAACCGAAATCAATCGGATCAGCAGGACGGGCAGAGCCGAAGTTTGCCGAATGAGGCTGCTGCTCATTACGTGCTGCATTCTGTTTTTGCGAGAAAGCAAAGAAACCGCCTTCTACTTTTTCAGGAGCCGGAGCGAAGTTGCGTCCGCCGCGGTTTTGATTTGAAGAACGACCTACGGCTACAGGGCTTTCTGAACCCGGGATATCAGAACCGGAAATACCGGTAATAAGGATAGTGATGGAAATCTGATCTTCAGCAATGTTCTCATCAAAAGCCAAACCGTATACGCAATCGGCTTCAGCATCAGCATAGCTCTGAATTTCATCGCAGATTTCACTGAACTTGATGATAGGGAAATTAGGATTTAACTTACAGAATGCAAGTAAACCGTTTGCTGAAGAAATATCAACCTGCTCAATAAGCGGAGAGTGGATTGCACGCTGAATAGCGTCTTCAACGAAGTTTGCACCTTGACCTACACCGCTGCCGATCATTGCATGACCGCGGCCGCGCATAATGGTCTGAACGTCAGCAAAGTCAACGTTAATGTAAGCAGAAGTGGTAATGCACTCGGTAATACCCTTAACGGCACGATACAAAACGTCATTTGCTTCGTTAAACGCGCTGATGATTGAAATATTGGCGCCTAAATTCTTTAGAAGCTTATCATTTTCGATAACGATTAAAGAGTCGACATGCTTGCTAAGCTCGTTAATTCCAGACTCGGCGTTTAACATATGACGACGGCCTTCAAAACGGAAAGGCTTGGTGACGACGGCTACGGTTAAAGCTCCGGTCTCTTTAGCGATTTCAGCAATTACCGGGGCTGCACCGGTACCGGTACCGCCGCCCATACCTGCGGTAATGAACACCATGTCAGAACCCTGCAGGAGTTTCTTTAAGTCTTCCTTGCTTTCCTCAGCGGCTTTACGGCCTACGTTAGGATCACAGCCTGCACCCAAACCGTTAGTTAACTTAACGCCGATTTGTACTTTGGTATTGGCAGTTGACTTCATCAAAGCCTGCAAATCGGTATTTACCGCGATAAACTCGACACCGTCTACGCTCTGATTAATCATGTGCTGGACGGTATTGCTGCCACCGCCGCCGATACCTACTACGCGTATAACGCAATTATTGGTAGATCTGCTCATTCCGCCTGAGGTATTTGAAACCGATTCAACGCTAAAATCGCTCATAGTTTTCTCTCTGTATTTTCAGGAAATTCCTGTTATTTGTTTGGTCTATTATTACATAAAAATTCTTGTGAAGTTACAGCTCGCGTGAGAACCAATCCTTTATTTTTCCAAAGACTGATTTCACTCCGGTCTGTTCGGCACGTTCCGTTTCATAATTGCGCTCATTCATCACGCTCTTGCCAAAACGCAGCATACCAACGCATACGGACTTATCGGGACCTATCGGTTCTTCCTTAAATCCGGTTACGCCGCGGGCTTTGCCGATTTTAACTTTCACTACTGAATTTGAGTCAGGAGCCAAGCGGTAAGCGGCAAGCTCCTCAATACCTTTGGTCTTGGCCATTCCACCCGTAAGGACGAAACCGGCGCCCAAACTTAAAACCATTCCGTTTTTACGGCTTAAGCTTTCGATTCGATCACGGATTGAATAGAAAATATCTTCAAGTCCCTGATAAATTAAATCCGCAAGCTCAAGCTTACTTACGATGCACTCTTCACCCTCTTCGGAGTTATTTAAAGTGATCTTAAAACGACGTTTTTTATCTTCAGGAGACAGCATGCGCGGGAAGGCTACGCCGTATTCATTCTTAAGCTGCTCGGCTACCGATAAAGGAAGTGCAAAATAAGTGGCGATTCTGCGCGTAATTTCAAATCCGCCGCGCTCAAGACCGAAAGAAAATACCATACGCTTACGATCGTATACGGTAACGTTAACCGTACCGCCGCCAAAATCAATAAGTCCGACGCCGATTTCCTTCTCGCCTTCAGTCAAAACGGCATCTGATGCGGCAATACCGTTATAAACCACATGATCGATTAAGACGTTAGGTGAAATCTTCGCTATCGCGCTGCGGAAATTATTTTCCTGATCGCGGCTGCAACTTATGATGTGAACTTTTACGTCAAGACGCATTGCCGACAAACCGATAGGATTGGTGATGTCGGAAGTGTTTTCCACGGTATAAAACTGCGGAATAACATGAATTATATGATGTCCGTCGGTAAGTCTTATCGAGCGCGCATTTTCAATAGCCTTATCACGATCGTATAAAGAAACGATCTTATTTTGAACGGTAGCGGCACCGCTTGCGTTTTTAGACTCGATATGGCGTCCGGCGATACCCAAAATGCAATGACTTAAATTTACGCCGAACTCTGACTCAAACACCTGCACAAGTGTTGACAAGCGATTTGATAACGCCGCCAGATCGCTTACGGCACCGTTGCTGATACCGGCAGACTTGGTCTCGCGATAAAACAGAACTTTTACTTGTCCGTCATCAAGCACTTCACCGGCAATAAGGCGAATCATGGATGAGCCGATATCGATTGCAACCAGAACTTTCTGGGCGTCAGAGCTGCGGCGCATCGTTTGATTTTTTCCTGAATTCTGTGAAAACAGCATCTTCTCTTTTTCACTCCTGCTTTTTAGTATTCTTAGTATCTGATTCTTTTTTGTAATTTACGGCAAATCCCACGTCATAACGCAAATCAACATAGTTGATTTCATCCAAATTCATCTGTGTTTGACGGTAGACATCAACAAAGCGTCTTAAACGTCTTAGAATAATATCATTATCATTGTTGCGACCTAATACAAGCTCTGTTCCGTTGGATAAAATCACATGATAACAGCGAATGTTATCAAGATTAACCGCAACAAGCTGCAGCGGAGCCCTTTTTAATTCTTTAATAAATAATACGGTTTTAGCGTAAACTTCAGGCGCCAAATTATCATGGTAAGCGCTAAGTTTCACCAAAGAACGCTTAAAGCGGCGCAAATCCGGATAGAAAACCGATTGCGTCTTAGCATCATACAATCCGTTATCTTTCCAAAAAGCGGCAGGCTCATGCTCGACTATTGAAACTATAAGGGTGTCGGGCATCTGCTTTTCGATTTCAACATGAGCCACCCACGGGATCTGCGACAATGTATTGAGCACCGGAGATAAATCAAGTGTTGAAATATTCTCTCCGGCCGTCATTCTGCCGATAATATCGGCAATATCCTTTTTATTAACCGCGTTAAGAACACCGTCAATAACCGTCTGCCGTACGGGCATCGCTTTATCGGAAGTCATCATGCCCTTTAAGGTCACAAAACCTACCCCAACCAAAACGACAACCCCGACAAAAAATAAAATGCCGAGGATAAAACCGCCGCGGCTTAACCCGCGACGTCTAGGATAGGGGCATCGGGCTGATGTCAAGACCTTTTCCATCGCTTACAGACCGTTCTTCCATCTGTCCTTAAGAATTCCGGCGACCTGTACAACGTTACCGGCCCCTTGAGTTAAAACGATATCGTTTTCTTTAACAATGTGATCCAAAATTTCAGGAACTTCAGCAACATCTCGGGCAAAATGCGGCTCAAGCTTGCCTTTGGCTCTAATGGAACGGCATAAATGACGTCCGTCAGCGCCTTGGATCGGATCTTCACCTGCCGGATAAACCTCAAGAAGAACGAGCTCGTCAACCTGCTGCAAAACTCTTACGAAATCTTCATATAAATCGCGGGTACGAGTATAACGATGAGGCTGGAAAACCATAACCAAGCGGCGAGTCGGCCAACCGCGGCGGACTGCGTCAATAGTAGCCTGAACTTCCGACGGATGGTGTCCGTAATCATCAACAAGGCTTACAAGTCCCTGAGGTGACATTAACTTGCCGTAACGCTGGAAGCGGCGTCCTACACCGGCAAAATTCTTTAAAGCACGCTTAATCGAATCATCATCAATTCCTTCTTCCATAGCGACGGCAATCGCGGCGGCCGCATTCTTTGCCATATGGATTCCGGGAAGGCTCAATTCAATCTTAAGCGGTGAGGCGTTTTTACGTAATACGGTAAAGGTGCAGCCGGCTTCTTTCTGCTCATAATCGACAACCTGCAAGTCACTTCCCTCAACCGTTCCGTAAGTAACGACCGCGCGGCCTATGCGCGGCATCAATTTACGGATAACCGGATCGTCATTGCAGACTACGGCAACGCCGTAAAACGGCAGATTATGCAAAAACTCGATAAAAGTATCTTCAAGTTTTGAAAAATCACCGCCGTAGGTTTCAAGATGATCGGCCTCAATATTGGTAACAACCGTCATCATCGGCTGCAAGTGCAGGAAGGAAGCATCAGACTCATCGGCCTCGGCAATAAGATAACGTGAATTGCCTAAACGGGCATTGGTTCCGGCGCTGTTTAAAAGTCCGCCGATAACGAACGTAGGATCAAGTCCCGCCTCAGCGAAAATACTTGAAATAAGGCTTGTAGTGGTAGTTTTGCCATGAGTTCCGGCGACGGCAATACCGTAACGATAACGCATCAGCTCGCCTAACATTTCAGCGCGTCTTACCACCGGAATGCGTTTTTCAATAGCGGCGCTGACCTCAGGATTTCCCTGATGAATTGCCGAAGACACAACAACTACGCTTGCCCCTTCGATATTTTCGGCACGATGTCCGATAAACACTTCTATTCCGAGATCTTCAAGACGCTTTGTCACTTTGCTTACGGCGATATCGGATCCTGAAACACTGTAGCCTTCATTGCGCAGAACTTCCGCGATTCCGCACATGCCGGCACCGCCGATGCCCACAAAATGAATTCTTTTAACTTTGTGCATCAGGGGAATAAATACTTTTTCAACTTCCTGCTTTGCTGTTTCCATCGTTTTCTACTTCACTAATGAATCAATAACTGCGACCACTTCGTCGGTGGCATGTAATGAGGCTTGAGCACGAGCGTTACTTGCCATCTTATCAAGCAAAGAACGATCATTTAATAAAGGCTCGATAGCCGCCTTTAAGCTTTCCTCATTTAAATCCTGCTGCGCGATGATCTTTGACGCTCCGGCATTTACCATGGTCATGGCATTTTTGGTCTGGTGATCATCTACTGCCGTAGGCAAAGGAATGAACACGGCAGGTAAGCCTGCGGCACTAACTTCGGCAACGGTTAAAGCACCTGCCCTGCAGATAATAAGATGTGCCCACAGATAAACTTTATCCATGTCATTGATAAAGTCGCTTACCTGATAAGAGAAGCTTGCGCCTTTATAACGTTCAAGAGTAGCCTCGGAATTGCCTTTTCCTGCCTGATGCACGACCTCAATTCTGTCGCCGAACTGCTTTAAAGCTTCAGGAAGTTTTTCATTTAAGGCTTTAGCGCCAAGCGAACCGCCGACAATCAACACGCATAATTTGCCGTAATTGAAATCGCGCTTTGATTCATGCAAAGCCATGATTTCCTCGCGCACGGGATTACCGACAAGCTTTACTTTACTGCCAGAAAAAGCTCCGGGGAAACCTAAAAGAACGCGTGAGGCTAATTTAAACAATAAACGGTTGGTAAGACCTGCAGCGGCATTTTGCTCATGCAGAACAAGAGGAATGCGTAAAAGATAAGCAGCCACTCCGCCTGGACCTGATGCATATCCGCCCATACCGATGCATACGCCAGGACGGAATTTTCTTAAAACGGCAAGAGCTTCAAGAATTGATCTTACAAGCATAAAAGGAGCGGTAATCTTTGCTTTAAGTCCGTTGCGTCTTATGCCTTTGACGTCAATGTACTCAATATTAAAACCGTGCTTGGGAACTAACATTTCTTCCATTCGGCCGCGGGTTCCCAGCCACAAAATTTCATAGCCGCTCTCCTGCAGCTTTTTGGCAATAGCCAATGCCGGGAACACATGTCCTCCGGTACCGCCAGCCATAATAAGTACACGCTTATTTTTCACGGATTAATGCCTTAAACAACTGCAGCAGCAAAAATGTCAAAAACGGGAAAAATGCCGCTTTTTGCTTATTTTTAACAAAAATAATTTTAGCATAGACATAAGGTTGCAAAATTAAAGTCCCATATGAGACTTTAATTATGTCTATGGATAAAACGGCTCCCGTTTTTTGTATGAGATTATTGCTGTTTGCTTGAAAAATATCAGGTTATTGTAAGTATCAATAAATTTATGAATTATAACATTTATATCGTTTTTTAATAACTGCTTTTATCCCTTCTTTATACATAAAATCCTTGTTAATTAAGCCCTGCTGAAAATATAAAAAGCGCTAAGTGTTGATGGAAAAGAAAATGCACCGACAGACCCTTTTTCATTAGCGGACATTTAATTTTTACGTTCTATACTAATTTAAAAGGTTAGTTTAAAAATTTGCAGAGTTTCCCATGGTTCATGAAATTATCATCTGCATTATTTTCTTTGCCGCAATGCTTATTAATGCGGTTACCGGTTTTGCCGGCAATCTTTTAGCTATGCCTACGACCATACAGCTTATCGGTATGACCGATGCAAAAGTAATGTCGACAATCGTGGGAATTATCACCTGCGCCGTTATTGCAGCACTAAATCCAAAAGCCATTAACTGGCCTGAAATTCTAAAAGCCATCGTGCTGATGATTCCGGGGATCTTATTTGGACTATACCTTTTTTACAATGTAAATTACCATTTTCTTCTTTACGTTTACGGTACCGTTATCCTTGTCATTGCCCTCAAAAACTTTTTTACCCGCCCTCTTGTTTATAAGATGACTTTACCGCTTGTACTAATCATTATGACAGGAGCCGGAATCATGCACTCTTTATTTGTATCAAGCGGAGCTTTCATGGTCATCTATGCCATGCATACTTTTAAAGACAAATCCGAATTTCGCGCCACTATGGTGGTATTAGGCGCTTTTTTAAATATTTTGCTACTTTTTCAGGAGATTTTTGCCGACGAAATTACTTTTTATAATACCGGATTAAGTGTTGCCGTTTTAATTCCTTCCTTACTTGCCATTTTCATCGGCAATCGCCTACATAAAAAATTAAGCGGTTCAAGATTTTTTCTTTTAGCCAATATCCTATTGCTGATATCAGGATTGGTTTGTTTCTTTAAAGCGTGATCAAATATTCAATTTGATTGTAATCAGAAATTTATTGAAAAGATGAGTTAAAAAAGATTTTATAGAATGCAAATAGGGCCGCAAGAGGCAAACTTTCATAAAACGACATAGAAAGTGCGGCCCAAATCGGTATAAGCGTCAGTCATGAGCTTTATAGCTTTGTGACTTACGCTTAAATTTGGTTAGAAGCTGTGTCTGAAGCCTCCCGATACGGTGTAAGTGTCTTCGTTGTCAGCTCCCAATGCGGTCTCACCGTCAATAAGGAAGTAAGTGTTATCCAGCTCTGTCCGGTCACATCCCATAATGAGCCTTCACCCATAGTAAGGTTGACTTCGCCATTATGAACAATGTTGCTGCTAAACGCCGGGTTGAAGAAATGCACGTGCTGCTCTGAAAACTCGCCGCTTGTGCCACCTGCGTCCTGATAATCATCAGCACGTCCTATCCAAGAACCGCCGTCCCCTAAATCAATGCTGAGCTTACCGCCGTTACCGGCAATCGCGTTGCCTTTATATTAATGAAATTAGAAGTATTGGCTCTGGATGCTGCTGAATAAGTTTGAATTTCCGACTCTTCAAGAGGCTTGATGACCAGTTTGTCGTCATAGGCGGAAATTAAATCACCTTCAATAGTACTTGCCCCTTTGTAATTAACGGCGACATTGGAGTTGTTTTGGTCAAAATCCCATCTATCATCAATATTAGCAGCAGTACTTGCTACGATTGCGATATCGTCACTGTTGTTTTTGTTAAACTTCTCAGTTTCTTCATATCTGTCGGTAGAAATATTGACTCCACCGTTAATAGTGATATCAGCACCGTTATAAGCCCAGACTTTTCTTTCCAAAGTTCTAGGGTCAGAACTATCCGCATAAGTTTGAACCGTGTTAAGTTCACCTTTTAAGACAATACTTGCGCCTTCGCCTTCAGCATAAAGAGCTGAAATTACTCTCTTGCCATCATATTTTTCAATATATTGACTGCTTAAAGCACCATCAATCTCATATATATTTACTGATGAATCTTTCGTATATACAGCTCCATATAATTTATTATTTAAACTGCATTTAGATGCACAGAACTTGCATCCATAGCCTCAATTGCTGTTGAAATACCAAATTGGAGCGATTTAGCAACAAACAAATTACCAGCTGCAATAACATTTTTCTGCGTTAAAGCTTTTAGGGTCACAATACTGTCAGACCCTAAATTTACAGTCTAGGTAAAATCGTCTTTAGATTTCTTTAAGCAGATCGCTGCCGTGCGGTTTGAGCGCCTTTTTTCTGCGATTAACTTCAGTCAGTTCAGTGTCATAGTAGGAATGCGGATATTTAACCTTGAACAAATCCAGGCATTCACGCTGCTTTTTAGACAGCTGATTGATCACATGCTCGTGGGTATTGCTGAAGTAATAATCTTTAATTCCCCTCAGCTCGTCCATTATGCCGCTTAAGGAATGATGCGGCATTTCCGTCTCTGCTTTCTTAGCCGCTTCAAGTCGTTGGTATAAGAAAGAATAAAGTGTCAGAGCAATAAATTCGATAAAGCATTTTCCGCATAAAGAATCCTCAGAGCTGACGCGAAAGCGCTTAAGCTGCATGCGGGTTTTAAGTGTAGCGAAAGTGTCTTCGATGCACTTGCGTCGGACATAGGCTCGATAGGCGACATCGGCATATTTAATATTATCGGAAACGGTAAGACAGATACCGGCGTTTTTGATAAAAGAGTTATAGACAGCGGTATCAAGGATTGGCTCATGATTATCGTTAAGAATTAACTCTCGGCTGTCTTTATCGGTAAGGTAATTGGCATAAAGAAAAGCTTGCTCTTCGGCTGTTAGGATTTTCTTTTGCATGAAGAGCTCTTTCACTTCTTTAAGCCGGCGCTGATAATGGTCGATTTGTGCTCCCGAAGCCTCGTGATGATAAAAGACATGGACATAAGCCTTGTGTTTACCGCCTTCAACGGCCGTTTGCTCTTTACAGGTATAGACGTTTTGTCCGCAGCGCAGGTCAAAAAGGCTGTCACGGCTGAAAGCTAACATAGCTTCGTCAATATATTTTTGAAAGCCGGTGCATTTTTCGTACGGTACGCACATCAGAAAATGATAGCCCTTATCTGCAATCACGGCCATATTGGCGGCACTGAAGAAACCTCTGTCGGCAACGGCAACGAAAGAATGCACGCCGAGGTTAAGCAGCAGTTCGAAAGTT
>ERZ779866.2810-NODE-2810-length-14972-cov-10.995844_pt1 | contig 14972 bp, 15 predicted proteins | sample MGYA00511248_ERZ779866 | MGnify/ENA primary metagenome ERZ779866 (study PRJEB29588, sample SAMEA2155758) | human gut metagenome | biome: human gut; feature: human-associated habitat; material: faeces | place: Denmark | collected 2008/2010 ... | reverse complement strand
ATGGGCGGGGCGGCGCGATCTCGTTCCTGGCCCCTGGGCAGGATAAGTACACCCGTCTGCGGGCATCCACCCTGGGCCCTGGTTTCGATCCAGATGACATCCGGGCGGTGATCGCCGGGGAGCGTCCGATCCCGGAGCTACTGAAGGACAGTCCGGCTCCGCCCCGGCGCGTCAATCTGATTATCGACATTCAAGAGCGCATGGCCCAGGGCAAGGGCCCGGCCTATGAACGGTGGGCCAAAGTTTACAACCTCAAACAGATGGCCGCCGCGCTCCAGTACCTCCGGGAACACGATCTAATGGATTATGACGCGCTGGCCGCCAGCACCGAGGCGGCTGTGGATCGCGCCCACAAGCTGGCCGGGGAGCTGCGGGACACAGAGGCGGCCCTCTCTAAAACTTCTGAGCTCATGGGCGCGGTGGTACAATATGCAAAGACGCGCCCTGTGTTCGATAGCTACAAAGCGGCCCGGTATTCTAAAAAGTACCTGGCCCAGCACGAGGCAGAGCTGGCTGACTACCGGGCGGCCAAAGCTACTATGAGCGATCTTTTGGGCGGGGCGAAGCTCCCGAAAATGGACGCGCTGAAAAAGGAGCGCCGGGAGCTCTCCGAAAAGAGAAAGGCCCTTTATGCGGAATACCGCAAGGCCCAGGCGGAAATGCGGCAGGCCGTGGCGGTCAAGGCGAACATTGACCATCTGCTCGGCCATACGGATGGGCGTGAAAATAAGGCCCAGGAGCGATAGCTCCGGGCCGCAAACAACAGGCGCTTGCGCCTGGACTTCTGGACAAAGTGTCCAGAAGTTCAGCGGGTTTGGGGAGCTCCCCAACAAGCATTTTCACGGGCCTGCGGCCTGTGAAAATTTCGGAGTGTGGCCACACCCGAATTGCTTGCCAAAACGCGCACCCCCGCAACATGGCATGAAAAAACGGAGGCGCGTGCTTCTCTTACGCATCCTCCGTTTCACGGGCTTTTTGCAGTCCCTCTGCTGTGTATTTCATTACGGTTAGTTCTTTTTCGTCCATTGAATTGAGCATGACATCTATCTGTTTCCGGCAGGTGCTCTCTCCGTTGAGCTTGTCCGGGAAAAAGAATTGATCCACGGAAATCTCCAGCAGGGTGACAAGCTGGTAAAAAACATTGAGGCTTGGCTTCTGTCCCCGGTTCTCCATATACATAATGGAGCGCGGGGTACGATCCACAAGCTGGGCCAGGTATTCCTGCGTCCAGCCCTTTTCCTCCCGTTTGCGTTTGATCTCACGGCCCAGGGCATGAAAATCAAGATGTTTGTCGTATTGGTACATTCTCATATCACCCTATATTATTTTACATTTCGGGTGAACTCATGAGAACGAAATGAAAATGTACTTATAGTAGTATTTTCTTTCGTTTTAGATTTACCAGTCCGGCCTGATATTTTTATAATATTGTCGCAACTACACACCAATCACAAACTTCTCTGTTATAATGATTTTTGGAGGTGTTTCTATGCAACGCATTTTAATCGTTGAGGACGATTTAGATATTCAAGAATTATTGAAAAACTTCTTGCAGGAAGTTGGATACGCCGTTACTCTTGCGAGTGATGGCATTGAGGCAATATCCCTTTTTGCAAGCACACATTTTGACCTGATTTTGTTAGACATTATGCTCCCTAAAATTGACGGCTTTACTGTCTGTGAATTGATCCGCAAGCAGTCCCGTGTCCCTATTATCATGTTGACCGCCCTAAACGGAGAGGAGGAACAAATCCGAGGCTTAGATTTACAGGTTGACGATTATATTACAAAGCCATTCTCCATGCCGATATTGGTTCGCAAAATCGGAGCTGTTCTCCGCAGAAGTTCCATGATACCGGAGCAGGAACACCAAACGATTACCTATAAAAATCTCGTTCTGGATATGGACAGTTATACCGCTGTGGTAGACGGTGTTTCTTTTGACCTTACCCAGCGAGAATTTGAGGTGTTAAGGGAGCTTCTGCTAAATCAAGGGCGTGTACTTACGCGGCAAAATCTGCTGGATAAGCTATGGAAATATGACTTTTATGGCGATGAAAGGGTTGTAGATACTCACATTAAAAATCTTCGCAAAAAGTTGGGGATTGACTTCATCCAGACAATCAGAGGGGTGGGATATAAAATTGATAAAGAAAATTAAAGGAAGTCTATTTGCAAAAATATTTGCAATCACTTTTTTGCTGACCAGTATTTGCTGTGTTCTGACATATACCGTCATTTCGTGGCTCGTTCCCAAAACATATAGCACGACACTTGACGCAAGCCTGGAAAATACGGTTTCTTCTTTTATTGCGGAGTTGCAAACCATGTCCCCGTTGGAAAGCGGAACGCTTTTTGATGAGTTTCTTTTGAACAATAACGGGGTATTGCTTCAACTATCCGACGATGACGGTAACGCAATCGAACTGCCATCACAGGGGGCAAAAGAATTTCCTCGTTTTCTTGATGGAGGAATAGCAACTGAGAATACTGATCCGGCGGCGTATCGGGCAACACATAGCTACCTGTTCTCTTTCGCAGGATCGGACACTGTTTATACATTGATAGTTGCCGGGAGCGCGCATGAGGTTGACCTGCTTAGGAATACTCTGACAAATGTGTTTATCATTCTATTTTTTGTTATTCTTATTATTGCTACGCTTGCTTCAATGATTTATTCCCGCTATGTTACAAGGCCCGTATTACGACTTAGCGCAGTGTCAAAAAATATGTCTGAACTAAACTTTAATTGGAAGTGCGAAGAAGATCGGACAGACGAGCTTGGTGTCCTGGCGCATAGCTTAAATGAAATGTCTAAAAAGCTATCTGCCGCTTTGGAAAATCTACAGGCGGCAAATATAAAATTGCAGGCAGACATAGAGCACGAAAAAGAATTAGAACAGGCGCAACTTGATTTTTTCTCTGCTGTTTCTCACGAATTAAAAACGCCTATTACGATTATCAAGGGGCAGACAGAGGGGATGATTTTGAATGTGGGCGATTATCAGGATCGCAATAAATATCTATCGCGCTCCCTAGAAATCATCAATACAATGGAGAGCATGGTACAAGAAATACTGACAGTTTCGCGCATGAAATCATCTAAAGTAGGTCTACGAAAAGAAAAAATGGATTTTTCTGATCTTCTGAAACGGGAATATGCTTTATTTGAGGATCTGATCGTACAAAAGGAAATTGACTGGAACGAGAATATTTCTCCCGCCCTGCAAATCGTCGCAGACAAAATGCTGATACAAAAAGCAATTAACAATATTGTTTCTAATGCCATCTTGTATTCTCCGAGAGGCAGTTCGATCTATATGGACGCATTTTCTAAAAATGGGTCGGTAGTTTTCCAGATAGAAAATACTGGTGTGCATATTCCAGAGGCAGAAATTCCAAAATTGTTTGATGCTTTTTATAGGATGGAGCAATCACGCAATCGAAAAACAGGGGGTAGCGGATTAGGGCTTTATATCGTCAAAACTATTTTAGAACAGCACAATATAATATACAGCTTGAAAAACACAGACAGAGGGGTATTGTTTTCAATCCGATTTTGAAAAATACGGGGCGGTCAAATTTGATCGCCCCGTATTTTTAACTACACATAAAAAACATATTCGCCACAATGGTATCCCAAACAGTTCTGCTACTATATATTCAGAAACAGAAAGGAGTGTTTCAGAATATGAAAAAACAAAAAATCACAACTCTTTTACTCACAATGGCGCTTTGCGCATCGGCTGTTTTAAGTGGCTGTGCTGCAAGCGCGGCAAGCCAGACGGAACCCAACCAGTCAACTACCAGCTCAACACCTTTTGAGGAGGCGAAAGATAGCGGCACTCCCATTTCCTCTGACGAGGCTTCCTCGGTGCAAGCCTACGAGAATGATGAAGTCCTTTCCTCTGAGGAACAGGCCAAAGCGGAGCAAGAACGCCGGGCTGAGATTGCTGAAAAGTATTCTATCTATGAACCGTATGGCATGACATACGACACGGAAAAGGATCGTTTCTTCTATAACGGACAAGTCGTGCGTTACTTCAAGGATCAGATCAATTCTAATGAAACGAATGGCTTTTCCTATGATGACGGCGTGATAGACGTTGAACCCATTAGAGATGAAGATGGAACTCTGACAGGTCTAAAGCAATCCTCGGACGCTGACTTTAATGCTCGCACCAAAGAACAGGAGGCATTGAAAGCCGAATTGGAAAAGGCGGGAATTACGGCCGGAAGTGGTAGCTTTGAACAAGGCGATCCGAATTATCGTGATGACAGCCTGGACGCCTACGCCGAATTTGGCGTTTCCTATGACAAGACTTCTAATCATTGGATGTACGGCAAAAAGCCTATCTATATCCTTTACGACAAGGAGCATTACACTTTTTGCGACAAAGGTGTGAGTGATGGCGTTAGCTTGAATGTTGTTCGTGACAAGGACGGGAACATTGAAAAGCTGGTTTCTGTGGATAAGGGAGAATTAGAACAGTTTGTGAAATAACTCGTGAATTGCCGGACGACGGCAAAAGAAAAAAAGCCGTCGTTCAGCAAACAAATAGTCATGCCTACAAAGAAACGGCGGTTTGATTTCAAAGCCGCCGTTTCTTTGCGCTTACACAAACCAATGACGACTTGCAAGGACACGGAGGCCCTCTGGAGGTATCGCCGTGTCCTTTTTCTTTTTCCATCCCCCTAACCTGTCAAAAAAAGCCCACCCGCCCAGCAGGATCAGTCCGGCGGTGGATGCGAAATTTGGCAGTACATAAATGAATTTGTAATTTCATGCGCTTGCGTGGCTTTGCGTCGCGCAGGCGCTTTTTGTTATCCCCACTTCGAGACAAAGTGTCCCGAGGTGCGGGGCGGCTCCCCAGGGTGCCGTTCCCCGCCGGGCCCCGTTTCGGTCACTCGTCCACCAAACACCGAAACGGAGGTTTACTTATGACTACAATCAATCTGAAAGATTTTTATTATTGGTACACCCAGGATCAGCTCATCGAGGTTTCTGACGAAGTGGCGGAGGTCTTTCTTGCGGATGCTCGTTATGAAATGGCCTATCAGCGGCGGCTCTCCCGGCACAAGGCGCAGTATTCCCTGGACTGTGAGGACGGGATCGAATACTCTGCCTGCCTGCATGAGCCCACGCCCCAGGAACTTTTGGAGCGGATGGAGCTCTTTATCCGTCTGTGGAACGCGCTCAACTCTCTGCCGGAAATCCAGGGCCGGAGGATTGACGCGCACATCATTCTTGGCAAAAGCATAAAAGCGATTGCCGAGGCTGAAGGCGTACATGAGGAGTCTGTCCGCCAGTCTATCAAAAGAGGGCTGGAACGCATGAAAAAAATCTTTTGATTTTTCCGTTTTCCCCACTTGGAAATGATGAAAAAATGTCTCGGTTTATGAGAGGAGGTTTTCTTTTCTCCGCAGACGAACAAGGGCGGCCCCGAGCATGATCCGGGGAGCCGGGCGGCGGGTGCGCGGTGACTTCCCCTAAACGGGAATGAGCGAACAACACCAGCGCCGCAAGTGGGACGGGCCATCTCACGGCCACGATCCGGCAGTGGGCAGGCTGGCCGCCTGTCCCTCCGGGCCGCCCTCTCGTCTGCGAGGGAGCGCCACGCCGAGTATAGTTGTCTTTGGACAGGTCAAGGAAATGGGCGCGGCGTTCCCTAAATTTTATCAAAGGGGGAATTGAAAAATGAAATACGATCCCGCATTGGCCGCGATGCTGGCCGAGCCGTGGAGCAACAACGCCTGCCGGGGATATGTGATCTATGCGATGGAAAACTGTGGTTTTTCCCCCGAGGACATCAGGCGCGTTGTCGGTGAGCTCCATTATGTATTTGATTTCAAAACGCTGGAAGAGGCCCAGCACCATTACGAAAACGGCCCCTATTAACTTCGAGACATTGTGTCCCGATGTGAGGACAGGCCAAAGGGCGGCACTTATGCGGTGCCGCCTTTTCGCGTTTCCCCACAGGACAACCGGGAGGCGTTTATCAATCTGAACAAAGGAGGTTTTACCGTGAGATTAACCGCACAGGAACTGGAACAAATGAAAAGCGTTGACATTGGCGCAGTTTCCCCTGAGTCTCTGCCCGATGTGAGCGGTATGACCTTTGATAACGCCCTTTCCCGCAAAGAGCGCGTCACAAGGTTTTTGCAAGTTGCCAAAAATCTGTACTGCTTCAACATCGGCGGAGTCGGTGTGAAAATTGAATTTGCGGAGGGCGGGCCGTCTTTGCAGGACACTTTGACGGACTATTTGATCCGGCAAAAAAGCGGGCTGTGACTTCGGCTGCGGCCTGCCCCAGCTTCGAGACAAAGTGTCCCGAGGCGGAGCCATCCTTGTTGTCCCTATGGGACAGAGTTATAATATAAGTGTAATGTGATAGGGAAGGAGGAACAATGTCACGAACAAAAAACAGAGGGTTTCAACAGAGTTTCTCTCCCTCTTATACGATCCGGCGCTGGCGGCTGGGCGAATATATCCGGCTTTCCAAGGAGGACTTGAAAAAGGGAAAGGACGACAGCAACAGCGTCATCAACCAGCGTGATCTGCTCAATGACTTTTACCAGAAGCATATCGGAGAATTTGAAAGTGTTTCCGAATATGTAGACGATGGACACACAGGAACGGACGCCAACCGGGAGAATTTCCAGCGGCTCCTTTCCGATGTAATGAGCGGGAAAATAAACTGCGTGGTAGTAAAAGACCTTTCCCGTTTTGCAAGAAATTACAGTGATGCGGGAAGTCTGATTGATAACCTGTTTGTTCAGATGGGCGTTCGCTTCATCAGTCTTGCTGAAAATGTGGACAGCTATCTCAACCCGGACAGCGTTTCCAGTATTATCGTCCCGATTACAAATGTGATGAACGATCAATACTGCTATCAGACCTCAAAGAAAATTCGCCAGGTATTTGACTACAAGCGGCGCAACGGTCAGTACATCGGCGCATTTGCTCCTTATGGATATATAAAGCACACAAAGGACAAACACCAGTTGATCATCGATCCCGATGCCGCTGAAATCGTCAAACTTATTTTCTCTTTGTTCCTAAAAGGGACATCGAAACGGGCCATCGCTTTATATCTGAATGAACACGGCGTACCCAGCCCCTCAGCTTATAAACTGCAAAAGGGCATACCCGTTTCAACAAGAGGATATGACGATCCTATGTGGGGAGCCCGCATGATCCACTCCATTCTGACGAACCCCACCTATACCGGGGATTTGGCACAGGGCCGCAGTCGGGTAAAAAGCTATAAGGTACACGAGGTTGAAAGCGTTCCCCGTGAAGAATGGGTGGAAGTAGCTGGTACGCATGAGGCAATCATTGATTATGAAACCTTTGATAAGGTACAGGCCCTTTTACAGCGGGATACCCGTACTTCTCCAAAAGGCCGGGAAGTCCACCTGTTCAGCGGTTTTCTGAAATGTGCTGACTGCGGGCGGGCAATTACCCGGAGCGTAGGCAACAACAATAATGTGTACTATGCCTGCTCCACCTACAAGAACCGCTCCCGGACAGCCTGCACAATGCACTCAATCAAGCATAACCGTCTGGAGGCCGCTGTCCTCTTTGCGGTACAACAGCAAATCCATCTGGCTGTTTCATACTCGGAAATGATTGCCCGCATTAACACCGCCCCGGTCAAAAAGAGCCAGTCCATCCGTTTGGAAGAACTGATTGCTGCGAAAGAGCGGGAACTGGCAAAAATCAGCCGCTACAAGCAGTCCCTCTATCAAGACTGGAAAGACGGGGAAATTACCCAGCAGGACTACCGGGATATGAAGGCCGATTATGAGCGACAGACCATCGCTCTTACGGATGTACTGGCCCGGCTGAACGCTGAACGGGCGGAACTGGCAAACGGTGTAAAGAGTGAGCATCCCGCATTGGTGGCATTTACAAAACATCAAAATATCGACCAGCTTTCCCGGGAACTTCTCGTTGAGCTGATCGACCATATCAAGGTTTATGAGAATGGAAACATTAGTGTGAGATTTAAGTTTGCGGATGAATTTAGACGCATAGCAGAATACATTGAAATCAACACCACAAAACCCGCAGTAGCGGGCTAACCCCCGCTACATACCCCTTTGACAGTGTGTTTTCCTAATAGGAACTAATCATAGGCTAAAGCCTACGTGATGAATTAACAGCCTTTTTTCTGTGGTTTCGATAATGCTGCAATGCTATATCGTCGCCTATGAATTGGGACTCATGCTCGATGTGGACATTGCTATCCGCGCCTGCTAGAATCATTATAGACATTAATGTCCGCGCCGTCAATGTATCTGGCCGCGGCGTTTTTGATAGAAATGTCCGCAACGAAGGAGGAAACACATAATGGGAAACAAATCAGCACAAAAAGTACCCGTAAATAAAGAGCGCTTTATGGAAGTCCTCAACCTGAGGAATTGTAGTATCAGAAAACTCGGAGAGGCATATGAAGAAATCGAACGCACGGAAAAGACGATCCGAAGATGCCTGGATAATGGTGAAATGCCGCCTGATTTATTGAACAGAATCGCAAAATATCTTGATGTTCATCCAGACTATTTATCTGGCGTCTATGATGATAAGGCAGACCGTATCGAGGACGCTTTTTTACGCGCCATGTCTAAGTCATTTATTCAGCCGGAAAAATATCCTTATCTCCTAAAAGCTAAAAGTGATATCGGCTACACAACCTATTTTGAAGACATTCTTACCATGAATGATATTTCAATGGACTTATTCCACACATTGCCGCCAGAAGAAAGAGTGCTGTTCCGTCAGGAAATGGTTGTTGCTATCATGCAAGTTATAGCAAAGCATTTTACATACGACTCCGCCGGTAACAGTACATCTGAACTTTTAGCATACTGTGAGTCGTATGTCGGGGATTGCGACCCGTTTTCTTATTACGCAGAATTAGAAGGCGTTGGTATTTCTGGATCAGACGCTGATGATGATTTCTGCGGCGATAAATCTATACAGGACTTTGCAAAATGAACGGAAGGAACATATGGAAGCCCAGACTCAAGACGGCAAGCTCCAGAATATCATCAAACAGGCTGCCGCAAAGCGGATGTGTGATAACCAGAGCCCATCCGGCCTACACTGTCTCCAGTACTGACCTGCCAGGCCCGAAAGATTGAATGGAAGGGCAGAAACGGATTTTTCACTTTGATTTATGGCCGCTCCTACCCCTTCCCGGCTGATTGTATCGAGTCCAGACACGCGCTAGAAAGGTCCTCCAATGTGACCCCCATATGCGCGGCAATACGGTAAGCCATGAACAGAGAAGGATTTCCCGCTCCGTGCTCCAATCTTTGGACCGTAGAAACACTGATTCCGCTCCCTTTGGCGAACTGCGCCACAGACTCTCCGTGTTCCGCCCGGTATTTGGAAATCAGATTCCCAAGCGCCGGCGGATTTCGTGTTCAAATTTGTTCTTCATTCAAGACGCCTCCTTTATCATCTGGCCCCATTCCTTTTGTGAACAATACGGGAATGGGGTTTCTTTTTGCGTCTCACCATGATATTTATTTTTGACAGCATTTTTCCGCCGTTCCTGCGGGCGGGCAGAAGCGGCGGAGCGCAGCCTGAAGGCCGGATTCATCCAGACATGGAAAACGAACTAATTTCCGCCTTCACCCATAATGAGATCCTCCAGCGCTTCAAATGGCCAATATCGCTTGAAATCAAGCCTACGCAATGTACCGCGAAGGGCAGCCATGACCTCATTCCACATGGCCTTATCCGCAGCCAGCTCCGTAATAAATTGCTCCCAGGCGTAATCCTCTCCCCTATGAAGCTGCCGCCTGTACTGGGCAATCTCTATCTGTAAAAGAAGACAGTCAATCAAGGCTTTTCCCAAGTCGAAAGAAAAAAGCTGAGAACAGTACACAGAATCCCCTTCATCATCTGTCAGTTCGTCCTCGAAGGGAAGGCTTGTATCTGTATCCTCAAAATTGAAATAGTTGTCAGGTAAATCGTGCTGGACCCGGTAAGAAAGGTAAAAAATATAGGCTTGATTGGCAATAATAAGAAAAATACAAGAATATTTTGTGTTCGGAGAGAAAATGATAAAATATGATAAATTATGGAAAACAATGAAAGAACGAGGAATTACCCAATATACCTTATATACGACTTACAACGTTAACCGTTCACAGCTTAATCACTTGTGCCATAATGAGAATGTACAAGTCAACACGATTGACAAATTATGTAATATTTTGTATTGCCGTGTTGAGGATATAATGGAACACTTTGATGATGACAATACATTTTGACGGGCAACCACTATTTGGTTGCCCGTTTATTTTAAGAGCAGCGGCATTTTTTTCTCTGCTTGGGTGGTTGCTGGGGCCAAAGCTATTGGGGAATAAACTATTAGGGGAGTCTGTCATAAGGGCGGCAACTTATTGTTGCCGCCCTTATATTTACCCTAAGCCGTTCCTGCCTGTAGAGCCAGGAAATCATGTACCACATCTAAAAGATGCTCCGGGGAGAGCTGTAGTTTGGTACAGCGGTCAATCAGATCGAGTACCGCAGGTTTGTCACTGGAGAAAGGTACGACTAAAGCAACCGTGGACCACCTTTTCCCGGAGCGCCTTTTCACCAATATCCCATAGGCCGGAGTATGCTGGAACGGATCGTACAGCTCATGCAGGCAATAACTGTAGACAGTATTCGGACACCCCGCATCTGTATCAGCTTCTTCAATACCACGCAGATCATCGGACAGCAAAAACAGGGACCGCAGCAGGGAAACGGCCTCTTTGGCAATTGGGAGCACGTGAGGATTGAGCGCAGGGATTTCCATGAGTACATAATCCAGGCAGGATATGCCTGTACTTCTGGGGTATTCTTCTCCTGAAACCAGTTCGGCAAGAGATATCCCTAATTTATCTGCCAATTGTTCCAAAGAATCGGACCGCGGGTGGGAGCTCCCCTTTAGATATCCCCGCAAGGTCGCCCTTGGGATACCCAGTTGTGTGGAAAGTCCGGCATAATTCACACCTCTTTTGTCCATTTCTCTTTTTAGTGTGGCCTTAATATTATCTTCTATTTTCACGACAGCCACCTCCTTAAGCATAGAATAAAGAATCAACTATTAGTAGTAAATTTCAACTTTTCGACAAAATAAACAGCTTTTCGACACAAAACCACCCAGGGAAAGAAAACGCAAGCGTTTCATGTCTGCGGGCACTGTGGCCAGGCGCGGTTCTGTGGGAGGTTTTCATCTGGTGAATTTCTTCCACATGTTACTGCCCCAAGGACTTCCGGGATTTCGCTCTCTGGAAATTCACGGCCCTTCAGGCCCTTTTTGCCGGGGTAATACTTCCTTTACGGCCCTTTGCTTCTGGTGCTTCCTGTATATAGACCAAAAAACTCCTCCTCTATCATAGCAATAGAGGAGGAGTCCTTCTAACTGTTGATATTGTCAACAGAGGCGTGAAAATATAACTACAAGATAGAATCCATTTTGCGCCGCATAAATCAAGAAGGGGGGATTTGCTGTAGCGACGCAGATTCACAAAAAATGATAGAGGAGGGGTTGCATCCGGCTCCACCCTCGTTTATCATATAAATACTATTTTTTGATTTTATATTTTATTTGACCTGGAAGGAGGCGGAAAGGCATGGCACGAAAAGCCTATTCTGAGCAGGAGCGGGAACAGATACGGGAAGCCCTGCTGGCCGCTGTCATTCAGTGCATTGCGGACCGGGGGCTGGTCCACAGCAGCATCGATGTCCTGTGCGGAAAAGTGGGCATCTCAAAGACCTTTTTCTACACCTTCTTTTCCTCCAAAGAAGAATTGGTACTGCAGGCGCTGCGGTATCAGCAGCCCAAGTTGCTGCAGTATGCCCAGAAGCTGATGGATGAGCCCTCGCTCAGTTGGCGTGAAGGTGTCAGGACCTTTTTGGAGACCTGCTGTTACGGTGCGAAAAGCGGCATCGCGGTGTTATCCATCGAAGAGGAGCAAGAGGTATACCGCTGTCTCTCTCAGGAAAGTTTCCAAGCTTTCCGCAAAGATCAAATCAAATTATATCGCAGCTTACTCACAATTTTCGGCCTTCCTGTAGACAGCATTGATCCGCGCTTATTCGGCAATCTGGCCCTGTCCATGATGATGGTCTACAAGGCCATCCCAGATGCCATGCCCTTTCTGTTTCCGGAAACTGCGGAGGATATGCTGGAATTTCAGATCAATGCCCTGCTGGATGAGATGCAGCGGGCGAAAAAGGGGGCAATAAGGGTAAAGAAAGATGCACAGAAATAAACCGCGATTCCTTGCAGGCACGCAAAACGGTCAAAGCTTACCACCCCTGAGCGATGCTCTAACCGGCTTATGGTTTTGTGCGGCCTTTTCGTGCCCTGCGCTGGGCTGTCTTTGTGATAGTGCGGCACGGGGTTTTTGCCATTTGAAATGAGGTGTTCTTAGATGCGTTTGCCAAAGTGTGACGGCGTGAACGGCCGGTACCACCTGATTCATAAGCCGGGCACCGTGCCCGAGGTGCTGGCGCAGGCGGAGTTCCCCTGCAGCTACTCGGTGTAGTTCCCCAAACTGCACCCCAGTATAGAGCGATACGCACGACTGGCCATGAGGGAATTTGAATGGTACAACAATCTGTCCAATGAACAATGCGCCATGCCCGGCACCTTCGCTGTGTTTGCCCTGGGATTGGAGGGGCCGGAGTGGTGGCCCCTGGTGTGCAGCTATCTGGACCTGTGCGATGACGAGCACGCTTCCCTACAGGAAAAATTCCTCCACGCCCTGTTCAAAAGGTTTGGATTCACCGCCCAGTCCATCCCTGTCCTGATCCACGGCGTCCAGTCCATGCAAAATTTGAAATCCGTCAAAGAGTTCCCCGCCCTGATCGCCAACGCGGAGAGCCTGGAGACCCTGTTGAACACTAAAGCCCATCTGGAGGACTATCTGCCTACGGAAGAAAAAGGGAATAAAAAAGCGCGGGATAATCTCTGGCGGGATGTGCTCTGGTCCATCTGGGGCCGGGCATCTGAGAACGGCGGCAGCAAGGTCATCAAGGGGGCGCCAGAGGAGTGGAAGGAGAGGTATCAGGAAATTTTTCAATAAAAAGGAGGGCTCCACAATGCTGGACTTTACCCAAATCATAGAAAATGCGCTGGACATTTTGAAATATGACGGAGCCGTACAAGATACCCTGATGGAGATTCGGAGGAAGTGGAGCCAGGAGGTCCCATCCCTGCTGGATGAGCGGTTTGATGCGGTAGGCTTCCAATATATGAAGCTCCCCCACGAAAAAGGCGTAGCCGCGCTGGGACAGGAGCTATCTGCCTTCGGTTGGGCGCTTTACGGCCTGGACGGGGAGGACGATTATCTCTTCGTGCTGATACCCGAAGGGGAGCGGAAGGATTTTGAGGCGTTCTGTAAACAGCATGGACAGCTTTGCCACCTGATGAAACAGCCGGGGCGTAAATGGGGCAGCCATTCTAAGGAACAAGCTCCTGGGGCTGTTATGCCCTGCGAAGAATACATCCTTGAGGACAAATACGATTATTTCTTCAACTCCATAGCGGGGGATTTTGCAGTTGGAGAGTGGAAACCCCGTGATGGAGAGGATTGGCTGAACGGCTGTGTGGCCGACCTGAGCCGCCGCCCACCCCAGGTGACCCGGGCCAAAAGCCTGCCCAAGCTGTGCAGTCTCTCCTATTCTCCAGAGCTGGGTGTCTATGGAGCGGCCAGGAGCGGTGGCGGTGACATCGGCCGGGCCCTGGTGGGGAAAAACCCGGCCAACCTGAACTGGTTTGAGCCTTCCCCAATCGACTATAAGGGCCCGCCCCGGTCCCTCCGGTGGGTGGGACATTCCCTCTGGGTAGGAGACGCCTGCAACGCTACTCAGATCGAGTTGACTGACCAGGGTACCCGCAAGGGCGTTCGTAACTGGAAGCTGCCTAAGGACGGCTGGGGAGGAAATTACCACTGCGGCATCACGGCAGATGGTATGGGCCGGGTGTACTTTTCCAACGAATGGTACAAGGGGACCATTTACCGCTGGGTGGACGGCCAGATGACCGAGCACCCCTTCCCTTTGGCGGGATATGACCACCTCTCGGAAGCGGTGCCGGTCCCCGGCACAAGCCATATCTATATGATTCATGGCGTCAGTGGAAAAGGGCGGGTTGCGGAGTGCCTGCTGGAGCTGGACATGGACACCGGGCGGTGCCGCATCGCCCCCCTGCCCGGAATGGGCGAGGGGCTGAAACTACGCTGGTTTACCGGGGACTGGCTGCTGGTGCAGGGAAACGGCGAAATCCTCTCCGATGACTTTGCCCAGCTCATCAATAGGAACACCCGTGAAGTGCTGCGTATCCGTCCGGGAATGTTCGGCGGGGAGAACATGCAGCACATTGGAATACTCACCGATGGCACGGTGGTCATCGTCACCCGGCGGGATAGGGTTGGGCCGGTATTTCGTTATCCCATCGACTTCTGGGGCTTTTTGCGCTCGGCAAACAAGCGCAAAAAGCTGGAGCCTTGGCGAGAGTACGGGGAAGCGTACCCAAATCTTCCCATCTTTCTGCCGCCCAAGGCCACGGAGCGAAAAATCGTTCTTAAAAAAGACAGCCTGACCATTCTGGGGTCGGTATTTACGCCGCCGTTTACCCTTTCGCAGCTGGCGGAAAAGCTGGGGCCAGCCCGCATCGTCCTGCAAAATGGAACACGGAAAAGCCCCATCACAGGCCAGGAGAGTCCCTATACCCAGGCCCTTGCTTTGTGGGACGAGCTTGGACTCCAGGGCTGGTTGGATGAAGATGAACAGACCATCAAAACCATTGGCGTCCGGGTAGCTGAGCAGGGAGAGTATGCGGTCCGGCAGACATTTGACGGAGCGGTTTGGATCGGGTCTAAGGACTACCGGGAGGCCAGCTGGAAGGATTTCGCCGGATTTGCCCATACCCTCAAATTAGGCGGCTTTACCGTTT
>ERZ779866.2801-NODE-2801-length-15001-cov-10.816272_pt1 | contig 15001 bp, 10 predicted proteins | sample MGYA00511248_ERZ779866 | MGnify/ENA primary metagenome ERZ779866 (study PRJEB29588, sample SAMEA2155758) | human gut metagenome | biome: human gut; feature: human-associated habitat; material: faeces | place: Denmark | collected 2008/2010 ... | reverse complement strand
CAATCTCCATGCGCTTGGCAGCGTAGCCGGGGTGATACAGTTCAGAGACCTGGCCGGTGGCAAGGCCGATCTGGTTGCCGTAGGAGCTGTAGCCCGCCGCGGCGGTCTGGGCGATCTTACGCTGGGGCAGCTTGCCCGGAGTGGTATCGGCGAAGGACACCCGGGGGTCGCCGCCGCCGGTGAGGCGCATGGCCTGGTGGACATAGGCACGGCCGGAGAGGGGGTCACGGATGCAGCCGCCGATGCAGGTGGCCGCGCCGCCGAAGGGCTCGATCTCCGTGGGGTGGTTGTGGGTCTCGTTCTTGAACATGAGGAGCCAGTCCTGTGTCTGTCCATCTACCTGGGCAGGAACGTGGATGGAGCAGGCATTGATCTCCTCGCTCTCGTCCAGCTCCGGGAGAAGGCCCCGCTTCTTGAGGGTCTTGGCACCGATGGTGGCCATGTCCATGAGGGTCTGGGGCCGCTTGGCCGCCTTGTCCTCTCCGTAGACCTCCACCCGGGCGGCAAGGTAGCGCTCATAGGCCTCCTTCACCGCCGGGTCGTCGATGGAAATATCATCCAGATGGGTGGAGAAGGTGGTGTGGCGGCAGTGGTCGGACCAGTAGGTATCCACCACCCGAATCTCGGTAATGGTGGGGTCCCGGTGCTCGTCATCCCGGAAGTAGGCCTGGAGGAACTTCAGGTCGTCTAAGTCCATGGCAAGGCCCAGCTCCTCCAGAAGGGCGGCAAGGCCCGCCTCGTCCAGAGCGGTGAAGCCCGTAAGGGTACGGACGCTGTGGGGCACATCGTAGGTGCGCCGCAGGGTCTCAGGTTTGTCCAGAGAGGCCTCCCGGCTCTCCACCGGGTTGATGAGATAGTGGCGAAGCTTCTCCAGGTCCTCCGCGGTCAGGCCTCCCTCCAGGAGGTAGACCTTGGCGCAGGCCACCAGAGGCCGCTCCACGCCGGCCATCAGCTGGATGCACTGGGCGCAGGAGTCGGAGCGCTGATCGAACTGACCCGGCAGGGACTCCACTGCCAGGACCTGCCACTTGCCCTGGGGCATGGGGAAGGTCTCCTCATAGGTCACATCCACCTGGGGCTCGGAGAACACCACGTCACGGGCCTTGTCATAGACCTCCCGGCTGATGCCCTCCACGTCGTAACGGTTGAGGATGCGCAAACCTGTCAGAGCGGTAAGGCCCAGGAAGTTCTGCAGATCCCCCAGCAGGCTCCCTGCCTCCGGGCTCAGGCCCGGCCGCTTTTCCACATAGATCCGGTATACCATGTTATTTCTCTCCTCCCAGTGCCTCCAGAGCCCGCCGGCCAATATCCCGGCGGCAGAAGGCGTTGTCAAAGTGGATGCGGTCCGCCAAATCGTAGGCGGCGGTAACGGCCTGCCGCAGATCATCGCCCACGGCTACGGCCCCCAGCACCCGGCCGCCGCTGGTGAGAAGCTGTCCATCCTTCTCCTCCGCGCCGGCAATATAGATCTCCTCCCCGTCCTTCAGGGCCGGGAGGGTGATGGGATAGCCTTTTTTGTACTCCTTGGGGTAACCCTTGGAGGCCAGCACCACGCAGCAGGCGGCGCCGCTGCGGAATGTTACCGGCACCTCATGGAGCCGGCCCTCAGCGGTGGCCATCATGATCTCCAGAAGGCTCCCCTCCAGCAAGGGCAGCACCACCTGGGTCTCCGGATCGCCGAAGCGGCAGTTGTACTCGATGACCTTGGGGCCGTCCTCGGTGAGCATGAGGCCGAAGTAAAGGCAGCCCTTGAAGGGGCAGCCCTCCGCCTTCATGGCCCGGATGGTGGGCAGGAAGATCTCCTCCATGCACCGCTGGGCGATCTCCGGGGTGTAGTAGGGATTGGGGGCCACAGTGCCCATACCGCCGGTGTTGGGGCCCTCATCTCCGTCGTGGGCCCGCTTGTGGTCCATGGAGGACACCATGGGGACAATCGTCTCCCCGTCGGTGAAGGAGAGGACGCTGACCTCCGGGCCGGTGAGGAACTCCTCCACCACCACCCGGGTACCGCTCTCGCCGAACACCTTCTCCTCCATCATGGAGCGCACGGCCAGCACCGCCTCCGCCCGGGTGACGGCAATGACCACGCCCTTGCCCAGGGCCAGGCCGTCGGCCTTCACCACTACCGGCAGGGGGCAGCGGTCCACATAGCGCAGGGCCTCCTGCATGTTGTCAAACACATGGCAGGCGGCGGTGGGGATGCCGTAGCGGGCCATCAGGTCCTTGGCAAAGACCTTGCTGCTCTCAATACGGGCGGCGTCCCGGGTGGGGCCGAAGCAGGGGATACCCACCGCATTCAGGGCGTTCACCGCCCCCAGAGCCAGGGGATCGTCCGGAGCCACCACCGCAAAATCGATCTGCTTTTCCCGGGCAAAATTCACGATCCCAAATATATCCTTGGCCCCGATGGGGACACAGACGGCGTCCTTGGCGATGCCGCCGTTGCCCGGCAGGGCGTAGATCTCCTCGGCGCGGGGGTCCTCCCTGAGCTTGCGGATAATGGCATGCTCCCGGCCGCCGCCGCCGATGACCATGATCTTCATAAGGTCGATCTCTCCTTTTTTCCGATTGTCTCTGTCCCCAATGGACAGTTTCGCCCCTGACGGGGACGGCCGGTGAAACGGCCGTCTCCGCCAGGGGTGCTGTATCGTTTTCCTTAGTGGTGGAACAGGCGCATGCCGGTAAAGGCCATGGCCATGTCGTAATCGTCACACTTGGCGATGACCAGGTCATCGCGGATGGAACCGCCGGGCTCCGCCACGTACCGCACGCCGCTCTTTCTCGCCCGCTCGATGTTGTCGGGGAAGGGAAAGAAGGCATCGCTGCCCAGGGCCACATTGTTGAAGGTGCTCAGCCACACCCGGCGCTCCCGGATGGTGAGAGGCTCCGGCTGGGTGGTGAAGTACTTCTGCCAGTAGCCGTCGGCGCAGACATCCTCCTCGTTGCCGTTGATGTAGCTGTCGATGACGTTGTCACGCTCCGGCCGGCCCAGGGTAGGCAGGAAGGGCAGATTCAGGGTCTTGGGGTGCTGACGGAGGAACCAGGTGTCCGCCTTGCTGCCTGCCAGACGGGTGCAGTGGATGCGGCTCTGCTGGCCGGCGCCCACGCCGATGGCCTGGCCGTCCACCGCATAGCACACAGAGTTGGACTGGGTGTACTTGAGGGTGATGAGGGCCACGATCATATCCCGCTTGGCGGTCTCCGGCAGGTCCTTGTTGGCGGTGACAATGTTCTCCAGCAGATGGGGGCCGATCTTGAAGTTGTTGCGGCCCTGCTGGAAGGTGATGCCGAAGACGTCCTTGGTCTCCTGCTCGGCGGGGACGTAATCCGGGTCGATCTGCACCACGTTATAGTTGCCCTTGCGCTTGGTCTTGAGAATAGCCAGAGCCTCGGGGGTATAGCCCGGGGCAATAACGCCGTCGGACACCTCCCGCTGGAGCAGCCGGGCAGTGGTCTCATCGCACACATCGCTGAGGGCGGCCCAGTCGCCGAAGGAGCACAGCCGGTCGGTGCCGCGGGCCCGGGCATAGGCGCAGGCCAGGGGGCTGTCGTCCAGGCCCTCCACATCGTCCACAAAGCAGGCCCGCTTGAGCTCATGGCTCAGGGGGATACCCACAGCGGCGGAGGTAGGGCTCACGTGCTTGAAAGAGGCGGCGGCAGGCATACCCAGGGCCTCCTTCAGCTCCTTGACCAGCTGCCAGGAGTTGAAGGCATCCATAAAGTTGATATAGCCCGGCTTGCCGTTGAGGACGGTGATGGGCAGATCGCTGCCGTCCTTCATATAGATCCGGGAAGGCTTCTGATTGGGGTTGCAGCCGTATTTCAGTTCCAGTTCGTTCATGTCAGCACTCCTCTCTCAAACACTCAGTTCCGCGTGGATCTTCTCATCGGGGTAGCGCTCCAGCAGCGCCGCCACCGGCCCCTCCAGAAACTCCGTCACCTGGCCGGGGGCGCGGCCTACATACAGGGCGGGGTCCATCTGCGCTTCGATCTCCTCCCGGGTCAGGGGGAAGAGAGGATCGGCCACGATGCGGTCGATCAGGTCGTTTTGTCCGCCCTCCAGCTTCACCTTGGCGGCGGCGGCGTGGGAGTGGGTCCGCAGGGCCTCGTGGAGCTCCTGGCGGTTGCCGCCCCGCTTCACCGCCTCCATCATCACGTCCTCCGTGGCCATGAAGGGCAGCTTTTCCATCACCCGGCGGCGGACCACACGCTCGTAGACCACCAGGCCGGCGGTGACATTGATATAGATCTCCAGAATGGCGTCCACCGCCAGGAAGGCCTCTGCCACGGCGATACGCTTGTTGGCGCTGTCGTCCAGGGTCCGCTCAAACCACTGGGTGGCGGCGGTCATGGCGGGGTTCACCGCATCCTGGATCACATACCGGGCCAGAGCGCAGATGCGCTCGGAGCGCATGGGGTTGCGCTTGTAGGGCATGGCGGAGGAACCGATCTGGTTCTTCTCAAAGGGCTCCTCCATCTCCTCAAAGGACTGGAGGATGCGAAGGTCATTGGCAAACTTGCAGGCGGACTGGGCAAAGCCGGAGAGGACCGCCAGGAAATAGGCGTCGGTCTTGCGGGAGTAGGTCTGGCCGCAGACAGGCACCCACTTGTCAAAACCCATCTCCTTGGCCACCAGGGCCTCCAGGGCCTTGACCTTCTCCTCATCTCCGCCGAAAAGCTCCATGAAGCTGGCCTGGGTGCCGGTGGTGCCCTTGACGCCCCGGACTGCCAGAGTGGAGAGCTGGTACTCCAGATTCTCCATGTCCATCATCAGCTCATTCATCCAGAGGGTGGCCCGCTTGCCCACGGTGGTGAGCTGGGCAGGCTGGAGGTGGGTATAGCCCAGGCAGGGGAGGTCCTTGTACTGCCGGGCAAAGGCGCCAAGGTTCCGCAGCACCTGGGCCGCCTTCTTCAGCACCAGCTGGGAGGCATCCCGGAGGATCAGCACGTCGGTGTTGTCCCCCACATAGCAGGAGGTAGCCCCCAGATGGATGATGCCGGCGGCATTGGGGCACTGCTGGCCATAGGCGTAGACGTGGCTCATGACGTCGTGGCGGACCAGCTTTTCCCGCTCCTGGGCCACCTCAAAGTTGATATCTTCGGCGTGGGCCTCCAGCTCCGCGATCTGTTCCTCGGTGATGTTCAGGCCCAGCTGCCGCTCCGCCTTGGCCAGGGCGATCCACAGCTTCCGCCAGGTGCGGAACTTGTGCTCCTCGGAGAAGAGGTACTGCATCTCCCGGCTGGCGTAGCGGGTGGAGAGGGGGGAGACGTAACCGGTACGGTTTGCTTCCATGGCCATCCTCCTTACTGATTCTTGTTGAAAATACGGACGGATTCCTCACCGGTAGCGAGGTCGATCCAGTTGATATACAGGGATACTTTGTTGTCCGGGTTGAGGCTGTCCCACACCTGGGCGGCAAAGGCCTCGGGGTCATTGCCGACGGCCACCCGCTCCGGCTCCCCCTGGAAGGTGGGGATGACGGGGTTGCCGTCGGTGACATAGGTGTGGAGGAAGTGGCCCACGCCGGAGAGGGCCGGGTAGCTGAAGGTGAAGCGGCTGCAGGCCGTACCCTCGGCGTCGGCGCTCTTGAGGATGCTCATTTCATAGGTGAAATCCCCGCCGTCGAAGGTCAGCATGGCGCTGATACGGGGGGTCCAGTTGGGACCGTCGGGCTCGAAGCACCGGTGGGAGAGGGCCTGGGAGAAGCTCTCCCCGGCCAGAAGGCCGTCTCTCACGGTGTCCGTCTGGTCGCCGTTGGTGACGATCAGATGGTTTGCGAGCCGCCGGACGGGGTGGTAAATGATGAGGCTGGGGTCCTTCACCTTGGCGGGGTCAAAGGCTTGGGTACGGATGCCGTCCTCGGTGGCGGCAAACACCCGGTTGCGGCTGTTCTCGCTGCGGCCCATGATGAAGTAGGCCACAGCGGCATGGCGGCCGTCAGCGCTCTTGCCCACCACGATGCCCCGGCCGGGGTAGGGGTTGCCGGCAAGCAGGGCCCCCAGATCATGCAGTGCGTAGGTATCCATGGGACAACTTCCTCCTCGTATTCGTCATTCCTGGGCGGTGCGGACCACTTCCGCCGCCACGATCTCCGCCGCCGCCGGCAGGAGCTTCCACTCGGCCTGCTCCATCACTCGGCGCTGCAGCACCTCCGCCGTGTCGTCGGGGAGGATCTCCACCGCCCGCTGGAGGATGATCTTTCCCCCGTCGGGCACCTCGTTGACATAGTGGACGGTGGCGCCGGTGACCTTGACGCCGTAGTCCAGAGCGGCCTGGTGAACCTTGAGGCCGTAGAACCCCTTCCCGCAGAACGAGGGGATCAGGGAGGGGTGGATATTGATGATGGGGCCGTGGAAAGCCTGGATGAAATCCTTGGAGAGGATCCCCAGGAACCCTGCCAGCACCACCATGTCGATCTGATAGTTCCGAAGGGCTGTGAGGACCTTTTCCTCAAAGCCCGGCTCCTTCCGGGGGATCACAGCGCAGGCCACATCCCCCTCCCGGGCCCGGTGGATGGCCCGGATGCCCGGCTTGTCGGCAATGACCAGGGCCAGGGAGCCGTGGGGGATCTCCCCCCGGTCCCGGGCGTCCATAAGGGCCTGAAGGTTGGTACCGCCGCCGGAGACCAGTACGGCGATCCGTGCGGTCAGCATAGGACCACCTTCTCCTCACCCTGGACGATCTCGCCCAGAATGTAGGCGTCCTCACCCTGCTCTTTCAGGATGGCCAGGGCCCGATCCGCCTGGTCCTTGGGGACCACCACGCTCATGCCCACGCCCATGTTGAAGGTGTTGAACATATCCCGCTCGGGGATATTGCCGGTCTTGGCGATAAGGTCAAAGATGGGCAGTACCCGGACAGCGGAGCGCTCGATTCTGGCGCAGAGCCCGTCGGGGATGCTGCGGGGAATATTCTCGTAGAAGCCGCCGCCGGTGATGTGGGAGATGCCCCGGACGGCCACCTCCTCCAGCAGGGCCAGAATGGGTTTGACATAGATCTTGGTGGGGGTGAGGAGGGTCTCGCCCAGTCCCTTGCCCCCCAGGGCCTCAACAGGCACCCGGAGATCCGCCTGCTCCACGTTGAACACCCGGCGGACCAGGGAGAAGCCATTGGAGTGTACGCCGGTGGAGGGGAGAGCCAGGATCACATCCCCCGCCGTCATGGCGCTGTGGTCGATGATCTTCTTCTTGTCCACCACGCCCACAGAGAAGCCCGCGAGATCATAGTCATCCTCGGCCATCATGCCGGGGTGCTCAGCGGTCTCGCCGCCGATAAGGGCACAGCCCGCCTGGACGCAGCCCTCCGCCACGCCGGCTACGATAGCGGCGATCTTCTCCGGATAATTCTTGCCGCAGGCGATGTAGTCCAGGAAAAAGAGGGGCTTGGCGCCGCAGCAGATGATATCGTTGACGCACATGGCCACGCAGTCGATGCCAATGGTATCGTGCTTGTCCAGCAGCTGGGCGATGCGGATCTTGGTGCCCACACCGTCGGTGCCGCTGACCAGGACAGGCTGCTCCATACCGGCGGTATCCAGGGCAAAGAGGCCCCCGAAGCCCCCGATGTCAGAGGCTACCCCGGCAGTCATGGTCCGGGCGATGTGGGATTTCATCAGCTCCACCGATTTGTATCCGGCGGTGATATCTACGCCGGCGGCGGCGTAACTTTCGGAGCGGGAAGAAGAGTTGGTCGTCATAACTTATTCCTTTCCTGTCCAGCAATAGGTACAGATTTTATCACGATCGATGCCGATGGCCTCCAGGATCCCATCCAGGGACTGGTAGCCCAGGGAGGTGAAGCCGAACTTTTCACAGATGGTGTGCAGCAGGCACTTGCCCCGCTCTGTGGTGCCGTCGGCATACTCCTCCAGGTGGTTCTGGCCCTCATCCCCCTCCAGCTCCTGGACCACACGGCGGGCCAGCAGCTCCATATCAGAGTTGCTCCGGGAGAAGTTGAGGTACTTGCAGCCGTACATAATGGGCGGGCAGGCGGAGCGCATATGGACCTCCTCCGCGCCGCAGCTGTACAGAAACTCCACCGTCTCCCGCAGCTGGGTGCCCCGGACGATGGAATCGTCCACAAAGAGGAGCTTTTTCCCTTCGATCAGCTCAGGGACGGGGATCTGCTTCATCTTGGCCACCTGGTTGCGCACCTCCTGGCTGTCGGGCATGAAGGACCGGGGCCAGGTGGGGGTGTATTTCACGAAGGGCCGGGCAAAGGGCTTGCCGCTGCGGTTGGCAAAGCCGATGGCGTGGGGCAGGCCGCTGTCCGGCACTCCCGCCACATAGTCTACCTTGGGCAGCATCCCCCGGGACACCTCGTCCCGGGCCATGATCTCTCCGTTGCGGTAACGCATGACCTCCACGTTGATCCCCTCGTAGTTGGAGTTGGGGTAGCCGTAGTAGGTCCAGAGGAAGGCGCAGATCCGCATATCCTTCCCCGCGGGCACCAGCGTCCGGAAGCCGTCGGCGGGGATCTCCACGATCTCCCCCGGCCCCAGCTCATAGGCGTCGGTATAGCCCAGCTTGTGATAGGCAAAGGATTCAAAGGACACGCAGCAGCCGTCCTTGTCCTTCCCGATCAGCACCGGCAGCCGGCCCAGCTTGTCCCGGGCCGCCATGATGCACTCCGGTGTCAGAACCAGAATGGTGGCAGAGCCGTTGATGACCTCCTGAGCGTAGCGGATGCCCTCTACCAGGGAGTCCTTCTGATTGATGAGGGCCGCCGTCAGCTCCGTGGCGTTGACCTTGCCGGAGCTCATGGCCATAAACTGACGGCCATGGCTGTCAAAATACTTCTCCACCAGCTCCTCGGCGTTGTTGATGATCCCCACGGTGGTGATGGCGTAGAGGCCCAGGTGGGAGCGCACCAGCAGCGGCTGGGGGTCCGTGTCGCTGATGCAGCCGATGCCGCTGCAGCCGTGAAATTCCTTCAGATCCCGCTCAAACTTGGTGCGGAAGGGGGTGTTTTCAATATTATGGATCTGGCGCTGAAAGGTGCCGTCCCCGCCATACACCGCCATGCCGCCCCGACGGGTACCCAGGTGGGAGTGATAGTCCACACCAAAGAAAATATCCAGAACACAATCCCGATGAGAAATCGCTCCAAAAAAACCGCCCAATGCTGTATCCTCCGTTTATTTGCCCGATTACTTGCCGAATACCCGGCGCATCATCTCCTGATAGGCTTCCTCCACGTTGCCCAGATCCCGACGGAAGCGATCCTTATCCAGCTTCTCATTGGTCTTGGCATCCCAGAAGCGGCAGGTGTCGGGGCTGATCTCGTCGGCCAGGACGATGGTGCCGTCAGGCAGACGGCCGAACTCCAGCTTGAAGTCGATGAGCCGCACGCCGCAGTCGGCAAAGAAGGCCTTGAGGATATCGTTGATCTTCAGAGCCATGGCGCGGATGGTGGCGATCTCCTCCTTGGTGGCCAGCTTCAGGGCCAGAGCGTGGGAGGTGTTGAGGAGAGGATCGTGGAGCTCATCATTCTTATAGGAGAACTCAAAGGTGGGCTCGTCGAACACGATGCCCTCCTCCACGCCGTAGCGCTTGGCAAAGGAGCCGGCGGACACGTTGCGGATGATGACCTCCAGGGGCACGATCTGCACCTTCTTGACCACGGTCTCCCGGTCGCTGAGCTCCTCCACAAAGTGGGTGGGCACACCGGCCTCAGCCAGCTTCTTCATGAGGAAGTTGCTCATGCGGTTGTTCACCGCGCCCTTGCCCATGATGGTGCCCCGCTTAGTACCGTCAAAGGCGGTGGCGTCGTCCTTGTAGGAGACGATGACATAGTTGGGATCCTCGGTGGCGAAAACTTTCTTGGCCTTGCCTTCGTAGAGCTGCTCTTTCCTAACCATGATGGATAACTTCCTTTCCCGTATACTTTATTTGTTTTTCTTACTCTATCTCAATGATATTGGTTACCGCTTTTTCACCGGAGCCGTCCTTACAGCTCCGCCTGAAGCTTCGCTTCCTTTTCGGCGATCTGCTGCGCCATGTCGGCGCGGGCCTTGTCCAGCTTCTCCGCCAGAGCGGCGTCCTCCACCGCCAGGATCTGGGCCGCCAGCACCGCCGCGTTCTTGGCGCCGTTCAGGGCCACCGTGGCCACCGGGATACCGGAGGGCATCTGCACTGTGGCCAGAAGGGCGTCGAGACCATCCATGGCACCGCCCTTCATGGGGATACCGATCACCGGCAGTGTAGTGTTGGCCGCCATGGCCCCCGCCAGGTGGGCCGCCATGCCCGCCGCACAGATGATGGCGCCAAAACCCGCTTTTCTTGCCCCGGAAGAAAATTCCGCCGCCGCTGCCGGCGTACGGTGGGCACTCATGATGTGGGCCTCAAAGGGGATGCCAAAGGCCTTCAGCTGCTCACAGGCGGCTTTGACCTGAGGCCAGTCGCTGTCGCTGCCCATGATGACCGCTACCTTTTTCATACGCGATACCTCCCAAAACAAATAAAGGGCAGACCCGTCCCTACAATTAAGAACAGGCTGCCCAGACGGTCGACATCTAACTTCCGGCCCGCCTGCTCCCATGTGGTCATCCACGAATCCGTCAGTTACCGACGGGCCTTACCTTTTACAATATTAAGCTAACATTTCAACCGAAAAAACGCAAGTCGAAATCCTCCATAATTCTGTATGAATTGTCCAGGCCTTTTCTCAACCCCATCTATGTAAGTTCCATAAATCCTGTTTTTTTTCGCTTTTCTCCTTGACTTCTGCGCCGATCTGTGAGATAGTTTTTAAAGTAAATATTCAGAAGTATGTTAATTTTTAGACATTTTCTGCCTTATTCCCCGGATAATGTTCTAAAAAATAATTTGAGCACCTGCAAAATTTTTTGGTATCGGAAGGAGGTGTCCCCCTGTGACAATGGCTGTTCTCTACTGTGGGGGGGATTCCTTTTCTTCTCCCGCCGGCGGCGGAATGGATACCACTATTTCCGCTGTTCCGGGTGCCGCTGTTTTTCCCGTTTCCGCAGACAATGGTCCTTTTGTCTGTACGGAACGGGTTTTTCTTTTGTCCGGGGAAGATAGCTTTTGGAAAGGAGCGCGCATATGATCAGAAGCTTTGACTGCAAGCTGGTGCTGGAGGACGGCAGCGAGTACCGGGGCTACCGCTTCGGTGCCAAGGCCGACCGGTTGTGCGAGGTGGTGTTCAACACCTCCATGGTGGGTTATCAGGAGATCGTCTCCGACCCCTCCTACACCGATCAGGCAGTGGTGATGACCTACCCCATCATCGGCAACTACGGCGTCACCGACGAGGACTATGAGACCAAGATCCCCACTATCGGCGGCCTGGTGGTCCGGGAGTACAACGATATCCCCAGTAACTTCCGCTACACCAAGACCCTCTCGGAGATCCTGGAGGACTACGGCATCCCCGGCATGGAGGGGGTGGACACCCGGAAGCTGGCCCGCAGCATCCGGGACCACGGCAGCCGCAAGGGCCTCATCTGCGATATCGGTGTGAGCACGGAGGAGGCGCTATCCCGCCTCACCGCCCAGGAGCTGCCCCACGACCAGGTGTCCCGGGTCAGCTGCAAAAAGCGCTGGTACGCCCGCACCAGCAACCACAAGTTCAACGTGGTAGCAGTGGACTGCGGCATCAAGCTCAACATCGTCCGCTCCCTGAACCAGCGCCACTGCAACGTCACCGTGGTGCCCTACAACACCCCGGCGGAGACCATTCTGGACATGGAGCCCGACGGGCTGTTCCTCTCCAACGGCCCCGGCGACCCGGAGGACGTGACCCCCGTCATTGAGCTGGTGCGCAAGCTCCGGGGCAGAGTGCCCATCTTCGGCATATGCCTGGGCCACCAGATGATCGCCCTGGCCTACGGCGGCAAGACCTACAAGCTGAAGTTCGGCCACCGGGGCGGCAACCACCCGGTGAAAAACCTTCTCACCGGAAAGCTGGAGATCACCAGCCAGAACCACAGCTACGCCGTGGATGAGGCCTCCCTGAAGGGCACCGGCCTCACCGTCACCCATATCAATCTTCTGGACAACACCGTGGAGGGCCTTCAGTGCCGTGCCGACAAGGTGTTTTCCGTTCAGTATCACCCGGAGAGCGCCCCCGGTCCCCAGGACAGCGGCTACCTCTTCGACCAGTTTATTGCCATGATGGAGGAGGGGAAGCGCCATGCCTAAGAGAACCGATCTGCACAAAATCCTGGTCATTGGCTCCGGCCCCATCGTCATCGGCCAGGCGGCGGAGTTTGACTACGCCGGTACCCAGGCCTGCCTTGCCCTCCGGGAGGAGGGTTATGAGGTGGTGCTGGCCAACTCCAACCCCGCCACCATCATGACCGATACCACCGTGGCCGACAAGGTGTATATGGAGCCCCTGACGGCGGACTATCTGGCCAAGATCCTCCGCTTTGAGCGGCCTGACGCCATCGTCCCCGGCATCGGCGGCCAGACGGGACTGAATCTGGCTATGGAGCTCCAGCGCCAGGGCATCCTGGAGGAGTGCGGCGTGGAGCTTCTCGGCACCAGCTATCAGAGCATCCAGCAGGCCGAGGACCGCGAGCTCTTCAAGGAGCTGTGCCTCCAGCTGGGGGAGCCGGTGGTGCCCTCCCAGATCACCCACTCCATCGAGGAGGCCATCGACGCCGCCAAAACCATCGGCTACCCGGTGATCCTGCGGCCCGCCTTCACCCTGGGCGGCACCGGCGGCGGCTTTGCCGACAATGAGACGGAGCTGCGGCTGATGATGAAAAACGCCCTGGCCCTGTCTCCCGTCCACCAGGTGCTCATCGAAAAGAGCATCCGGGGCTACAAGGAGATCGAATATGAGGTGATGCGGGACGCCAACGACACCGCTATCACCGTTTGCAACATGGAGAACATCGACCCGGTGGGCATCCACACCGGCGACTCCGTGGTGGTGGCCCCCAGCCAGACCCTCACCAACAAGGAGTACCACCTCCTCCGTGACAGCGCCCTGCGGCTGATCCGGGCCCTGAAGATCGAGGGCGGCTGCAACGTCCAGTTCGCCCTGGACCCCCAGTCCTTCCAGTACTATGTCATCGAGGTCAATCCCCGGGTGTCCCGGTCCTCCGCCCTGGCCTCCAAGGCCAGCGGCTACCCCATCGCCCGGGTGTCCGCCAAGATCGCCGTGGGCATGCGTCTCGACGAGATCCGCATCGCCAACACCCCCGCCTCCTTTGAGCCGGCTCTCGACTATGTGGTCACCAAGATGCCCCGGTTCCCCTTCGACAAATTCAACTCCGCCAGCAACATCCTCTCCACCCAGATGAAAGCCACCGGCGAGGTCATGGCCGTGGGCCGCACCCTCCAGGAGAGCATCCTCAAGGCGGTGCGGAGCCTGGAGATCGGCGTGAGCCACGTCTACATGAGCAAATTCGACGACTACAGCGAGCGCAAGCTCCTGGAGTACATCCGCCTGGGCACCGACGACCGGATCTTCGCCATCGCCGAGCTCATGAGCCGGGGCACCGATCTGGGCCAGATCGCTACCGCCACCCAGATCGACATGCTGTTCCTGGACAAGATCGCCAACATTGTCCGCTATGAGGAGGAGATCAAAGCCCGGCCCTGGGATGTGGATATGCTCCGGAAAGCCAAGCGCAAGGGCTTTTCCGACAAGGCCATCGCCTGGCTGTGGAAGTGCACCGAGCGGGAGGTCTTTGACAAGCGCAAGGAGCTGGGCATCTTCCCGGTGTACAAGATGATCGACACCTGCGCCAGCGAGTTTGACAGCTACATCCCCTATTTCTACTCCACCTACGAGGAGGAGAACGAGTCCGTCGTCTCCCCCCACAAGAAGATCATCGTCCTGGGCAGCGGCCCCATCCGTATCGGCCAGGGCGTGGAGTTCGACTACTCCACCGTCCACGCCGTCCAGACCATCAAGAAGAGCGGCTACGACGCCATCATCATCAACAACAACCCGGAGACCGTCTCCACCGACTACACCTGCAGTGATAAGCTCTACTTCGAGCCTCTGACGGTGGAGGATGTGATGAACATCATCGAGCTGGAGAAGCCGGAGGGCGTCATCGCCTCCCTGGGCGGCCAGACCGCCATCAACCTGGCCCAGCCTCTCCGGGAGCACGGCGTGAAGATCATCGGCACCGACTGCGACGCCATCGAGCGGGCAGAGGACCGGAAGATCTTCGAGGAGGTCCTCACCTCCCTCAACATTCCCCAGCCCCGTGGCGAGGCCGTCACCAGCGTGGAGGACGGCGTCCGGGCTGCCGCTGAGATCGGCTACCCGGTACTGGTGCGTCCCAGCTTCGTGCTGGGCGGCCGGGCCATGGAGATCGTGGCCAATGAGGAGATGCTCCGCCGCTACCTCAAGACCGCCGTGGAGGTGGACGCCGACAAACCGGTGCTGGTCGATAAGTACATTATCGGCAAGGAGGTGGAGGTGGACGCCATCTGCGACGGAACGCAGGTGTTTGTGCCGGGTATCATGGAGTTAGTGGAGCGGACGGGCATCCACTCCGGGGACTCCATCAGCGTGTACCCGTCCTTCGGCATTTCCGACCGGGTGAAGCAGACGATTCTGGAGTACACGAAGAAGCTGGGACTGGGAATCGGAATTATTGGACTTTTTAATATCCAGTTTATTGTGGACAAGGACGAAAGCGTGTATATAATAGAAGTAAATCCCCGTTCCTCCCGGACGGTTCCGTTCCTCTCAAAGGCCACAGGCTTCAGCCTGGCGGACATCGCGACCCGGGTGATTCTGGGGAAGAGCTTAAAAGAGCAGGGGATCACGGACATGTATCCCAGGGAGAGGGGCAGATTTTACGTCAAGGCCCCGGCGTTCTCGTTCTCGAAGCTGAACGGCATGGACGCCTACCTGTCCCCGGAGATGAAGTCCACGGGCGAGGCCATCGGCTACGACAAGAAGCTGCACCGGGCCATGTATAAGGCGCTCATCGCCTCCGGCGTGAGGCTGCAGAACTACGGCACCGTGGTGTTCACGCTGGCCGACGAGGACAAGGCGGAGGCGCTG
>ERZ779866.2787-NODE-2787-length-15076-cov-6.577858_pt1 | contig 15076 bp, 15 predicted proteins | sample MGYA00511248_ERZ779866 | MGnify/ENA primary metagenome ERZ779866 (study PRJEB29588, sample SAMEA2155758) | human gut metagenome | biome: human gut; feature: human-associated habitat; material: faeces | place: Denmark | collected 2008/2010 ... | reverse complement strand
GGACAGCGGGTGGTCATCGGCTCGGTGACCGACGGCTATCTGCCCCAGGAAGCGCAGTTTTGCAACACCCGAAAGCTCCTGGAGCAGCTCCTGGGCAGCGGGGCGGAAATCCTGATCTGCACCAAGTCAGACCTTGTGCTCCGCGACCTTGACCTGCTCAGCCAGATGGAAAGGGTGACGGTCTCCTGGTCCATCAATACCCTGGACGAGGGCTTCCGGGCGGATATGGACAAGGCGGTCAGCATCGAGCGCAGAATTGCCGCCATGAAACAGGTCTATGATGCGGGAATCCGCACCGTCTGCTTCATTTCCCCCCTCTTTCCCGGCATCACGGATTTTGAGGCGATCTTTCAGCGGGTAAAGGATCAGTGCGATCTGGTATGGCTGGAAAATCTGAACCTGCGGGGCGGTTTCAAGCAGAACATTCTGGACTATATCGCAGAAAAATATCCCCATCTGCTTCCCCTGTATCATGCCATTTACAACAGAGGGGACCGGAGCTATTTCCGCGGCCTGGAAGCCCAGGCAAAACGGCTGGCCGGGGAAAACAACTGTCCCTTTGTGGATAACGAACTGCCCTATGGCCTGGCGGAGCCGGGCCACCCGGTGATTGTGGACTATTTCTACCACGAGGAGGTCAGGGGGTCGGAGAATACGGGGAAACGAAAAAGAACCTGATGTCGCAGGCAAAAGGAAGGCCGGAGCAACACCGCTCCGGCCTTCCTTTTGATATTTTGTTTGGCCGTTTCGTGAGAGCAGGAATCTCAAATGGATTGTCCCAGTGCATAAGCCTGCTGAAGCTCAGGTTTTCCGTCAATATCCCCCACATCTGCGTTTCCGCCGGCCAAAACATGACCAAGTTCTGTCCATCGAAGATGCTTCATTAGGTGGCTGTAGTATGCCTGTACATCTTCAAAATCGTGGCCTTCCGCAGCCATCAGTAGCACGCCAAAGCGGTCATGTCCCCGGAGCAGATTTCCATCGTTCTCCTCCAGCGCAAAAAGACGGTCCATGGCTGTTCGAAGCTGGCCGCTCAGGTTCCAGTAATACAGCGGCGATGCCAATACGACCACATCGCTCTCCCGCACCGCCGGATAGATCTGATCCATGTCGTCTCTCTGGATACAGGGACATTCTTTTGTACTGTGTCCACTGAAGCAGCCCTTACAGCCGTGGATATTCATATCGCTCAAAAAGAATTCCCGGACGATATGCCCGGCCTTTTCCGCACCCTCTGTAAAGGCGCGTACCAGGGCTGAAGTGTTTCCTTTTCGCCGGGGACTGCCATTGAGAATTACGATCTGCTTGCCCATTCCTTTTCTTCCTTTCAGATCTTATCCACCAGCTCTGCGGCCTGCCGGCAGCCGTCCGTCTTGTTGATGTCGCCTGCGTTCAAGACGCCGGGAATCAGCACTTCGCCCGCCATCTTCCACTTGTTGAGGGCAGCTGTTCGCTCCATGGGGATGCGCACACCGTCCAGTACAGACAGATCCTCCTCCTCGCAGCAGGCGATGAGGGCGCACTCTTTCCCGGCAATGTCCTTGCCACCCACCACCAGGGAATAGATCCGGTCGATAACGCCTTTGATCTGGGCGGGAATGGAGTACCAATAGACGGGCATGGTAAAGACAATGGCATCAGCCTTCAGGATAGCCGGTGCGATGATATTGAAGTCATCGTCAAAGGAGCAGGCCTTCCCAGTTTTGAAACAGGTCTCGCAGGCATGGCAGCCGCCGATCTTCATCATGGCTGCGTCAAAGCGGGTGACGGTGTGTCCCTTTGCCTCCGCTGCCTGGATGAAACTATCCGTCATGGCAAAGCTGTTGCCATTTTTTCGGGGACTACCTGTAATGACTACGATGTTCTTACTCATAAAATTTCCTCCTTGTCCTTGAGAAATTGACTTTCTCACCTGCTGATAGTACAATCATAGCAAGAATGGGAAAAAGAACAAGTACGCACATCAAAGTGCGATACTTGCGTAGAGGTTTAATACTTACGAAAAGGAAAGTGTTTATGAGCGAGTTAAAGGAATATAAAACCTGCATTTCATCTGCCAATCTGGCCGATACCGGGTTCAGCTATACTTTATCTCTGATCAGCGGCAAATATAAAATGACTATTCTCTATACCCTCATGTGTTTTGGGGTGGTTCGCTTCAACGAGATGAAAAAGTATATTGGGGGGATCTCCTACAAGACGCTGAGTTCCACACTGAAGGAACTGGAGGCAGATCAGCTGGTCCACCGGGAGGAGTATCCGCAGATTCCCCCGAAGGTGGAGTATAGTCTCACTGAGCATGGAAAGTCTCTGATTCCCATTCTGGACCAGATGTGCGACTGGGGAGAGCGAAACAGACTGTAACCATAGATTGAAGAAAAGGACTGGAGTTGTCATGGATGACTCCAGTCCTTTTATATGTTAAGAAAACACTCACTATTTGCCCAAACAGAAGAACCGTTTGCCCAAACGGAAGGATATCGTCCTGAAACATTGACGGCGGGAGGTTCACCGGCTATGATGACACTACAATTAAATACTTGCTTAATCGTAATAGCGAAAGCAAGGAATTCAGAGAGGAGTTTTCAAGATGAAAAAGACTTACAAGATCGAAGTGGACTGCGCCAACTGTGCCAACCTGATGGAGGAGGCTGCCCGCAAGACTCCTGGCGTTCAGATTGCCACCGTAAACTTTATGACTCAGAAGATGATCGTGGAGTTTGAAGAGGGTCATGAGCCTGCCGGCGTCATGCAGGACGTGGTCAAGGCCTGCAAAAAGGTAGAGCCTGACTGCGAGATCTTTCTGTGAGGAGACCGGTAGAAAGGAGTATAGACGATGCAGGAACTGATCGTGAATATCCTGCTGGCTGCAGTAGCCCTTCTGGCGGCGGTGCTGCAGCTCATTGGCCAGAAGTCCAGCAGCGGTATGACAAAAAAACAAAAGGTCATGCTCTGGCGCATTCTGGCAGCAACGGTCTTGCTGTTGGGCCTCCAGTCTTTGGGGACATCTGTCTTTGATTCGCTGGGCAGTTCAGGCCGTTGGCTGCGGCTGGCTCTCTATTTAGTGGACTACCTGGTCATTGGCTATGATATCCTGCGGAAGGCCTATAAGGGCATCCGTAATGGTCAGGTGTTTGATGAAAACTTTCTGATGGCAGTGGCCACACTGGGGGCCTTGGCCCTGGCGGTCTATGAAAACGGGGACTATCTGGAATCCATCGCGGTGATGCTGTTTTATCAGGTGGGTGAGTGGTTCCAAAGCTACGCTGTGGGAAAGAGCCGCCGGAACATCAGCGACCTCATGGACATCCGGCCCGATTACGCCAATGTAGAGCGGGACGGCAAACTGGAACAGGTGGATCCGGATGAGGTGGACATCGGCTCCATCATCGTGGTGCAGCCTGGGGAGAAGGTACCCATCGACGGCACGGTGGTGGAAGGAGCCTCTACTTTGAATACCGCCGCCCTGACCGGAGAATCTCTGCCCCGGGAGGTGCAGACGGGAGATGCCATCATCAGTGGATGCATCAACATGACCGGGCTGTTAAAGATCCAGACGACCAAGGCGTTTGGGGAGTCCACCGTGTCTAAAATCCTAGATTTGGTGGAAAATGCCTCTTCCCGTAAGTCCAAGTCGGAGGACTTTATCTCCCGCTTCGCTCGGATCTATACCCCTGCTGTGTGCTATGCCGCCCTGGCGCTGGCCATTCTCCCGCCGTTGGTGCTCATGCTGGGATTGGGACAATCTCCCGCCTGGGAGACCTGGATCTACCGGGCCCTCACCTTCCTGGTGGCCAGCTGTCCCTGCGCCCTGGTCATCTCCATCCCCCTGAGCTTTTTCGCCGGCATCGGCGGCGCCAGCAACGCCGGCGTGCTGGTGAAGGGCTCCAACTACCTGGAGACCCTGTCCCAGACCAGGATCGTGGTGTTCGACAAGACCGGCACCCTGACCCAGGGGGTGTTTGAGGTCAACGGCATCCACCACAGCCAGATGGAAAACGAAAAGCTGGTGGAGTACGCCGCCCTGGCGGAGTCCGCCTCCTCCCACCCCATCAGCAAGAGCCTGCAGCGGGCCTACGGCAGGGAGATTGACCGCTCCCGGGTGAGCGACGTCCAGGAGATCAGCGGCAACGGCGTCATCGCCAAGGTGGACGGCCATACGGTGGCCGCCGGCAACGACAAGCTGATGGACCGGCTGCATATCCAGTACATCTCCTGCCACAGTGTGGGCACTATCATCCACATGGCCATTGACGGGGCCTACGCCGGACATATCGTCATCTCCGACGTGGTGAAGCCCCACGCCAAGCAGGCCATCCAGGAGCTGAAGGCGGCCGGGGTGCGCAAGACGGTGATGCTCACCGGGGACGCGGCCAAGGTGGCCGACCAGGTGGCCGGGGAGCTGGGCATCGACCAGGTGTACAGCCAGCTGCTCCCCGCCGATAAGGTGGAGAAGGTGGAGGGGCTGCTGAAGGGCAAGCCGGAGAGGGCCAAGCTGGCCTTCGTGGGGGACGGCATCAACGACGCGCCCGTGCTGAGCCGGGCGGACATTGGCATTGCCATGGGTGCCATGGGGTCGGACGCCGCCATCGAGGCCGCCGACGTGGTCCTCATGGACGACGATCCCCTGAAGATCCCCAAGGCCATCAAGATCTCCCGGAAGTGCCTGTCCATCGTCTACCAGAACATCGTCTTTGCCATTGGCGTCAAGCTGGCCTGCCTGGTGCTGGTGGCCCTGGGCTTTGCCAATATGTGGCTGGCCATCTTTGCCGATGTGGGCGTGATGATCCTGGCGGTGCTCAACGCCATCCGCGCCCTGTTCGTTCAGAAACTTTAATTTGTCCTTGCCCGCGGGTCCTCCGGCGTTTGCCGGAGGACCCGCGCCGTTTCCGAGGGGGAGGGAGCAGAAAAAATTCAGGGAAGCGGCCCTTTTGACACAGGAAGTACAAACCGGTATGATAGGGTGAGAGGGAAGGGAGGGGAAGAACATGAACTGCAGGATCCTGATCGTGGAGGACGAGCCCAAGCTGCGGGAGGTGCTGTGCGACTACTTTGTCAGCAGGGGGGAGCGGCCCGAGGGGGTGCCGGACGGCCTTCAGGCCCTGGAGCGGCTGGCGGAGGAGCGGTTTGACGCGGTGCTGCTGGATATCATGATGCCCGGACTGGACGGCCTGTCCGTGTGCCGGGCGGTGCGGCGGAACAGCGGTGTGCCCATCATTTTCCTCACCGCCCTGTCCGACGAGGAGGACAAGCTGCTGGGCTACGAGCTGGGGGCGGACGACTACGTGACCAAGCCCTTCACCATGTCGGTGCTGTACGCCAAGACCATGGCCCTCATCCGCCGCAGCCGGGGCAGTATGCTCCACGGCGACCGTCTGGAGGCGGCGGGCCTGATCCTGGAGTTGTCCGCCCAGCGGGTGCTGGCCGGGGACAAGGAAATATCCTTAACACCAAAGGAATACGCTCTGCTGCGCTGCCTCATGGAGCACCGGAACATGGTGATGAGCCGGGAGCAGCTGCTGGCCCAGTGCTGGGGCTATGACTACGAGGGGGAGGACCGGGCGGTGGACACCCACATCAAGCGCCTGCGGGAGAAGCTGAGGGACTACGCCGGGTGCATCAAGACGGTGATCAAATCGGGATATAGACTGGAGGGGTGACCATGAAGGGGAAGGAACGGAAACGCCCGGGCGCCCTGGCCGCCCTGTCCCTCCGCCTTGGGGCGGCGGTGCTGGCCCTGTGGCTGGTTTGCATGGCGGCCCTCACCGCCCTGGCGGCGGAGTACGCGGCCCAGCATGCCATTGACCTGCATCGGGACCGGGCGGAGCAGCTGGCCCAGGAGCAGATGCTGAACCTGTCCCTCTATGATGGGGAGGACAGGGACTACGAGCTGTGGCAGATGGCCAGCACCGTGGCCGCCATGAGCGCCGGCATGCTGCTGGAGGACACGGTGGGCTCCTACGGCTGCGACTTTTTCCCGGAGACGGGGCAGGCGGAATACCACTGGGCGGACGGATTTTATATCCCTGCCGGGGATCCCATCATAGGCAGCTGGCAGGACTTCCTCGTCGCCCGGACCCTCACCCCGGAGGAGTGGGAGGGGGATGCGGGCGTGCCCAGCGGCCAGGTCATCGTCCACCTGGACCGGGAGAAGCTGACGGACACCGGGAGGCAGTACATCGGGGAGAGCGCCCGGCTGCAGATCCGCTTTGACCTGCGCCTCACCGGCGTGCTGGATGGGATGGAACTGACCCCCACCCGGATCGACGGGATCCCCTGGGACTGGGAGGAGGGGGACGTCTTCCAGGAGGTCACCCTCTATGAGAACCCGGAGGCCGCCCCAGAGGCAGGGGAGACGGTCACCCTGTACGCCTCCACCTTTTCCCTGTGCTGCCCCCAGGCTGGGCCCGATTTTGCCTATCAGGACCAGCGGTACGCCGGCGTCCAGGAGCTGATCCGGGAGCAGGGGCCCTTCGGGTCCAGCACCTACTATACCGGGGTGAACTATGAGGGGGGGACGCTTCTCCTCCTCAGCATGGCGCCGGTGCAGGAGGTGGGGGAGAACGGGCTGGCCGGAGACGTGATCTGCTATGTGGCCAGCGCGGTGCAGACCGCCCCCTGGCGCACGGCGGTAGGGGGGCTGTGGCCCACCTACCTGGTCACCTTCCTGCTGGCCCTGGCCTGCTTCCTTCTGCTGCGGCGGACCCTGCGCCGGAAGCTGCTGGACCCTGTCCGGCGGGTGAGCGCCAGCCTGAACCAGGGCTGGCCCGACCTGTTCGGTCTGGACCCGGGCCAGATGGCCTGGCGGGAGAGCCATGAGCTGGTGGAGGGGTACCAGCGGGCCCAAGGGGAGCTGCAGCGGAGAAAGGACGAGACCGCCCGGCTCACCGCCGCCCTGGACTACGCCAAGCGGGCGGAGGACAACCGGCGGCAGATGACCTCCCACATCGCCCATGAGCTCAAGACCCCCCTGGCGGTGATCCACAGCTATGCCGAGGGGCTTCGGGAGCGCATCGCCGAGGGGAAGCGGGAGCAGTACCTGGACACCATCCTCTCCGAGACCGAGCGGATGGACGCCATGGTGTTGGAGATGCTGGACCTGTCCCGGCTGGAGGCGGGGCGGGTGAAGCTGACCCGGAGCCAGTTCTCCCTGGCCCAGCTCACCCGAGACACCTTCCAGCGGCTCCAGCGGGCGGTGGAGGCCAAGGAACTCCATGTGAGCTATATTTTTTCCGACGAGGGGCTGGTGACGGCGGACGAGGGCCGAATCGCCCAGGTGGTGGAGAACTTCGCCACCAACGCGGTGAAGTACACCCCGCCGGGCGGGCGTATCCTGGTGCGCATCCAGCGGCAGCCCGGCCAGGTCCAGTTCCGGATGGAGAATGAGAGCCCGCCCCTCTCCCAGGAGGCGCTGGACAAGGTATGGGACACCTTCTACCGGGCAGATGAGGCCCGGGCCGGCGGCGGGACGGGGCTGGGCCTGGCCATCGCCCGGAGCATCGTTCAGCTCCACGGGGGCAAGTGCTCGGTGCGCAACACCAGGACCGGGGTGGAGTTCGGCTTCACCCTCTGACGGCCCGCCGGGGAAAGACGGAAAAATCCGGCCCGCGCCGGTTGACGGGGAGCGGGAGAGCGGGTAAACTGATGGGGACAATTCTTCCCATTGGGGAAAGGGAGCGCATGTGATGACCATAGAGATTGACCGGGAGAGCTGGCCCAGGCGGCGGCTGTATGAGCATTTCCGCCCCATGTCCGACCCCTTTTACGCCCTGACTTTTCCGGTGGATGTGACTCCGCTGCGGGCCTGGTGCGGGAGGAACGGGTGCTCCTTCTATCCCGCCCTGGTGTACGGGGTGACCCGGGCCATGGAGCGGGTGGACGCCTTCCTCTACAAGGATCGGGGCGGGGTGATCGTGAAGCACGACCGGCTGGTGCCCAGCTTCACGGACCTGAAGCCCGGAAGCGACCTGTTCCACATCGTCACCCTGGAGGCGGGGGACGACCCGGCCGACTTCTGCCGCCGGGCCAAGGAGCAATCGGCCCGGCAGACGGAGTTTCTCGTTCCGGGGCCGTGGGCCCCGGACGAGTTGGTCTACTTCACCTGCCTGCCCTGGTTCCCCCTGACCGCGCTGAAGAATGAGAAGGACGTAGATCCGGGGGACTCCATCCCCCGGGTGGCCTGGGGGCGGTGGCAGGAGGAGGGGGAGCGGACGGTGCTCCACCTCAGCTTGGAGCTGAACCACCGCCTGCTGGACGGCGTCCATGTGGGCAGGTTCTACCAGGCCCTCACGGCGTGGATGGGATCGCTCTGAGTCCCCCCGCGGTGGAGCGAGCGGACAGCCGGGCGCGAAAAAGACCGGGGGCGACGAGGCATGGGCGATATCCAGGGGAAGCCGGAGCTGGAGCAGGCCCATGCTCTTGGCGCATCTCTCCAGTAGATCAGGCGAATGGGAAGACGCTCCAAATTCTGAGGAAGAGAATGGTTGACCGGACAGAGTGCGAAAGAAAGAATGGAGGAAGATCAGGCCCTGGTCAAACTGACCGGGGCCTGATCCTGCGAAAGAACCGGAAAACAAGCACTTGAGAAATTTCTTTTTCTATGATACACTGAACAAGGATCCCGCAGATCAGGGAAGCTGCGGGCCGGACTTTTATGAAACCAGCGAACCGGCAGCACCGGGGCTATGGCATGGCAACAGTTCCTCCCCTAGAGATCAAAACGGAAGGGAGCGTAAGGCGGGGTGTCCTGCCCAAAACTTTCATGAAAAAATTTCTCTTGGCGGTGAACCGGCTGTTTCCCCTGCCCGTTCATCCCTTCAATCTGCAGAATGAGGGGAAAGAGAGCTATGCCATGTGGCAGTATAAGCGGGGAGGCGACACCATCGCCTTTTACCGGGAGCGGTATACCATTCAGGAGATGTTTGAGGGTAAGACCGTGCTGGATGTGGGTTGCGGTGCCGGGGGCAAGACCATGTACTACGCCGCCCAGGGCGTGAAGCATATTGTGGGCATGGACATTGTGCCCCACTATAAAGAGGAGGCGGAGGCCTTGGCCCAGGAACTGGGCTACGCCGACCGATTCACCTTTGTGGTTGGGGACGCAGCCCATACCGATTTTCCCGACAACAGCTTCGACACCATTATCATGAACGACGCGATGGAGCATGTGGACCGCCCCGATCTGGTCCTGGCGGAGGTGCGGCGCATCCTAAAGCCTGGCGGACGGCTGTATGTGAATTTTCCACCCTATTACCACCCTTTCGGAGCCCATCTGTCCGACCTGATTGGAATTCCCTGGGTCCATTTGTTCTTCTCGGAGGACACCCTGGTAGCCGCCTACAAGGAGCTGTGCAAAACGGTGCCTGACGGCGAGGAGCGCATCGCGTTCCGTATCTCCACTAACGAGCAGGGTAAAGAGTACTTTTCCTATATCAACCACATGACAATAAAGCGTTTTGACCGGCTGCGGGCCCAAGCGGGGATGAAGCAGGTGTATTACCGGGAGGCACCTTTGCGTGGATTCCTCTCTCCGCTTGCAAAGCTGCCAGTGCTGAAAGAGGCCTTTGTCAAGATGGTGGTATGTGTATTCGAGAAAGAATAGAGGGATAAGGTGCGGGATATACTTCCCGTGACAGCAGCCTTATCCTACACGGATGAAACGGATTTTGCCGTTAAATTAATTAAGAAAAAAGGAGAAACTATGTATGAATGCAAAATTTTATATTTGCCGCCATTGCGGTAACATTGTAGAAATGGTACGGGATGCCAAGGTGCCTGTCATGTGCTGTGGCCAGAAGATGGAGCTGCTGGAGCCCAACACAGTGGAGGCCAGCGGCGAGAAGCACAAGCCGGTCGTCACCGTCAGCGGGGATGCCGTCCATGTGGAAGTGGGGTCTGTAGCTCATCCCATGCTGGAGGAGCACTCGATCCAGTGGGTGTATCTGGAGACAGAGCATGGCGGGCAGCGCCGGAACCTGAAGCCCGGAGATGCCCCTGTGGCAGATTTCTCTCTCGGCGGCGAGAAGCCGGTGGCAGTGTATGCGTTCTGCGATCTGCACGGTCTGTGGATGACTGAACTGTAAAAAGCGGCAGCTCCATAGCAGGCAACTGTTGGCTGAGAAACCTGGAGAAGGAAGCTAACGAGAGGGCAGGGAAATAAAGGCGCATGGGAAACGGGCGGAAAGCCTAGAAAACCGCACCCCATTTGTCGGACAGTATTGACATACTGAATGACAAATGGGGTGCTTTGCTACGCCGGAGCGAGGTTTGAACAAGATGGTTTTATCCGGATGAAAGAGATTGCAGAAACCATGTGGAGAGAAAACCCGAATGCAAATTTCGACTGGGTACAGTTTTCAGATTCAGATGTAGAAGAGCGGCTTAACGCCCGCTGGGTATTTTGATTACCGGGCAGTGGGGGATTGATAAAAAGGTATTCGGTTGGAAATCCGTTCCCAGAGCATGGTCAATCTGCCACAAGAATATGGGAAAACTGCGGTCAATTGAAATACAACAGATAACGGCTTTGGAAAGTGCTGACAAAAATGTACGTGTGCATTTGGAAAACCAAACCGCAACCCAGCGCCAGCGGTTGCGGCTTGGAAAGAAGCCGCGACAGAATGAGTAAGAGATGACTTTTGTAAAAAAGTCGCCGCGAACGATATAACGTCCGCGGCGATGTGGTGGAGCCGAGGGGAGTCGAACCCCTGTCCGAAAGCATATTCACAGGAACTTCTCCGAGCGCAGACGGTCCGTTACATTCCCTCACTCAGGCGCAGGCCGACATACTCCTGAGATCAGTAGAGTCATCATGCGTGGCACGGTCAACTCTTTCCGTACGCACGGGCACCACTCATTTCACGCCCAAACCCGGCTCGTGGTCCTTCCGGGCAGGACGGCCGCATTAAGCAGCGGCGAGAACTACGGTATTGTCGTCGTTCTTTAATTTATAAGTGCCCATTTTAAGGATGTTAGGCGCATCCGCTCGCTATTCCTGCTTCAACACCCCCGTCGAAACCAGTACGGCCCCGTAAAAGGGCACCGGCCTTTGCGGGAACAGGCACCCTATTTTGAGAGGGAAGCTTAAAATCTCGCTGCTCGCCGGCTCGCACCGGCTCAGACGCTCAAACCTTCTCCGGCTCGGGATAGTCCACGCCGAAGGTGTCCACGGTGACCGACTTCATCCGCTGGGCGGTGAGGGGCTTGTCGTTGTAGTCCCGCTGGGCGGCGACAATGGCGTCGGCCACCTCCATGCCCTGGATCACCTTGCCGAAGGCGGCGTAGGCGCCGTCCAGGTGGGGGGCCTTCTCCACCATGATGAAGAACTGGCTGCCGGCGGAGTCGGGGCGCATGGTCCGGGCCATGGACAGCACGCCCCGGTCATGGGCCAGGTTGTTGGGGAAGCGGTTCTGGGCAAACTCGCCCTTGATGCAGTAGCCGGGGCCGCCCATGCCGGTGCCGTCGGGGCAGCCGCCCTGGATCATGAAGCCGGGGATAACCCGGTGGAAGATCAGGCCGTCGTAGTAGCCCTTCTGGATCAGGCTGATGAAATTGTTGACCGTGTTGGGGGCCACGTCGGGGTAGAGCTCCGCCTTCATGACGCCGCCGTCCTCCATCTCGATGGTGACGATGGGATTCTGTGCCATGGGAAACACTCCTTTTCTACGGGCGGCCGCACCGCCCAGCTCAGATTTTCAGTTAATACCGGCTGTTCCGGGACTTCATGGCCCGGTCCATCTCCCGCTTGGCGTCCTTCCGGGCCGCCGTCTCCCGCTTGTCATAGAGCTTTTTGCCCTTGGCCAGGCCGATCTCCAGCTTGACCCGGGGGCCGCGGAAGTAGATGGACAGGGGAATAAGGGAGTACCCGTCCTGCTTGATGCGGGCGAAGAGCTTCAAAATCTCCCGCTTGTGCATCAGGAGCCGCCGCTGGCGCAGGGGGTCCTTGTTGAAGATGTTGCCCTTTTCGTAGGGGCTGATGTGCATGCCGATGACAGACATCTGCCCGTCCTTGACGATGCAGAAGGAGTCCTTCAGATTCACATGCCCCTGGCGGATGGACTTGACCTCGGTGCCCGCCAGCTCGATGCCGGCCTCATATTTCTCCTCAATGAAGTAATCGTGGTGGGCCTTGCTGTTCTTGGCCACGATCTTGATGCCCTTGCTCTCAGCCACGGCGGACACCCCCTTTCCTCTGTGCCGTTTTGCGGTATTGTACCCCCATTGGGGTGTTCAGTATAACACAATGCGGGGGAAAAAACAAGGGGGAGGGGGTCACTCCCGGTCCCGCTGGGTGTCCCGGACGAAGTATTCGGAGTTGTCGGTGCCCTCGGTCTTCCAGTCGAAGCGGCCCAGGGCGCGGATCAGCTTGGACAGCTTGGAGAAGCCGTAGTTCCGGGGGTCGAAGTCGGGCTGCTTTTTCAGCAGCAGGTTGCCCAGCTTGCCCATGTGGGCGTAGCCGTCCTCTCCGCACACGTCCTCCACCGACTCGGCGATGAGTTCGGCGATATCGTCGGGGATGCCGGAGCTGTTGGCGGCGCTCTTTTTGCTCTCCTTTTTGGAGGCGTGCTTCTGGGCCTTGGCGTCCGTTTTGGACGGCTCGTCCTCGGACTGCTGGGCGGCGGCCTGTTTGGCGGCGGCCCGGATGACCTCGATATAGACGAACTTGTCGCAGGCCACGATGAAGGGCTTGGGGGTTTTCTTTTCCCCCATGCCGTACACCTTCATCCCCGCCTCCCGCAGGCGGATGGCCAGGCGGGTGAAGTCGGAGTCGCTGGACACCAGCACAAAGCCGTCGCAGTTGCCCGAGTACAGGATGTCCATGGCGTCGATGATCATGGCCGAGTCGGTGGAGTTCTTCCCGGTGGTGTAGCCGTACTGCTGGATGGGGGTGAGGGCGCACTCCAGCAGGATGGACTTCCAGGTGGACATGTTGGGGCTGGTCCAGTCCCCGTAGATGCGCTTGATGGTGGGGGTGCCGTACACGGCCACCTCGGCCATCACATCCTTCATGGCGGTGCGGGAGGCGTTGTCCGCGTCGATGAGGACGGCCAATCGGAGATCGTTTTCGTTCTCAGCCACGGCTCACTCCGCCTTTCCGGAGGATGGCCTCCACCTCCTGGAGCTGTTCCACGGTGTTCACACCCAGCATCTCGTCGGGGGAGCAGGTGTCGCACAGGCCCACCCGGCCCCCGGCCTCCTTGATGAAGGCGGGCACGTCGGTGAGGTAGAGCTCCCCCTGGGCGTTGTCATTCCTCAGCTTGCCCAGAGAGGAGAGCAGCTCAGGCACATGGAACACATAGGTGCCCGTGTTCACCTCCCGGATCTGCTTCTGCTCCGGGGTGCAGTCCTTGTCCTCCACAATGGCCCGGAAGGAGCCGTCCGCCTCCCGGAGGATGCGGCCGTAGTTGCCCCCCTCGGGCAGGACGGCGGAGAGCAGGGTGCAGGCGTTGCCCTCCCGCAGGTGGGTGTCCGCCAGGGCCTGGAAGGTCTCTTTCTTCATCAGCGGGGCGTCGCCGCAGCAGATGATCACGTGGCCGTCAAATCCCTCAAGCAGGTGGGCGGCGCACTGGACGGCGTGGCCGGTGCCGTGCTGCTCGGCCTGGACGGCGTGGGGGTACTGGGGATAGGCCTCCAGCACCGCCTCCTTCTTCCAGCCCACCACCAGGATCACGTCCTCCGGCGGCAGGAAGTCCAGGGCGGAGAGCACATAGTGGAGCAGGGGCTTTCCGTCGGCCAGCCGCATCACCTTGGGCAGGTCGATCCCCTCCGTCTGGAGCCGGGTCCCTTTCCCGGCGGCCAGCACCAGGGCTTTTACGGTATGATCCATGGTCATTCTCCTTCGTGTTGGATTGGCTCCCGGTTCCACAGCTGGGGCAGCAGGCGGTAGAAGTCCCCCTGCTCCCGCCACATGGCCAGCAGGGCGCCCCTGCGGACGGACACCTGGGCGGGCTGCTCCAGAAACTCGTTGCTGACCCCCAGGGGGAAGTCGGCGGAGATGGTGTGGTCGGTGAGCTCGAATTTCAGATTCCGCAGGGTGACCCCCTCCGCCGTGCCGCTCAGGCAGAAGGCGGACCAGAAGCCGGTGAGGCCGGCGGGGAAGGTCATGGTCTCATCCCGGAGAACGGTGGCCACCGTCCCCTCTCCGGCCAGAACGCCCCGGGCCCCCTGGGTGGTGAGCCAGGAGAGGGCCTGGAGGTTGGCCAGGGTGTGCTCCAGACGGCCCCCCACGCCCCCCAGCAGGACAAAGCGGCGGAAGCCCCGGTCCAGGCCCTCCCGCAGGGCGTACACCATGTCGGTGTCGTCCTTGGCCGAGGGGAGCTGGATCACGTTGGGGTGGCTGGGCCGCCGGCCCAGGGAGTCGAAGTCCCCCACCACCAGGTCGGGGGGCACGCCGTAGGCCTCCAGAGCCTCATACCCCTTGTCGGCGGCAATGACAAAGTCCTGTGCCCCCGGGTGGGGACACAGGGACCAGGACAGGGGCATGGCCCCCACTACATAGCAGATCGACCGTTCCAAGAGCGGTCACCCCTTTCAACGGCCGGCCCATGGGGCGGGCCGGCCCAAAAATCTCTCTGGGCCCCATTATAACACAGATAGGAGGCCTTGTACCAGTGGGGAGGGAAAAATCCCATTAACTTTCTGTGGGTGGGAGGTACACCGCCCCGGCCCACATGGCCTCCGGGACCTCCGGCCACAGCTCGGAGGAGCCCCGGGGGAGGAAAACCAGCTCCATGTCCGCCGGAAGGCCGTAGAACTGCCGGAAGTAGTCTGCCCGCATCGGGGAGGGGTTGCGCTGCCAGCAGTAGCAGTAGGCCCAGCCCTCGGTGGGCAGCACCACCTGGTCCGCTCCCTGGGCCACGGCCTGGGCCATCTGGTCCTGGCGGATGGCCTCGCTGCGGCCGATGGCGGCGTATGCGTGGAGGTGAAAAACCAGTCCCGCCGCCAGCCCCACCAGAGCGGCCCCCTGGAGCAGGGGGGACCAGGGGAGGTCGGAGAGGAGGGAGGCGCCCAGCACCATGAGCACCACCGCGGACAGGAAGGCACACCGGGCGCCGCTGTCCCGGAGCAGGGCGAAGGG
>ERZ779866.2785-NODE-2785-length-15084-cov-4.342272_pt1 | contig 15084 bp, 11 predicted proteins | sample MGYA00511248_ERZ779866 | MGnify/ENA primary metagenome ERZ779866 (study PRJEB29588, sample SAMEA2155758) | human gut metagenome | biome: human gut; feature: human-associated habitat; material: faeces | place: Denmark | collected 2008/2010 ... | reverse complement strand
TACCGGTCGCCAAGGTCGTGGTGGATCTTGGTGGTGTCGAATACATCAGTTCCGCAGGGTTACGGGTCATTTTGACGATGGTTAAGGCGAGTAAGGCCGCCGCGGCGCCGCTGGCCGCCTACTTCGACGAGCGCCTCTTTCTGGGCACCCTCGACGCCGAGGACAAAGACGGCGCGCTCGACGCCCTGTGCGCCCGTGTCGCCGAGGTCCACGACGTCCCGGGCGATTTCCGCGCCCTCGTCCAAAGGCGTGAGGAACTCGCCCAGACGTGCTTCGGCAACCTCGTCGCCATGCCGCACCCGGTCACACCGGTCACCACTTCCACCTTCGTGGCGGGCGCGGTGCTCAATCATTCCGTGAGCTGGAACGGGCAGGAGGTCAGGGCGGTGTTCCTGGTCTCGGTGTCCTCGCTGCGCGATCAGAAACTCGATGCGTTCTATCGCGGCATGGCGCGCCTGCTCACGAGCCGTGAGGCAATCCAGAAGCTGGTGTCGAATCCGGACTTCGCCACGCTTCTCGATGTAATCGATACCTATTCTCCCGAACCCGAAAAGGAGTAACGCCCATGGATGAGTCCAAGTACGAGAACGCCCTGCAGATCATCCTGCACTCCGGCAACGCCAAGTCCTCCGCCCTCATGGCCATCGACGCCGCCGCGGAGGGGGACTTCGAGGAGGCCGACCGCCTGCTCGCCGAATCCCAGGCAGAGATGGGCGAGGCCCACAAGATGCAGTTCGCCCTCACCCAGGCCGAGGCGAGCGGTAACCCCGTCGACATCAATATCATCCTCATCCACGCCGAGGACCATCTCACCATGGCGATCATGGCGGCCGATATGGCCGAGCGCATGATCGACCTGTATCGCGAGGTCAAGGCCAAGTAGGGCCGCGACCGATCATCCCAAGTCGTCGTCTCATTGGTGCCCGAGGGAGGGCGCTGAAGAAAGGAGTCAGCCATGAACATCATGCTGGCATGCTGCGCTGGAATGTCGACCTCCATCCTCGTGAACGCGATGGAGAAGGCCGCCGCCGACCAGGGCAAGGATTACAAGATCTGGGCTGATAACACCACCGCGGTCGCCGATCAGCTCGGCAACTTCGACGTGCTCCTGCTCGGCCCGCAGGTTCGCCACATGCAGCGCAAGATGACCAAGCTCGTCGACGGCAAGGCCCCCGTCGCCGTCATTGACGCGGTCGCATACGGTCGCGCCGACGGCGCCGCCGTGCTCAAGCAGGCCGAGGACCTGGTCAACGCCTAGCGCCAACGCGGTTGTAACGCGTGAGGGCGCCACAGGGGCGCCCTCACGTGAGACACGTTCCCGCATTTACCGCACTGAAGTGAAGAAGTGGCGCGGTCGATGCGGGCGGGGACGGTTGATCCGTCCCGGTTCTGTTCCCCTTTATACCCCTTTAGGAGGTACATCATGTCTTTCGGAGAGAAGTTCGAAGACGCGTTGATGACGGTTGCCGAGGTTGTTGGTGACAACAAGTATCTCATGGCCATCAAGGACGCCTTCACGTCCTTCATGCCGTTCATCATCATCGGTTCAATGGGCACCCTGCTCAAGGTCCTGATTTCCTCGACCTCGACCGGCCTGGCGATTTGGATCCCGCAGCTCGCCGCGCTCGAGCCCGCCTTCACCGCCATCAATTTCTGCACGATGTCGTTCATGACGCTGCCCGTCATCTTTCTGATCGCCCAGAATCTCGCCAAGGCGAAGAACGGCCCCGAGCAGGCATCCGGCGTCGTCAGCGTGGCCGCCTATATCTCCATGTGCGCCACCACCATCACCGTCGACGGCCTCGAGGCTCCCATCGCGGGTATGCTTAACACCACCTTCGGCGCCCAGGGCCTGTTCGTCGGCATGGCCACCGCCCTGGTCTTCACTTCGCTGTTCTGCCGGCTCACCACCATCGATGCCATCAAGATCAAGATGCCCCCGTCGGTTCCCGCGGGCATCGCCGGCTCCTTCAACATCATGATCCCGGTGTTCATCACCCTGGTCATCAGCTCCCTGTTCGGGATCTTCTTCCGCATGGCTACCGGCCAGTACGTCGGCGACTTCATCTACGCCATCATGCAGGCCCCGCTCGAGGCCCTCTTCAACACCCCGTTCGGCATCATCGGCCTCATCCTCGTCTCCCAGCTGTTCTGGGTGCTCGGCATCCACGGCGGCCTGATCGTCCCCCCAGTCCGCAACCCGATGTTCGCCGCCGCCATCGCCGCCAAGATGGAGGAGCTGGACCTCTTCGACTCCATCCAGCGCATGGACTACGACGAGGCGGTCAAGGCCGGTCTCATCACCCTGATGGGCGCTGAGACCGACGAGAAGTTCCTCGCCAACGTCATGGGCCAGGTCAACGACAAGGCCGCTGTGGAGAAGGTGGCCGACACCTTCAAGATGGTCTACACCCCCTTCCACGGCACCGGCTACAAGCTCATCCCCGAGGCCCTGAAGCGCCTGGGCATGAAGCATGTGATCTGCGTCCCCGAGCAGATGGTCATCGACGGCAACTTCCCCACCGTGGTCTCCCCCAACCCGGAGAACCCGGAGGGCTTCTATCTGGCCGTGGACCTGGCCAAAAAGAACAACGCCGACTTTATCCTGGGCTCCGACCCGGACGCCGACCGGGTGGGCATCATGGTGCGCACCAAGGACGACGACTTTGTGGTCATCTCCGGCAACCAGACCGGCGTGCTCCTGCTGGACTACCTGATCGGGGCCAAGCGCCGCACCGGCAAGATGCCCGAGAAGCCCGTGGCTCTGAAGACCATCGTCACCACCGAGATGGCCCGGAAGGTGGCCGAGGTGAACGGCCTGCAGTGCTATGACACCTTCACCGGCTTCAAGTTCCTGGCGGAAAAGAAGGACAAGCTGGAGAACAGCGGCGAGGGCAAGGTCATCTTCTCCTACGAGGAGTCCTACGGCTATATGCTGGGCGACTACGTCCGGGACAAGGACGCCGTGTCCGCCAGCGTGGAGCTCTCTGAAATGGCCGCCTGGTACGCCTCCCAGGGCATGACCCTGTACGACGCCCTCCAGGCCCTGTTTGAGAAGTACGGCTACTACGGGGAGAAGACCATGAACCTGGTCATGCCCGGCCTGGACGGGTTGAAGAAGATGGCCGACCTGATGGCCAACCTGCGCCAGAATCCTCCCACGGAGATTGCCGGCGTCGCGGTGAAGCAGCAGAAGGACTACCAGGACGGCAGTGTGGTGAATGTGGCCGACGGCTCCAAGGAGACCATGGAGCTCTCCGGCTCCAACGTGCTGCGGTACGAGATGGCCGACGGCACCAGCCTCATCGTCCGTCCCTCCGGCACCGAGCCCAAGGTGAAGGTCTATATTCTGGCCAACGGTACCACCAAGGCCGAGTGCGACGAGCTCGCCGAGAAGGCGCTCGCCTGCTCCACCGCTGCCGAGGTCAAGGAGCTGCTCGAGGCTGCCGCTCGCTAAGCTTTGCTTGCCGACTGCGCGTCCGCTCTCGCGGGTGGGCCGCAGTCGGTATCTTTGTGTGTGACGATAAAACGATTTATCACTAATGGTCTCGAAATTGTTTCTCAATTTGCGCTACGCTGTATAAAGCAGTGTGTCTACTTAGGAGGCTGTATGTTTTACACTCTGACCGCTAATCCCGCTGTCGACATGACGGTCGCCGGTCCGACCCTCGTTCCCGATGAGAACGTCCGCGCCAACTCCGCCAGCTACACCGCCAACGGCAAGGGCCTCGACGTGTCCTTCGCCCTCAAGAAGTTCGGCGTCGACTCCGTCGCCCTGGGCTTCTTCGGTGGCTTCACCGGCAAGTTCATCGTCGAGGAGACCATGAACCTTGGCTGCCTGTGCCGTCCCGTCTGGATCGACGGCGTCACCCGTATCTGCGCCTACATCAACGATGGCGAGCACGAGTATGGCGTCCTCAATCCGGGTGCCCCGCTTACCCCTCAGTATGAGGAGGAGCTCTACAACATCCTCGACACCAGCACCGGCATGGACTGCCTGGTTGTCTCCGGCTCCGTGCCCCCGCGTGCCTCCAAGGACTTCCTGGATCAGGTCATGGATCACGCTCAGGCCCGCGGCGCCGACGTTGTGCTGGACCTCTCCTCCGACAAGCTCAAGAGCCTTGCTTCCAAGAAGCCGCTGCTCATCAAGCCGAATCACCACGAGATGCGCGAGATCTTCGGCGTTCCGGTGAACACCGATGACGAGGTCCGCGTTGCCATGAAGATGGCTCACGACGCGGGCGTTCAGAACGTCCTTCTGACTCGCGGTAGCCGTGGCGATGCCTACTTCTCCAATGGCGAGGACATCTGGTACGCCAAGCGCGAGTTCAACATCAAGCTCGTGTCCTCCGTCTGCGCCGGCGACTGCACGCTGGCTGCGTTCCTGCTCAAGTGGTACAAGGATCGCGATAACGTCGAGGAGGCCATGAAGCTCGCTATGGCCACCGGCGCCAACGTCGCCGAGAGCGTCGGCCTGGGCGACTTTGGTCGTGTCGACGAGTACTCCAAGCGCGTCACCGTCCGCAAGCTCGAGCGCAAGTAACGATCGTCCCCTTTGGGATGCGTTTCGCCGCCGGTCCATTCGTGGGCCGGCGGCTTTTTGCGACGGGAGTTCCACTTGGGGACAGGTACAAATTGAGACATTCGCCTGTGGGGCCTGTGCAAACGGAATGTCTCAATTTGTACCTGTCCCCAATTGGGCGCTTTGGGGTGCGGGGCTCGTGGGTCGGGTTGGTATACTGAGGCACAGACTATGAGGAGGACCATGCAGCATTCGACCGATATCGCTTTCGCCGGTGAGACCCTGATGGGCTCCAAGCCCAGTGCCGCTTCCTTGGCCGTCTTGTCTGCGCTTGAAGGAGCTGGACTCGAGGCGTGGATCGTGGGCGGCTGGGTGCGCGACGCTTTAATGGGCGCCCCGGGGCACGATATCGACATCTGCTGCAGCGGATCGTGGGAGGAAAGCGCGGCTGCCCTGCGTTCTCGCGGCATCGCGGTCGTGGAATCGGGCGTCAAGTTCGGTGGTATCACGGCCGTGGTGGATGGCGAGCGCATCGAAGTCACGGCATATCGGCTCGACGGCTTTTACACCGACGGCCGCCATCCAGAGAACGTTCAACGTGCAACGTGCGTCGAAGACGACCTTGCTCGTCGTGACTTCACGGTGAACGCCATGGCTTGGCATCCCGCCCGAGGCCTGCTCGACTGCTACGACGGTCGCGGTGATTTGGAACGTCGTCAGATCCGCGCGGTGGGTGAGCCCCGCCGCCGTTTTGAGGAGGACGCGCTGCGTATGTTGCGAGCGGTGCGCTTTGCCTGCCGACTCGACTTTGCCATGGACCCTGCCACGGCGCAGGCCCTCGCCGACTGTGCGCCGTTGCTCGACCAGGTCGCTCGCGAGCGCGTCGGCATTGAGCTCGAGGGAATCCTCGTCACCCGCCATGGTGGTGATGCGCTTATCCGTTATCCCGAGCTCATGTGCGCCGCCATTCCCGAACTCGCTCGCATGCGCGGTTTCGATCAGCGCACGCCTTACCACGCCTTCGACGTGTACGACCATACCGCTCGCGTCCTCACGGTCGCTGGTGAGTTGTCGCGTTTCCGCATCGATGGGGGCGATCCGAGCGCACCCCCGTCGCCTTCGCTCATGTGGGCGGCGCTCTTGCACGATATCGCCAAGCCCGACTGCTTTACCGTTGACGAGCGCGGTCGTGGGCATTTCTACGGGCATCCCGAGGCGGGTGCCAAGCTTGCTGAGAAGATCATGCGGCGCCTGTCGTGTTCAAACGAACTCATCCGCGACGTGAGCCTGTTGATTCACGACCATGATTGCCCCTTGAACCCCGATCGCATCAGCCTGCTTCGCCAAATGCAGCGGTTCGCGCGTTCCGGTGTGGACACGGCGCGGCTCATGGGGGAGCTGCTCGATCTCAAGCGCGCCGATACACTCGGCAAGGCATCGGGGTGTTTTTACTACGTCGAGGAAATCGAGCGCATGCGCGAGATGTGCCGCGAACTGCTCGCGAATCGCGAGGCGTACAGCATCAAGACGCTCGGCCTGGCCGGCTCCGATCTGATCGCGCGCGGTATGGCGCCCGGTCCGCGCATCGGCGAGGCCCTCAACCGCGCGCTCGAGGGCGCGATCGTCGGAGCCGTTGCCAACGAGCGCGAGGCGCTCTTGGCGTATCTGGGGTTTTAGGGTCACATGCGCTTTCGAGCGCGACGAATACCTAGATAATGTACTATTGTCGCCGATTATTCCCAGGCGCCGCGTAGGAGGCGCCGCCGATTGAAGGGAGGCGCTCATGCATTGCGCCGTCACCCGTCGCTCTCTGCTGTCCGCTTCGATGTTTGCTGCGACCGCTTCGTTGGTGGGGTGTGGTTCCGACGCCGCTTCCCAGGGTTCGGCGCAAGACCACGATGCTTCAAAGAGCCAAGTCATCGTTGCCATGAACGCCACGAGCGAGCCCGCCGCGGGCTTTGACCCGCTTGTGTCCTGGGGTTGCGGTGAGCATGTACATGCGCCCCTCATTCAGTCCACGCTCGTCACCACTGCCGACGACCTTTCGATCGTCGGCGATTTGGCAACGGAGCATTTCTGCTCCTCAGACGGCCTGGTGTGGACCTTCACCATCCGCGACGATGCGGTCTTTTCGAACGGCGAGCCTCTGACCGCCTCCGATGTTGCCTTCACCGTCAACGGCGTGATTGGGAGCTCCGCCTCTGAGGCCGACCTCTCCATGGTGGAGCGGGCCGTCGCGGTGAGCGACACGGTTGTGGAGCTGCATCTTTCGAAGCCGAACAACACGTTGCTCTATACCCTGGCGGTGCTCGGCATTGTTCCCGAGGCATCGTATGGCGATGATTACGGGCACAATCCCATTGGGTCCGGTCCCTATGTTCTCAAGCAGTGGGATCAGGGACAGCAGGTGATCTTTGAGGCGAACCCCGGCTATTACGGCGAGGCGCCCGTCATGGAGCGGGTCATCGTTGTATTTATGGACGAGGACGCCGCGCTTGCCGCTGTGCAGAAGGGCGATGTGGATATCGCCTATACCTTCGCGACCCACGCCGATCGCACGTTCGACGGCTATGAGCTCACAGCATTCAAGACGGTCGACTCGAGAGGCATCTCGCTTCCGTGCATCCCGGCGGGAGGTACGCGCGTGCTCGAGGAAGATATCGCGTACCACACGGGCAATGATGTGACATGCGACGTCGCGGTGCGTCGCGCCATCAACCTGGCGATTAACCGTGAGCAGCTCATCGACAACGTGCTGAACGGCTATGGTCGCCCCGCCTTTTCCGTGGGTGATGGCATGCCGTGGTCGTCGCCCGATATGCGTGTCGAGTGTGATATCGATGCTGCCAGGGCCCTGCTTGACGAGGCCGGTTGGAAGCCCGGCGCCGACGGTATCCGAGAGCGCGACGGCGTGCGCGCCGCGTTCGACCTGTGGTATTCCTCGGATGACTCGGTTCGCCAGGCGACGGCCCATGAAGTGGCCAATCAGCTTGCCGAGCTCGGTATCGAGGTGAAGCCGCAGGGCGGTAGCTGGGACGAGATCTACCCGCATCAGTTCGAGCAGCCGGTCCTGTGGGGCTGGGGCTCCAACGCGCCCGTCGAGGTGTACGAGCTCAACTACTCCACCGGGTGGGGTAATTACAGCTGCCGCGAGAGTGCGGTCACCGATGCGTACCTCGACCAGGCGCTCGCTCAAACTGACGTCGAGGCCTCCTACGAGTATTGGAAGAAGGCCATGTGGGACGGGACGGAGGGACCCGCTCCGCAGGGAGATGCCTCCTGGGCTTGGCTTGCTAACGTCGACCATCTGTATTTCAAGCGCGAGGGTCTCGTGGCTCCGCAGGGCAAGGCGCAGCCACATGGCCATGGTTGGTCTCTGCTGAACAATGTTGCGTCCTGGACCTGGAAATAGCCATGGCGCGATTCGCCGCGAGGGAGGCCGTCCGATTTGCCCTGCTGATGTTCGCTGTCAGCTTTGCCACGTTCACACTCGTGGCCCTGTCACCCATCGACCCGGTTCAGGCTAATGTGGGACAGCAGGCCCTGTTGGGCATGAGCGAGGCGAAACGCGCTCAGCTTGCGGCGCACTGGGATGTGGGCGTTCCGTTGCTGGAACGCTACGGCACATGGCTCGTGGATGCCCTGCATGGCGATTGGGGCACGAGTCTTCGCTTCAACGCGCCCGTGCCCGCAGTGGTGGGGGAGCGGTTTGCGAGTTCTGCCGCACTCATGCTCATAGCTTGGGCGCTTTCGGGCATTCTGGGCGTGGCGCTCGGGATGGCAGCTGGAGCTTCAAGGGGCTCCCGGGTTGACCGCGTGATCCGCTGGCTGTGTCTTGCGCTGAGTTCGACTCCGGCGTTTTGGGTCGCGATTGTGGCCCTGATGGTGTTCTCCGTGTGGCTCGGATGGTTCCCCCTGGGCTTTTCGATGCCTATCGGTGCCGATCAGGCTACGGTTTCGTTCGCCGTTCGCGTTCATCACCTCGCCCTACCCGCGCTCGTGCTCGCGCTGACCGGAGCCCCCGGCATCGCACTCCATACGCGCGAGAAGGCGATCGAGGTCATGGAGAGCGATTACGTGCGCCTTGCGCGCGCACGCGGGGAGTCTACGCGCTTCATCGCGTTGCGACACGGGCTGCGCAACATCGTTCTGCCGGCGCTCACGCTGCAGCTCTCCTCGGTTGGCGAGCTCGTTGGCGGTACGGTCTTGGTCGAGCAGGTGTTTTCCTATCCCGGGTTGGGGCAGGCGGCCGTCACGGCGGGTTTGGGCGGCGACGCCCCGCTTCTCGTGGGCATCGCGCTCTTCTGTGCGGTCCTCGTGTTCGCTGGCAATCTACTTGCCGATGTGCTTGCGCGTGTTGTCGATCCCCGCGTCGGACGGGGGGTCGGCCATGTCGAGTGATAGAAACGTGCTGCATGCTTCGGGGGGCCGGCGCGATGCACGCGAGTCAGGGGCCTGCCGTGTGCTGCATGCCCCACGGGCTCGGTGCGACAATCGCACGCGCCTCCTGCGCGCTGGCTTGTTTGGCCTCATCGTGTTCTCATGCGTTATGGTTTGTGGCGGTCTGGTCCATGACGTCGCGCAGGTCGCCGATTTTTCGCAGAAGATGCTTCCGCCTTCTTTCGAGCACCCCTTCGGCACGGATCAGCTCGGTCGGGATATGCTCGCACGCACCGTCGCCGGTCTCGCGACCTCGCTTTCGATTGGTCTCGTGGCGGCGGTGGCGTCCACGGTCATCGCGCTGTTGTTGTCGGTCGCCGCGGCGATCGGTGGCCCGCGCGTCGACGCGCTTGTTGCGGGCTTGATCGACCTCATATCCTCGGTGCCGTATCTCGTGTTGCTCATCCTCATCAGCTGCGCCGTGGGGCGCGGACTCGCGGGGGTGACGATCGGCATGGCGCTCACGCATTGGCCCAGCCTTGCCCGCGTTCTACGTGCCGAGATGCGCTCCGTCCTTGCGCGTCCCTATATTGCGCAGAGCCGCTCTCTTGGCGTCGGCGCTTGCCGCATCGCGATGGCGCATTTGCTTCCCGCCGTCATGCCGCAGGTGCTTGTCGCTGCGATTTTGGCACTGCCCCATGCGGTGTTGCACGAGTCGTCCATCACGTTTCTCGGCTTTGGCTTGTCCCCCGATGAGCCTGCCCTCGGTGTGATCCTGGCCGAGGCGATGGGGTATCTCACCGCCGGTGCCTGGTGGCTCGCACTGTTTCCCGGTGCGGTGCTCGCCCTGAGCGTGATGCTGTTCGCGCATGTGGGCGAGCTTGCCCGTTCGGTGCTCGACCCGCGCTCGATGCAGGAATAGGGGGTTCCGTGGACGAGATCAAGCACGGTCCGCATGGGGCCGCGGAATACCATCATCACCATACACATGCTGCGGACTCTCAGCACGTGGGGTCGCACCATTTGCTGACGGTGGAGCATTTGACGGTTACATATCGAATGTACGACCCGCGGGCGCGTTTTTGGCGTCCTCGCCGGGCATATCACGACGTTTTGCGTGATTTGACGCTCTCGGTGCATGAGGGCGAGATATTGGCCCTTGTCGGGGCGAGCGGCTCAGGTAAGTCGGTGCTGGCCGACGCCCTTATGGGCCTATTTGATGCAAACGCGGTCGCGAGCGGCGAGATGTGGTTCGACGGACGCCGCGTCGCCCCGGGAGATCTCGGCAGCTTGCGAGGACATGGGATTTCGTTGGTTCCTCAGGGGGTTTCCTCTCTCGATCCGTTGATGCGCGTTGGCGAGCAGGTGCGCGGTGAGGCCCGAGGGGCCGACCGCCGCGCGCGGAGGGAAGATGCCCGCCGCCGGATGGTCCGTCAGCGGGAGCTCTTCGAGGCATACGGGCTTGCGTCGGAAGTCGAGCGGATGTACCCGCACGAACTGTCCGGCGGCATGGCGCGCCGCGTGCTGCTCATGTGCGCGCTCATGGAGGAGCCGAGGTTGCTCATCGCTGATGAGCCGACGCCGGGTATGGATGATGAGTCCGCGGCCGTCGCCGCGCACGATCTTCGGGCTTTCGCCCAAGACGGTGGTGGCGTGCTGCTTATCACACATGACCTTGATTTCGCGCTGAGCATCGCCGATCGTTTGGCGGTGTTTCGCGAGGGGACTGTCGTGGAGGAGACATCCGTTTCGGCGTTCAGGCGCGCAGAGGCGCTCAGGGACCCGTATGCGCGTGAATTGAGTCGTGCTTGGATCAGGCTCCACGAGGACAATAATTGGGCCTCTGGGGCGCTCGGAGACGCTTATGGCAAGCAGGATGGTGACGGGTCGGTGCTCGTCGCTCGAGACCTTGCTTTTGCCCGTCGGAATGGTGACGCTGTGTTCGCGGGGGTCGACGTGAACCTTGCGCCTGGTGCCCGCTTGGCGCTGCGCGGTGCGTCTGGCGCCGGCAAGACGACGCTTTGCCGCGTCCTGGCCGGTCAGCTCACGCCGAACGCGGGCGTCGTGCTGGTGGGCGGCGAGCCCATCGGAGATGGATGGGGGCAGCGTGCGGGTCGGTGGTTCCGGGCTGAACGACCGTTCCGGGCAGATCGGCCGTTCAAAGATGGCCGATCGCGCCGAACGGGTCGCGCGTGCCCGGTGCAGCTTGTCTCGCAGCACCCAGAGGAAGCGTTTGATCCCGCGTTGAGTCTGCGCGCGTCTCTTGCCGAGGCGGGGGATGTGGACGGGCCGAGGGCCGATCACTTGATGCGCATCTTCTCGGTGGAGGGGGAGTGGCTGAGCCGGCGGCCCCATGAAGTCTCGGGAGGACAGTTGATGCGCGTCGCGTTGGTCCGCGCCCTCATGGCGTCTCCGCGTGTGCTCATTTGCGATGAGTCGACGGCCTCGCTCGATTTGCTTTCCCAAGAGGAGATCTGGCGTGCAGTGGTTGACTGTCAGGAGTCTGAGGGGTTTGGGTTGATCGTGGTCTCACATGACTCTTCGCTGGTGGAGCGCCTGGCAACTGAGGAAGCGTGGCTCGAAAACGGACACCTCGTTCGCAATTCGTCCACAAATTAAAATTTCTCAAATTGGGGCTTGCATAGACCGAATCGTTTCCGTATAGTATTTCCTCGCGTTGAGGCATGACGCACATCACTTTGGGATGTCGTCTAATGGCAGGACAGCGGATTCTGGTTCCGTCAATGGGGGTTCGACTCCCTCCATCCCAGCCATTGTGTGTTGTGTTTTGTCGCTTTTGGCCCGTTCGTCTAGCGGTTCAGGACGCCGCCCTCTCAAGGCGGAGATCACCGGTTCGAATCCGGTACGGGCTACCAAGTGTTATCCCCGGGTTTTCGAACCTGGGGTTTTCTTTTATATGTACGCATCTCCCGGTGGTCACCTGTCCTCTCGTTGCCGCCCCTCTCGGCTCGTACTTTGAAATTGCCTATGGTATTCGGCCGTTTGATGAGGTTGAACTGAACTAATCCATAGTCAATTTGCGTGCCGCCATAGGTATTCGGCGCCTTGCTGAGATGCACCGTCGCAATTACGGCGCAAAAGGCCGAGCCCCCTGCGAGAGGGGGCTCGACGGTGGGTCGGACGGCGAATTGAGCGACTGCCATCCAAATACTTTTTAGAGGCCTGGCCCAGATGCCGTTACTGGTACCTTAGGCATTCGACGGGGTCGAGCTTGGCGGCGCGGCGGGCGGGATAGTACCCGAAGATCAGGCCGATGAGCATCGAGATACCCACCGCAATCGCTATGGCTGCGGGCTCGATGGCCGGCGTGAGCGTGGCGCCCGCTCCGCCCATGCCCGTCATGGACCCCATGTCCAGGCCAAACGCACCAGCGGCAAATGCCAGGCCCCAGGCGATGGCATACCCCGCGATGGTTCCTATGATGCCTCCCGTCACGCAGAGGGCCGCACTTTCGGTGAGGAACTGCAGCGTGATGTCGCGGCCGCGCGCGCCCAGTGCACGGCGCACGCCGATCTCGCGGATGCGTTCCGTGACGTTGGTGAGCATCATGTTCATGATGCCGATGCCGCCGACGAGCAGGGAGATTCCCGCCACGGAACCCATGATCAGCTGGAAGGACATCATGAAGGTGTCGAGCTGGTCGATGGAGGACTTCATGGAGTAGGCCCAGATCATATCCTCGCGGCTCTCGTCGGGGATGCTCTTGATTTTGGCGAGCTGCTCGATGGTCTGCTCTTGCACGGACTCGATGTCTGCGCCCTCGCGGGCAAGGCCCACGACGCTCGATAGATAATCCCAACCATCGCTGAAATCCTGGCTCACCGTATCGGCAGGCAAGTAGACATTGCAGTAGTCCGTTCCGGTCATGCCGTCATCGAGCACGCCGATGACGGTGTAGCTCTTGCCTCGCAGCTGAATGGATTTGCCAACGGCCTCAGCGCCCGGGCTGCCGAAGAACGCCTCGATGCCGTTGCGGCCGATGAGCGCCATGCGGGATCGCGCCTCGGCTTCCGCTGCTGTGTAGATGCGCCCCTCGGCGAGCTTGGCGGTCGCCCCTGTCATTTCGAGAAATGAGGGGTTGGCGCCGGTGATGCCGCAGTTGATCGTTTTATCGCCCACGCGAACCTCGGCATAGCTGTCGCGCGTGCCCTCGATGGCCTCATAGTCGGGTATGAGGCGTGCCAGGTCTTCGACGTCTTCTTCAGAGAGCGGCTCGCCGCAGCTGATGTTGACGATGCGCGCGGCATTGAGGCCCATGCCGCTGATGAGGCCGTTGCGCACGCCGCCGATGAGCGATGTCATGGCAATGACCGCGGCGATGCCGATCACAATGCCGAGGATGGTGAGGAGGCTGCGGCCCTTGTTGGCCTCAAGCGACCTGAATGCCTCGCGGCAGAGGTCTGCAAAGCTCATAGGGCACCTCCCAGGTTCGTGGTTGATGATTGGCCGCCGCCTGCTGCGGAGGGCGTGGCCGCTGCGATGTCGGTGGCCGTTACGCGAGCGACGCCGGTAGTGGCTGCTGCGGGGACATAGGCCCCCTCGTACACGCGTCCGTCGCGAATTTGGATGGCGCGGTCGGCTTCGGCGGCGACGCTCGCGTCGTGCGTGATGAGCACGATGGTCTTGCCGGTGCGCTTGAGGGCGTGGAACGTGTCCATGACTTGGCGCCCCGTAACGGAGTCGAGGTTGCCGGTGGGCTCATCGGCCAGGATGATGGCGGGGTCGTTCACAAGGGCGCGCGCGATGGCGACGCGTTGCATCTGACCGCCCGAGAGCTCGTTTGTGCGATGGTCGTAGTGGTCGACGGGAAGGCCCACCGAGCGCAGGGCGTGGACGGCGCGCATCTCGCGCTCGCGTCGGGGAACATCGGTGTAGGCGAGGGGCAACATGACGTTGTCGAGCACGCTCATGCGTGGGAGCAGATTGAAGCTCTGGAAGACGAAGCCGATGCGCAGGGCGCGAACTTCGGCGAGCTCGTCATCGGTGAGTTCCGCCACGTTCAGGCCCTCGAGCAGATACGTGCCCGACGTGGGGGTGTCCAGGCATCCGAGGATGTTCATGAGCGTGGATTTGCCGGAGCCCGAGGGACCGGTGATCGCCACGAACTCTCCGGTGTTCACCGTGAGTGACACGTCGTGAAGGATGTGCGCCAGACCGGCATCGCTCTCAAAGATACGGTGGATATGACGAATATCGATGACCGGGCGGGAGCTGGTGCCTGTTGCGGGGATTGCCGTGGATGCGAGTGGGGTCACAGGCGCGGGCGGCGTGAAGCTCGCGGGCGCCGTGGCGACATCGGGCGTCGCCGGTGCGCCGCGCGGGATCGTCAAGGGGCTCTCTGCCATTAGCGCACCTCCATGCCGCCGGATGCGCCGCTATCCATCATCTCGTCCTCCGGCATGGCGCCGCCTGCGATCACGAGCACGTCGCTATCGGAGAGGGGGGACTCGGGCATGTCGGAATTCTGGTCGACAGGTGCGTTGGCGGGCTTGCCAACCACGGCGTAGTCGTCGTTCTTGGCTACAACCCGCACGTCCAGGCGCTCCGTGGCGTGCGTTTCGGGGTCGGTCTCGAGGTTCACATAGTAGGTCTCGCCGTCATCGGTGAGCAGGGCGGTCATGGGTACCATGACGACGTTCTCGAGCTTCTGCGTGGTGAGGGACACCTCCGCGGTCATGCCTGGCTTGAGGCGCGGGTCGGGTGCGTCGATCATGATGTCGACGGCGAAGGTGGGGGAGCCGCCCATACCGTCGTAGGACATCTGGGCGCCGTCGCCGCTCGCGATGGAGGCGATGCCCGTCACGCGCCCGGTCATGGAGAGGTCGGGGAAGGCGGGGCAGGAGATGGTCGCGGTCTGGTCGACGGCCACGCTCGCGATGTCCTCCTCCTCAACCTGGATGGTGACCTTCATCTTGGAGAGGTCGGCGATCTGCATGCACTGCTTGCCGCCGCTCGTGTCGCCTTCGCCCATGATCATGCCTCCGGTCACCGTGGCGCCTACTTTGGCGTTGAGCTCGACGATGCTACCCGAGCTGGGGGCCTTTACGGTGCGTTCGGCCGCCTTGGCATTTGCCTGGTCCAGGGTTGCCTGGGCCGAGGCGAGATTGCGCTGGGCGCTCGAGACGGCGCTTTGTTCCGAGGAGGTGTCGGTAGAGGCAGGG
>ERZ779866.2782-NODE-2782-length-15097-cov-3.571068_pt1 | contig 15097 bp, 13 predicted proteins | sample MGYA00511248_ERZ779866 | MGnify/ENA primary metagenome ERZ779866 (study PRJEB29588, sample SAMEA2155758) | human gut metagenome | biome: human gut; feature: human-associated habitat; material: faeces | place: Denmark | collected 2008/2010 ... | reverse complement strand
ATTAGTAATATCAATACCATTAAGTTTCTTTGGAGGAATTGGAGGACTTTTACCTGCGCAATCTGAAAGCGATCTATAATAATATAAAAAAAGATCTGCATTATCATGATCCTGCCGGAAATCCTTTTGCGGGACTGCATATCACAGTCCCTTCCACCCGTAAACGGGCTCTTCCCGAGCGTGACATCAAGAGGCTGGCCCGTCTCGATCTGTCTGACAGACCGGAGCAACTGGAGGCTCTTCATCTTTCCCTTTTTCTTTTCTTCTTTTGTGTATTTTTTAAATACCGTACCGCCGCACTTGGGACATTTTTTGTCTGTCGGCTTATCCCATGTCATAAAGCCGCAGTCGGGATTCCTTTCGCAGCCGTAGTAATAATATCCGCTCTTGGATTTCTTTTTGAGCAGCTTTGCTCCGCACAGGGGGCAGGGTACATTTATATCCTCGGTTATCGGCTTTGTGGTCTTGCACTCGGGGTAGCGGGGACAGGCAAGGAATTTTCCGAATCTGCCGTTTTTGATGACCATCATCTCGCCGCAGTTGGGACAGGGCACATCGGAAACCTCGTCCTTGACCTTTATCCTTGTCTTTTCCAGATCTTTTTCTGCCTTCTGCATTGCCTTGTCAAAATCGGCATAGAAGTCGCTCAAAACCTCGGTGTAGGTCTCCTGACCCTTTTCCACCTCGTCCAGCCTGTTTTCCATGTCGGCTGTAAACTTTGCGTCGGCTATTCTCGAGAACTTATCCACCATGAGATCGGTGACCGCCTCGCCCAAAGGTGTGGGTTTTAACGACTTGTTCTCCTTTGTCACATACTCCCTGCCGGTTATCGTCGTGATAGTGGGAGCGTATGTCGACGGTCTGCCTATGCCCTTTTCCTCCATCATCTTGATGAGGGAGGCTTCGGTGTATCTTGCGGGGGGCTGTGTAAAGTGCTGTTTGGCGTCGGTGGAGACATGCTCCGCCTTGTCGCCCTCTTCAAGGGGCGGAAAAATTGTGTTTTCCTCGGTCTTGTCGTCGTCGACGCTCTCCTCATAAAGGCTCAAAAATCCCGGGAACGCCACCGACGAGCCGGTGGAGCGGAAAATGTATTTTCCGCAGTTTATGTCGACAGACATGGTGTCGAGTCTCGCGTCCTTCATCTGGGATGCGATAAAACGGCTCCATATCAGCCTGTAAAGCTTAAACTGATCGGGGGTAAGGCTCTTTTTTATCTCCTCGGGCACAAGGAATGGGTTTGTAGGTCTTATTGCCTCGTGGGCGTCCTGTGCCTCTTTCTTGGTCTTGTAGACCTTGGGTTTTTCGGGGAGATATTCCTTTCCGAAGCGTTTGAGTATATATTCTCTGCCGCTGCTTACAGCCTCGGCGGAAACTCTCAGAGAGTCGGTTCTCATATAGGTTATAAGACCTGTGGCTCCCATGCCTGCTATGTCTACGCCTTCATAGAGCTCCTGCGCCACCGCCATGGTGCGCTTTGCCGTCATGGAGAGCTTTCTCGATGCCTCCTGCTGGAGTGAAGATGTGATGAAAGGCGGCGAGGAGCGCTTGGCCTTTTTGCCCTTTTTGACGGAGCTTACCACATATTCTCCGCCTTCGATGCCCCCTAGCACCTCGTCGGTCTGCTCCTTGTCATGGAGCTCTGTTTTGCCCTTGTCGTCGCCGTAGAAATGGGAGACAAACTCCTTGCCGTCCTTTTTGAGGACTACATCCAAAGTCCAGTATTCCTCCGGCTTGAAGGCCTCGATTTCACGCTCCCTGTCTACCACAAAGCGTTTTACCACCGACTGCACTCTGCCTGCCGAAAGGCCTCTTCTGACCTTTCTCCAAAGGAAGGGGGACAGCTTGTAGCCGACGATTCTATCGAGGATTCGTCTGCCCTGCTGGGCGTTGACCAGGTTCATGTCTATGTCTCTCGGCTTTGTCACCGCCTCGGTGACCGCCTTTTTGGTTATCTCGTTAAAGGTGATTCGCTTTGTCTTTTCATCGGGCAGCGCCAGCATCTCTTTGAGATGCCACGATATTGCCTCTCCCTCGCGGTCGGGGTCGGTTGCAAGGTATACGAAATCGGCCTTTTCCGCCGCAGTTTTAAGCTCGTTTATTATCTTGTCCTTGCCGTCTATCTCCTGATATATCGGCTCAAAATTGTGCTCTATATCGACGCCTATCTTCTTTTTGGGCAGATCTCTCAGATGTCCCATAGAGGCCTTTACCACATAGTCGTCCCCTAAGTATTTGACGAGAGTTTTTGCCTTGGCAGGCGACTCAACAATCAAAAGTATGCTCATTACTTAATCCTTTCCGGGTATTTGATATTTAAAATGACCTGTTCTGATTACAAGCCCCTTGATCTCCATCTCGATGAGCTTGGCATTCAGAAAAGCTTCATCTGCTTTCATGCTCCGCGCTATTTCAAATCTGTCCTGCCCCAGCGCGATGAGCCTTAAAATCTCGTTTTCCTCTTTTGAAAGGCCCTCGATCTCGCTGTGACTTTGCTGTTTCGGCAGGGGTTTTGCCCCTCCGTAGTAATTTATTATGTCTTTCGCTCCCTCGACGGGCACAGCCATGCCCGACACCAGAAGCTTTTTGCAACCCTCGCTCTGCCCCACTGTGGCAAATACATCTCTGCCCTGTTCTCTGGCAAGACGGGCTGTTATAAGAGAGCCGCTCTTTGTCTCGGCTTCCACCACATAGACGCCCTTTGAAAGGGCCGACACTATTCTGTTTCTTCTGGGGAAGTTATAGGGTCTTCCCTGTGTGCCGGGCGGAAACTCGCTTATGACAAGTCCGCTTTGAAACATTGTCCTCATAAGTCCGGCGTTTTCCACCGGATAATAGACATCTATGCCTGTGCCGAGAACGCCTATCGTATAGCCGTCTGCCTTCAAGGCTCCCCTGTGGGCGGCACCGTCGATGCCTGCCGCAAGACCCGATATGACAAAGCTGCCGCTCTGAGCCAAAGTATAGCCTGTCTTTTCGGCTAAAGCTCTGCCGTAGGCCGTCGCCTTTCGCTGACCTACCACCGCCACCGAAATATTTTCATCTATATTCTTCCATCTGCCCTTGTAATAGAGTAATACTGGGGCGTCTATAAGCTCTTTGAGCCTTTCGGGGTATCTCTCGTCAAAAAAGTCCATTATCTCTATGGACTTTATGCGGCACTCGGTGTATATTTTCTCGGCATCGGCGGTGCTTTTATCGCACAGCCTGTCTGTTTCCTTTTCGGTCAAAAGACCTGTTGCCATATAGTCCTCTCTCGAGGCTCTGTATATTCCCTCTGTTCCTCCCATAATGCCGTAAAGCTCCGAGAGCACAGACGAGGGAGGCATTCCCTTTTGAGAAAGCCATATCTTTATTATGTTTTCCAAAAGCTCCCCCTATCTCGCCATCTCCCACAGCACTATGGCTGCCGCCACCGAGGCGTTGAAGGACTGGGCGGTCTGTATCGGTATTATTATATGCCCGTCGGCCGCTTTTAAAGCCTCGGGGGTGGCGCCAAGTGCCTCGTTTCCTATCAGCACTGCGGCGTTTTTGAGGTCTTTTTTCCTTATGTCCTCCGAGCTTTCGCTGAGAGCCGTCACATAAAAGCTCATGCCGTGCTCCTCTGTGTAGCTCTTCACCTGTTCCACCGTCATTCTGACGGGGCGCACCCTGAAGGCGCTGCCCATGGAGGCTCTTATGGTTTTGGGGTTGTAGATATCGACACAGTCTCCCGAAAGGACGATGTTTTTTATGCCGAGACCCTCGGCAGTTCTGATGACTGTGCCCATATTTCCGCTGTCTCTCATGTTTTCAAGGACGAGTATGGGACCTTTTTCCAGCTCCCCGCCCTCACTTTTTAGGCAGACAAACAGCACCCCCTGGGGGGTTTTGACATCGCTCATGCTCTCCATTATTTTTTCGCTGACAAGATATTTCTCGTCTGCCTGGGCGTTCTGAGCGATGCCGGTATTTTTCTCGGTAAAATAGAGCTCTGCTATGGTTACGCCCGACTTCAAAGCCTCGGCAAGGGCCACAGGCCCTTCGGCCACAAACAGACCCTCTCTGTCCCTGTACTTCCTGTCGGACACAAGCTTTATGACATTTTTCACCTTTTTGTTGTCGCGGCTCGTTATTTCGGTCAAAGCTCTTTTCTCCCCTTTATTCTATATTCTGAAGATCGTCGTTGGAGCCGACAACCACCAGCACATCGCCCGCCTTTATGACATAGTCGGGAGAGGGGGATATGCTTATGGTGCGGCCGTCCTGGCTCTTTATTGCCAGAATGTTTATGCCGTATTTTGCTCTGATGTCGAGCTTTTTAATGGAATTTCCTATCCATTTTCTCGGGCTGTTGGTTTCGATTATGCTGTAATTATCGGATATCTCGATAAAGTCTATTATGTTGCCCGAAGAGATTGTCTGTGCAAGGCGGATACCCATGTCGGTTTCGGGGAACACGATTCTGTCGGCTCCTATCTTTTTGAGCACCTTGACATGGAGGGCGTTGCCGCCCTTTGATATGACATCTTTTACACCTATCTCCTTGAGCATGAGAGTGATGAGTATGTTGTCCTGTATATTGTCGGAAAAGGCCACTATGGCGTGGTCGAGATTTCGGGCGCCTATCGAGCGCAGCACCTCCTCGTCTCTCACATCAGCCACGATGGAGTGGGTGACATAGTCGGCGATTTTTGACACCGCCTCCTCGTTTTTGTCGACGGCGATTACCTCATGTCCCAGCCTGCAAAGCTCCTTTGCCAAAGCTGCACCGAATCTTCCGAGACCTATAATAAGAAATGATTGCATTGTATTCTCCTTTTAACCTACTATAATTTTTCCTTCGGGGTGTTTGACCGTTGGGCGCACCCTGTTTCTGACCAGTATGGCAAGGCCCAAAGTGATTATGCCTACCCTGCCCATATACATAAGTCCTATAAGCACCAAAAGCGACGGAGATGACAGCAGAGGAGTGAGATTTTCCGAAAGTCCCACTGTTGCAAACGCCGACACACATTCGAAAAGCGCCGTCTCAAAGTCTACACCGTCTATCATGCTCAGGCAGAATGTTCCGAAGAGTACACAAGACACGCCGACTATAACAACTGTTATAGCGTCTATAATATATGTATATGGCACTCTTCTTCCGTAGGCAAATATTTCATTCCTGCCTCTTAAAGTGCTTATGGCAGTGAGAATAAGTATCGCCATGCTGACCGTTTTGACGCCGCCTGCCGTTGATCCTGGAGAACCTCCTATAAACATGAGCATCATGGTAACCGCCTTTGACGCAGGGGTAAAAGCCGCCTGATCAATCTGTGAAAATCCCGCTGTTCTTGTGGATGTCGACTGGAAGAAGGACAGCATGAACTTTTCAGCTATGTTTTTTCCCGCCATTGTCTCGGGGTTGTTCCACTCGGCAGCCATATAAAAGGCTGTGCCCGAAAGAAGCAGGAAAGCCGTAGTCACAAGAACTATTTTTGTGTGCAGGGTATATCTTCTGACATGTCTCGAAGTCAGCACATCGTCCCACACATAAAAACCGAGGCCGCCCAGAATTATCAGGAGAGATATGGTGAGGGTGACCGCAAAATCCCCCTGATATGGCACAAGTCCTGCGAATTCTCCCAACTCTCCCATAAGATCAAAGCCTGCGTTGCAGAAGGCGGAAATCGAGTGGAAAAAGCCTTTTCTTATGCCTTCGGCCACTCCGAAGTCTCTTATAAATCTTACGGACAGGATAATTCCCCCCATAAATTCAAGAAAGAATGTGCCGAAAATTATTTTTTTAGACAGCTTGACTATGCCCGAAAGGCTGTCTACACTCAAAGATTTTCCAATGAGCAGCCTTTCTCTCATGGTTATTTTTCGTCCCACAAGTATCGAAAAGGCAGTAAGCATAAGCATAAATCCCAATCCGCCTATCTGTATCATGGATATTATGACCAATTGACCGAAAAGGCTCCAGTGGAGATATGTGTCCACAACGGCAAGACCTGTGACGCATGTGGCTGAGGTGGCCGTAAAAAGACATTGCACAAACGGTGTCACTGTGCCGGATTTTGATGATATAGGCAGCATGAGCAGAAATGATCCGGTGAGGATTACTACGCTGAAGCCTATGGCTATGACTCTCAAGGGATTTTTATAAGTTCTTTCCTTTTTAAAAATCTTAGGCTTTATTCTTAATAAATTCATATGCGCTCCTTTTAAACAGTACGGAAGCGGACATTTGAAAAAATGCCCGCTTTTATATATTTTATTACGGCTTCATTGTGGGGAACAGGAGCACATCGCGTATGGAATAGCTGTCTGTGAGCAGCATTACAAAACGGTCGATGCCGATTCCCAGACCGCCTGTGGGGGGCATACCGTACATGAGGGCATTGATAAAGTCTTCGTCCATCATGCCTGCCTCCTCATCTCCCTTTTCTCTCAGAGCAACCTGGCGCTCAAAGCGCTCTCTCTGGTCGATGGGGTCGTTGAGCTCGGAGAATGCGTTGGCAAACTCGCTGCCTACGATGAACAGCTCGAAACGCTCTGTGAGACGGGGATCGTCCTTTCTGCGCTTTGCGAGGGGGGATACCTCGACGGGGTGGTCGATGATGAATGTGGGCTGAACTATCGTCTTTTCGACATTTTCATCGAAGAGCTGATAGAGCACCTCGCCCCATGTGGCGTCCTCTTTTACCTCTGCGCCGAATTTCTTTGCGGCCTCTCTTGCAAGCTCGTCGGTGTTGTTGACATCAAAATCGACGCCTGTCACCTCTTTGACGGCCTGAGCCATTGTCTTTCTCGCCCAGGGTTTTGCAAAGTTTATCTGCTTGCCCTGATATGTGAACTCTGTTGTGCCCAAAACCTTGATGGCGGCGTTTATCATGATGTCCTCGGTGAGGTTCATGATGTGCTCGTAGTCGGTGTAGGCTTCATAGAGCTCTATTGTTGTAAACTCGGGATTGTGCTTTACATCCATGCCCTCGTTTCTGAAAAGTCTGCCTATCTCATACACCTTTTCAAAACCGCCGACAATGAGACGCTTGAGGTGAAGCTCTGTGGCTATTCTCATGTACATGTCGATGTCGAGGGTGTTGTGGTGAGTGATAAAGGGGCGGGCGGCGGCTCCGCCTGCTATTGTGTTGAGGACAGGGGTCTCAACCTCCATGTATCCTCTCTCGTCGAGGTAGTTTCTGATGGAGGTTATTATGCGGCTTCTGTTCTCAAATGTCTTTCTGACCTCGGGATTGACTATGAGGTCGACATATCTCTGGCGGTATCTGAGGTCCATGTCTTTAAGGCCGTGCCACTTTTCAGGAAGAGGCAGAAGGGATTTGGACAGAAGCTTGAGCTCCTTGACATGTATGGAGATCTCGCCCTTTTTCGTTTTAAACACAAAGCCCTTTACGCCGATTATATCGCCGATATCCAGCTTCTTGAAACGCTCATACTCTTCCTGACCTATCTCGTTTACCCTTACATAGCACTGAATCCTGCCTGTCTGGTCGAGAATATCGCAGAAAGATGCCTTGCCCATCTCTCTCTTGGACATCATGCGTCCCGCAAGGCACACATCTTTGTTCTCGTAGTCTTCAAATGCCTCCTTTATGGGTGCGGCGTGGTGAGTTCTCTCGTACTTTACCTCTTCATAGGGGTTTCTGCCGTCCTCAATGAGGGTCTTGAGCTTGTCGCGTCTTATCTGCAACAGCTCGGAAAGCTGTTCCGCGGACTGCTCCTCGTTTTCGCCGGCAGCCATGACCATCTCTTCGTTCATCTTTATTTCCTTCTTCCTTTCAGTTTCCGTTCTCTTATTTGGATATCTCCAGGATTTTATACTTCTGCTGTCCGGCGGGGGCGTCGACTACTGCAATCTCGCCGACCTTTTTGCCCAGCATTCCCATGCCGAAGGGGGATTCGTCGGAGATTCTGCCTTCGATGGGCTTTGCCTCCTGAGAGCCCACGATGTAAAACTCCTCGACATCGCCGAACTCCATGTCCTCAACCTTTATCTTGCAGCCCGTAACTACCTCGGAGGGCATGAGATCGCTGTCCTCGATGATGATGTGGTTTGCAAGAATGTTCTCAACCTCGGCAATTCTCGAATAGAGCTTGCCCTGCTCGTTTTTTGCCTCATCGTATTCGCTGTTTTCGGAAAGGTCACCGAAGGAGCGTGCCTCCTTTACCTGGTCTGCAACCTCCTTCTCGCGGACTGTTTTCATATATTCAAGCTCTTTTACCAGCTCATCATATTTTTCTTTTGTCATCTTATACTGTTTCTGCATGTCCTTGCTCCTTGTCTCAATTTATTGTCGAAAAAATTATTTAACAAAAAACTCCCCGTATTCAACTATTATATTGTTTGAACTGTGGAATGTCAAGCATATTTTTCCTTTTAGCCAAAAGAATACAAAATAAACATATACATTGCCGATTGCGCCAATGTATATGCTTTTTGTCTTTTACTCCGCCGCGCCTATCTGGGGCAGAAGTATTTCTATTGCTTTTTGAAGCTGGGTATCTTCCTCTTTTTCGAGGGAGTAGAAGTCCTGAAGCTTTTCCTCCTCAAGCGCCACTTCTACATCGGGGGTCACGCCCGTCTCGGCGAGGGTGTTTCCCTTTGGTGTGTAATATCTGTATGTGGAGATATTGAGAGCCGAGCCGTCGGAAAGGGGCATCATTGTCTGGGCATAGCCCTTGCCGCCTGTCTTTTCGCCTACCACGGTGCCGACGCCATACTCCTGTATGGCCGCTGCGAAAAATTCTGCGGCGCTTATGGAATATCTGTTTGTCAGAACCGCCATCGGCAGGCCGACGCACTCGTCGTCAGAATAGTTCTCATCGGTATTTCCGTTCTTGTCGGTCATGCTTATTATCATTCCCTTGGGCAGGAGCTTATCGAGCATTTCCGACATGACATCGGCATATCCTCCGCCGTTTACCCTGACATCGAAGATGAGGGCCTTGGCTCCTGCGTCCACAAGGCTCTGAAGGTGAGTTTCAAACTCCTGTTCGGCTCCCTTGTCAAAGGCGTCGATCCTTATAAAGCCTATGTTGCCCTCCAGCATTTCCGATGTGATGTCGGGAGTGTATATCTCCTGTCTCTCGAGGGTGTAATCTTTAACCTCGCCCGACTGCTTTTCTATGGTGAGTGTCACCTCTGTGCCCACTTCGCCTCTGACCATCGAGACCAGCTCGTTCTGTGAAACGCCTTCGAGCTCCTTGCCTTCGACGGCTCTTATTATGTCGTTTATTCCGATGCCCGCCTGCTGTGCAGGTCCTTCATCGGTGAGGGCTGTTATGGTGTATATGTCCTTTTCGGTGTCGTAGCTGACCGTTATGCCGACGCCCGCGTATTTATTATTGTTGTCGTCGTTTATCAGCTTATATTCCTCGGCGGTGTAATATCCCGACCATTTGTCGCCCAAAGCGGACACATAGCCCGATATTGCGCCGTCCATAAGTTCCTCTTCGTCATATTCGCCTACGAAATATTTTTCCACAATGGAGGAAACCTCGGCGAATTTCGAATACTTTTCCTCACTGGCCTGGAGATTTCCCAGCCTTGTGCCGTAGTAATCGGCGGCCACATAGAGGGTGATGTTTGCCGTTGTTATCACTGCCAGGAACATGAGCATAAGGGCAGTCGGCAGTGTTATTCTCTTTTTGTTCAAGATTTAAAGTCTCCTAATAAAACCTAATTGAAATATGACATGGGGTCTGTATAGCTTCCGTTTTTGATGACCTCAAAGTGGAGATGGGCTCCTGTGGAATAGCCTGTCGAACCCACAAGACCTATCTGCTGACCCTTTGAAACGGTGGCGCCCTTCTGCACCGAGCGGGAGCTCATGTGCGCGTAGAGTGTTACGGTATTTCCGCCGTGATCTATAACCACATAGTTTCCGTAAGAGGCGTTATATGTGGAGGTGATTACGGTGCCGTCATTGGCAGCCACTATCTTTGCCCCTTTTGGAGCGCCTATGTCAGTACCCGTGTGGAGTTTATAAACGCCGAGCACCGGGTGCAGTCTCATGCCGAACCTCGATGTTATTCTGGTATAGCCGGGAGCGGGCCACTGGAATGTGCCGCCTACATAGTCGCCGCTGTTCTGAGCCGCAAGAGCCGCAACCATTTCCTTTATCTCGTTGTTGATGCGCTCCTCGTCCTCGGCAAAGGCCACCAGCTTGTCCTTTTCCTCGCTCTCGGTGTCCTCTAACGCCTTCATCTGAGCCTGTTTCTGGGCGACCTGACTGTCGAGCTCACTCTTGGCTGCCTCCAGCTGGGCCTTTGATTCGGCCTGCTGGGCCTTATCGGCCTCGAGAGCCTCTTTTTCCACTATTATCTGCTCTTTAAGGGCTTTTATTTCGTTAAAGAGCTGTTTTTCATATGTAGATATCTGCTTTATTATCTCATACTTTGTAAGGAAATCATAGAAGCCGTCGGCGTCCAAAAGCAGCTCGAGATAGCTGACATCGCCTCTCTCATACATTATGCGTATGCGCTCTCTGAGCTTTTCGTACTGCTCGTCCTCTTTCTGCTGCATATCGTTGATTTCGACTTCCTTCTGCTCAATCTGACCCGAAAGCTCGGTTATGATGGCGTTATTGAGGGAAATCTCCTCTTCCAATGTGCTTATGCGGCCGTCGAGAAGCTCTATCTCCTTGAGGACTGCGTCCTTCTGCCCCGCTATCTTGTCGAGGTCGGCCTCTATCTCCTCCTGACGCTCCTTTGTTGCCTCAAGGGACTCCTTGAGCTTGTCGAGATTTTCCCGGGAGGCCTCAAGAGCGGTGCCTCTGAAGAAAAGCTGGGCAAACAGCGACATGAACATGAGGAAGGCAAGCGTGCCGGCAATTATGCTGGCAAAAAGCTGTCTGTGTTTTCTTTTCATCGTTTTCCTCCGAAAATGCTATACCTTTAAAAATCTCTGTATGGTAAATATACTTCCCACAAGTCCTATACATGTTCCGGAAATTGCCAGCACGGCAAAAAGCGGAAAGGCAAACTCTGCAAACGGAATTGCTTCCAGAAGTCCCACCTGCGCCACAAGTCCGTCGGATATATATTTATACACTCCGAACTGGGCGGCATAGGCCAGAATACCTCCGAAAAATCCGAGACACACTCCCTCTACCACAAAGGGCATTCTGATAAATGAGTTGGTGGCGCCCACCATTCTCATGATGGCGATCTCTTCTCTTCTGTAAAACAGTGCCAGTCTTACGGTATTGGATATTATAAACAGGGATACCGCACCCAAAAGGGCGATGAGTGTGGCGGAAATGGCGTTTACAACGCTCTTTATCTGAAGTAACCTGTCGGATATGTCCTTTCGGCTCACAGTATCGCCGACACCTGCTATCTCCTGTATCTTCTCTATTGTCTCGGCGTGCAGGCTTATGTCTTTCATGGTTATCTTATAGCCGTCTCTCAAAGGGTTGTCCTCTCTGAGATCCTCAAGGATATAGGCGTCGTCGCCCATGCTGACAAGATAGTCATCAAAGGCCTGCTCTTTGGAGATAAACTCCACCGTGTCTATATTGTCTATCTTCTTTATCTCGCTCTCAAGAGCAAGAGCCTGTTCTCTCGTAAAGCTCTCGTCTATGTATACCGCGATTTCGTTCTGACTCTCCATGCCTTCTATTATCGCGCCTATGTTGTAGGCCACAAGAGAGAAGCTGCCCGTTATCAAAAGGCAGGCCGCCATAACAGATACGGCGGCAAAAGACATGAATCCGTTGAGAAATATGTTTCTGAGACCTTCTTTTATAAAATAAAAAAAGTTGCTCTTACCTCTCCTCTTTTTCATAATAACCCCCTTCGTGATCGCTTGTGACATAGCCGCCGTCTATGGCCACCACTCGTTTTCCGAACTGATCCACCAGCTCTTTCTCATGTGTGACCACCAAAACCGTAGTTCCCAAAGCGTTTATTTTCTCAAAAAGGGTCATGAGCTCCAAAGAGCGCTCGGGGTCGAGGTTTCCCGTAGGCTCATCGGCGATTATGACATCGGGATTGTTGACAAGGGCTCTCGCTATGGCGACTCTCTGCTGTTCGCCGCCCGAAAGCTCCGTTGGATATCTTCTCGCCTTTTTCAGAAGACCCACAAGATCCAAAACATAGGGCACCCTCTTTTTGATAACTCTCTGAGGCGCGCCCACCGCCCTCATGACGAATGCTACATTTTCATACACCGTCTTTTTGTCGATGAGCCTGAAATCCTGAAAGACTACGCCCACCGTGCGTCTGAGGTAGGGGATATATTTTGATTTGAGGGAGCCCACATCAAAGCCGTTTACATTGACTTTGCCGCTTGTGGGCTTGAGCTCTCCCACCAAAAGCTTTATTATGGTGGATTTGCCCGAGCCCGAAGGGCCGACGATAAATACAAATTCACCGTCTTTTATATTCAGCGACACACCTTTAAGAGCCTTTGTGCCGTTGTCGTAAGTTTTAAAGACTTCGCTGATTGTTATCATGTTTTATACCTATTTGTTCTTGGCCGAGTCGAGATATTTCTGAACCATGAGGGCCACCTTGAATGTGGTCGCCTTGTCGAATTCTCTTATATCAAGACCGGTTATCTTCTTTATCTTTTCAAGTCTGTACACCAGGGTATTTCTGTGCACGAAAAGTTTTCTCGCCGTTTCGGAGAGATTGAGGTTGTTCTCAAAGAACTTTACTATTGTGGTGAGAGTCTCCTCGTCCAGAGCGTCGATGGCGCCTTTCTTGAAGATTTCCGAAAGGAACATCTCACAAAGGGTCATGGGAAGCTGATAGATGAGGCGTTCTATGCCCAGGCTGTTGAAGTTCATTATCGTGCTCTCGTTGTTGAACACCCTGCCCACATCCATGGCCACCTGTGCCTCTTTAAAGGAACGGGCGATGTCCTTTACCGTCTGCACGGGAGAGCCCACACCGACGATATGGTCGAGCTGACGCTCGGAAAGGGTTTTGGAAATGTTCTGAGCCACAGCCATGATGTCCTTTTTAAAGCCCGACTTGACCTCCTTGACAAAGGCGATCTCGTTTTCCGACACGACGACCACAAAGTCGTTCTGCTTGTCGGGATACATCTCTCTCACTATTTCGCTGAGGGGTGCGGGTTCTGTCGTCTTGACGATATAGGAAACTCTCTTTTTCTCCTCGTCAAACTTCATCTCTCTCGCCTTGATAAATATATCTGTCGGAAGGATATTGTCAAATATGACCTTTTTGATAAAGGCCTCTTTGTCGTACTTCTCGTCGTAGAGATGACGGCTGTTGTTTATAACCACCGTAATGGCACGGCAAATGACCTGGGACGGCTCGTCTGTGCCGGCCACAAATACGGCGTAGTTGACATCTCCGCCGTAGCCTTCCACCAGATTGTATGTGTAATCCTTGGTGCTGCCCGACTCCTCCTTGTTTTTAAAGAAAGCAAGGGACTCGGTGAGCATATTGTCCTTCTTCGTCTCGTCGGTACAGGCGATGACCTTTCCGTACTGATCCACTATACCTATATCTTTTTCCGAAACGCCCTTCATGTCGCTGATAATTCCATTGAAAAATTTGGAAGTCATATTGTACACATCCTTCATTTTTAATTTGTATATATTGAATAAAAATCAAATAACCGCTATGTCTATTTTAACCGATTATTTTCTATTTTTCAACACTTTTTTTGGAAAATTTACAAATAGTTATTTCAGGCACATTAAAAAGGCGCAAAGTGTAGAGAGAAGTGCCCGTTCCCCGCGTCACATAGACCTTTGAGCCGTCGTCATTTTGATACATTCCCCGCCAGTACCCCAGCTTTTGAGCCCCGAAAGGCAGCCAGGAGGGCTTTAAAAATGGGATTCTCACCTGTCCTCCGTGGGAGTGCCCCGCCGTGAAGAAATCGCTGCCCGAGACATATTCCAGGCTGTCGGGCGCATGGGCAAAGACAAAATTATAGCTGTCGGAGGTGCACTGCATCTCTTCCCTCTGCCCGAAAATATAGTCGTCAAGGCCTGTAAACCTTATTCCCCACTCGGTTTCAAGGCTTTGGTTTTTGAATATCTCAAAGCCCGCATTTTCCATAATTTCCCTGTAAGCGTTGGCTCCTCTGCCGCCGTAGTCGTGATTGCTGTATACGCATAGCTTAAGCGGCGCCGCAAGACCTGTCAAAGCCGCCGTCACCTCTTCCTCTTCTCCCTCGTATGAGGAATAGTTGTCGAAGAGGTCTCCCAGAAAAATCACCGCGTCGGGATTTTCGGCATTTATCCTGTCCACGGCTTCAATGAGTTTTTCCACAGGATAGTCGGCTTTCAGATGGACATCGCTCAAAATCGCCACGGTTACATCACGCTGTATCTTTTCGCTCTCCAGCTCTATATACTCGGTTTTGAGCATACCAGGCTCTATTTTCCAGCTGTAAAACAGCACGCAGACACCCGCAAGCAGGAGCAAAAGAAAAAACCTAAGAATTTTCATTTTCAGTCTCCAGAGCTTTCATACACATTTCGAAAAGACTCTCCAGCCTGTCTCTGTCCCCTCTGAGATAGAGCCATCCGAACAGGGCCTCAAGGCCTGTTGCGCTGAGATACTCGGCGGTATCGGCGTTTTTCGACATGGTTTTCGGCTTGGCGTTTCTGCCCCTCTTGTAAATATCCTTTTCCTCATCGCTCAAAGATTCAAATACGGCGTGGGCCATACGGCTCTGAGCTCTGGCGCTGACGAGGGATACCGTCTTTTTGTGGGCTTTTCCCGCCGTAAATACACCGCTGTGCACCACATATGAGCGGGCCATAAGTTCAAAAATACAGTCGCCTATATGAGCCAGCGTCAGCGGCGGCATCTGAGGCATTTTTTCTTTTTCAAGAGGTCTGAAAAGTATATCCATGGGCGTTTTCCTTTATGTGTTCTGCTGCGTCTATGTCTCTAACATAGTATTTTAACACAAAATATCTGTTTATGCAACTTTTTGGCGAATATTTTTAAAAATCGGTATATTTTGGACTGATTTGTCTGTTTGCCGTACTTTATATTATATTGTAAAGGCACATAAAAAAGACGGCCGAAGCCGTCTTTTTTATTGTATGGATCATTCGTAAACGACCATGTTGTGGTAGTAGCGGGAGCCTGTCTTGTACATTATCATACCGTCTGTGCC
>ERZ779866.2779-NODE-2779-length-15100-cov-2.860153_pt1 | contig 15100 bp, 11 predicted proteins | sample MGYA00511248_ERZ779866 | MGnify/ENA primary metagenome ERZ779866 (study PRJEB29588, sample SAMEA2155758) | human gut metagenome | biome: human gut; feature: human-associated habitat; material: faeces | place: Denmark | collected 2008/2010 ... | reverse complement strand
AAGTGATAGTTCAATAGTGATGGGGCCAACCAGACAAATCTAATTTATTGTATTGATAGTTTTAAGTTTTGAGGTTAATATACATGAGAATTTTATTGACCTAATATTGAAATTAAGATTGATATATTGACAGTCTGGAAAATGTCTGCTATATTACAAGTAGAACACAGAGAAATAATAAACTATATATGTTCAAAACAATAAGAGATTCGGAAGGATGTGGAAAGAATGAAACGAGATTATTATGAAGTGCTTGGACTGTCAAAGGGCGCAGAGGATAAAGAAATAAAGAGAGCATATCGTAAGCTGGCGAAGAAGTATCATCCGGACACGAATCCTGGGGATAAAGAAGCGGAGAAGAAATTCAAAGAAGTGACGGAGGCGTACTCTGTACTGAGTGATCCGGAGAAGAAGAAACTGTATGACCAGTTCGGTCATGCTGCATTTGATCAGAGCGGTGCTGCAGGTTCCGGATACGGAAATGCCGGTACAGGTGGCTTTGGAGGATTCGGCGGAAACGGCGGATTCAAAGGCGGTACTTACCGTAGTTATGGTGGACCGGGAAGGGGATATCAGGAGTATCATTTCGAAGGTGGCGACATGGATGATATGTTTGATGACATTTTCGGAAATATGTTCCATGGAGGAAGTGCTTCAGGACGCAGCAGAAGGACATCAGGATTTACCGGTGGATTTGGAGGAGAAAGCTTCAAATCAAAAGGTTCTGATATCAAGGCAGGTATCACTGTAGGATTTGATGAGGCTGCATTTGGTGGAGATAAGGTTATTACCCTGAGTAATCCGGAGAATCCGGGACAGTCACTGAAGGTTCATATTCCGGCAGGTATTGATAGCGGAAAGTCGATCCGTTTAAGAGGAAAGGGAATGCCGGGAACCGGTGGCGGTGAAGCCGGAGATCTTCTGTTGAAAGTAACAGTTGCTCCGAAACCTGGATATGAGCGGAAAGGCATGGATGTGTATACAACCGTATCTGTTCCATATACGACAGCTGTATTCGGAGGAGAGACATTGGTACACACCTTGTACGGAGATGTTATGTGCAAGATCAAAGAGGGAACACAGTCAGGTTCCAAGATCCGTCTGAGAGGCAAGGGAATCGTTTCGATGAAAGATTCATCCGTTCACGGAGATCAGTATGTGACAATTCAGATTGAAGTGCCAAGAAACTTAAGTCCGCAGGCAAGACAGAAATTAAAAGAGTTTGAAGAAATCTGTCAGGGGAGTTCAAGAACAGCATAAATAAATGAAAAGACCAGAGGCTTGTTTCACAAGTTGAAACAAGAACCTCTGGTCTTTTCTGCTGTTTAGAATATTGTTGTAGCTGTTTTGCAGTTACTGTGAGCAGTAACGTTTTGCACAGGTACAATTTATAGCCACTGACTCAGAAATTTGAAGCCAGTAACAAACGAATTATAATTGGGATTCTGCTAGTCACGTTCCCAACGACCGGAAGCACCACAAGGGAGAACCAGTCCTGAATCTGTAACAGGAAGTCCAATCTCCTGAGAATCTACATGTCCGTTCCAAGGTTTTAATTCAGTTGAGATCATGTAAGTAAGTACGGCAGGAGCAAGTCCTGTTGTATAAGAATTCACAAGGAAGAACAGTGCATCCTTGGAAAGAATCTTTGTACAAAGCTTGATGAGTGGATGGATCATATCTTCAATCTTCCAGATCTCGCCTTTTGGTCCACGCCCATATGACGGCGGATCCATAATGATTGCATCATAAGTGTTGCCACGGCGGATCTCGCGCTCAACGAACTTCACACAGTCATCGACAAGCCAGCGGATCGGTGCATCTCCCAGACCGGAAGAAACCGCATTCTCCTTTGCCCATGTCACCATACCCTTAGATGCATCTACATGAGTAACCTGCGCTCCGGCAGCTGCCGCTGCAAGTGTAGCACCTCCGGTATAAGCAAAAAGGTTCAGCACCTTGACCGGACGTCCAGCATTCCTGATCTTCTCAGAGAACCAGTCCCAGTTAGTTGCCTGCTCAGGGAAGAGTCCTGTGTGCTTGAAACTAAATGGTTTTAAATTAAATGTGAGAGAACCGTAATGGATCTGCCACTGCTGTGGGAGACTAAAAAACTCCCATTCACCGCCACCCTTTTTGCTACGGTGATAATGTCCGTTCATCTCTTTCCAACCGCGGTTCTTCTTAGGAGTATCCCAGATGACCTGCGGGTCCGGACGGACAAGAAGATAATTTCCCCAACGCTCAAGCTTTTCGCCACCTGAGCAGTCAAGAATTTCGTAATCTTTCCAATTATCTGCAATCCACATGAATTAGTTAATCCTTTCTACAAAAAATACTTGTAATCATACAGAGACAATCTCAAAGAACGATACATTTTTGAAATTGTTTCGTTTTATATCGTCTATAACATTTCTATTATAATAGAAAGTCCTATGGTAATGCAATGAAAATTTTCAGATTCAGAAATCAAGTGTTGCCAGCCGGTATTGTTCACACGATGTGTGAACAGCATTCTTATAAATGGACTGGTTAAAATGCACTATAAACCTACTAAACACATAGGAATATAAAAACAAAACGCCGAAAACATATAAAACATATTGACAAGGTAGGTTAATAAGATGTATTATACGCCTATCGAATCTGAGATGCGAAAAAGTAACAGAGTTACATCAAATGATAGATGGAGTGATGAGTATGATAAAAGTAGAACATGCAAACAAAACATTTTCCGGGAAATACGGTACAGTACATGCGCTGCAGGATGTCAGCATTCATGTAGAGAAAGGTGACATCTACGGAATTATCGGATTTTCCGGAGCAGGTAAATCAACTTTGATCCGGTTGGTAAATGGATTAGAGACACCGGATACGGGAAATGTTATAGTCCAGGGAGAAAATCTTGGGAATCTGAAAAAAACGCAGCTTCGCAAGCTTAGAAGAAAAATCGGAATGGTTTTTCAGCAATTTAATCTTCTTGAATCAAAAACAGTGTATCACAACATTGCATTGCCATTGATTCTTGAAAAGGCACCAAAGGAAGAGATTGATAAGAAAGTAAAAGAAGTACTCCGGTTTGTAGAACTGGAAGATAAGAAAGATGTTTATGTAAGCCAGCTTTCGGGAGGACAGAAACAGAGAGTGGGAATCGCAAGGGCACTGACAACAACACCGGACATTCTGCTCTGTGACGAGGCAACAAGTGCACTGGATCCGCAAACTACAGAATCCATTCTGAAACTGCTTAAGAAGATCAACCGGGAGATGGGAGTTACAATCCTTCTGATCACACATCAGATGCAGGTCGTTCAGATGATCTGTAATAAAGTAGCAGTTATGGAGAACGGACAAGTAGTAGAGGCCGGAAGTGTGCTGGATGTATTCGGAAAGCCACAGGCACCTGTTACAAGAAGATTCGTTCAGACTGTAGTAAATGATCAGATTCCGGAAAGCATTCTAAGTCTTGTGAAAGAACAGAAAGAACATTTCCGGGTAGAGAGGCTTAAGTTTATCGGAAGCAGTGTAAAACGACCTGTGATTTCAGATATCTGTCATGTGGATGGAATTGTAGTAAATATTCTGGGAGCGACCGTGCAGGAATTGCAGGAGAATGTAATGTGTGTGTTCATTTTGCAGCTGATCGGAATGGAAGAGAAAATATTAGAAGCTGAGAAACAGATTGATGAGAATGGAGTAATCAGAGAAAGAGTGGAGGCGATTTAATGGAACAAGAGTATTTTGGAGTATCACTGGAAAAGTTACTGACCAGTGGTGGACAGACATTATATATGGTTGCATGGTCACTGATTATTGGAACAATCATAGGAATTATTTTGGCACTGATCCTTGTACTTTGCCGTAAGGGAGGACTGATAGAGAATCTGATCCTTTACAATATTGTAAGTATCTATATTAATATAGTAAGAAGTATTCCATTTGTAATCTTACTGGTAGCGATCATGCCGTTGACAAGGGCAATTGTTGGAACGACCATCGGAAGTACAGCATCACTTGTCCCGCTTGTTATTTATATCAGTCCATATCTTGCACGCTTGATGGAAAATAGCTTACTGGAGATTAATCCGGGTATTCTGGAAGCGGCTGAAGCAATGGGGGCATCTACCTGGCAGACGATTCGGTATTTTCTGCTTCCGGAAACACTTGGGTCTATCGTACTCGCATTGACAACAGGTACGATCGGGTTGCTTGGAGCATCAGCAATGGCTGGATATGTAGGCGGAGGAGGTGTCGGAGACCTGGCACTGACTTATGGATATCAGAGGATGAATACACCATTGATGATTTTTACTGTAGTTGTACTGGTTGTATTTGTACAGATCCTTCAGCTTGCAGGAAATACAATTTCAAGAAAACTCAGACAACATAGATAATTGATTAAGAAAGAACGAGGAGGATTATATTATGAAAATCAAGAAAATTATTGCAGGATTATTAGTAGCGACAACAGCATTCAGCCTGGCAGCATGCGGAAATTCAGGTTCAGGAGATACGAAGAAAAGTGACGCGGATACATCAGAGAAAAAGGAAATCGTCTATGGAAAATCCCAGGGACCATATACAGAACTTTTCGAAGATGCAATTGTTCCAATTCTTGAGAAAGAAGGATATACACTGAAAGCTGTTGACCTTTCAGACCTTCAGACAGCAGATGTTGCACTGAATGATGGAGATGTAGATGTCAATGTAGAACAGCATACAGCATACATGGACAATTTCAATCAGAGTTATAACGCAGATCTGGTTGCAATCAGTCCGATTCCAACTGTTCCGGCAGGAGTTTATTCAGAAAAATACGATTCTGTAGATGAAATCCCGGATGGTGCGAAGGTTGCAGTCCCAAATGATGCGTCCAACACAGCACGCTGCTATCTGATGCTTCAGAAAATCGGCTGGATCAAGCTTGACGAGAATGCTGATCCATCCACAGTTACACAGGATGATATTGTAGAGAACCCACATAATATTGAATTTACAGAAATGAACAGCATGACAATTCCGGCAGCAGAATCTGATTTTGATTATATTGCAATCACAGGAAGTGTTGTATATAATGCAGGCATTGATGCTTCTACAGCACTGGCCAATGAAGATATTTCAGATTATCTTGTACTTCAGGTTGTTGTAAAAGAAGAGAACAAAGATGCAGATTGGGCACAGGCAATCGTGGACGCATACCACTCAGATGAATTCAAACAGTATATGAAAGAAAACAATGATGGATTATGGTGGATCCCGGAGGAGCTTCAATAATTAAGAAAGGCAGTGATGAAAATGGATCAGACAGAAAAATTAATCCTAGAAGCAATAGATCGGCACAGAGATGAGATCATTGAATTTGCCAGAGATATATACGATCATGGAGAACTTGGATATAAAGAATTCAATACAGCAAAAAAATTCATAAAGAAGATGAAAGAATTAGGTCTGCGCACAGAAACCGGACTTGCAATTACAGGAACAAAAGCGTATTTAAATGAAGAAAAGAAAGATACAGCAAGCCTTGCACTTCTTGGAGAGCTTGATGCACTTAGGATTCCGGAGCATGCTCATGCGAATCCAGAGACAGATGCGGCACATTGCTGCGGACATCATGCACAGATGGCTGGAATCTTTGGTGCGGCACTGGCTCTTACAGTTCCGGAGATCGCGGAAAAACTGGATGGACAGGTGGTGTTTTTTGCAACACCGGCGGAAGAGTATGGTGAAATTGGATTCAAAAATGAGCTGCGCGCACAGGAAAAAATAAAATATGGCGGTGGAAAATGTGAGCTGCTTCGTATCGGCGCATTTGATGATATTGATCTTTGTATTACACATCACATTGCACCGGGGGATGACATCATAGTAGGAAGTGGAACCGGAAATGGATTTGTATCTAAAGTGATCCGTTGTTTAGGTAAGGCAGCCCATGCGGCAGGAACACCGGAACAAGGTGTAAATGCTCTGTCGGCGGCGTCACTTGGTCTGCAGGCACTCGGTCTGAATCGAGAGACATTCCGTGATGAGGATTGTGTCCGTGTCCATCCGATCATTACAAAGGGTGGCAACCTGGTAAATGTAGTGCCTGATGAAGTTGTAGTAGAGACATTGGTAAGAGCTAAAACAATCGAGGCATTTACAGATGCAGCGAAGAAAACAGACCGATCCTTTCACGCAGGAGCTACTGCAATGGGAGCGAAGGTTGAAATCACAACACTTCCGGGATATCTTCCGACACTTGCGGAAGAAGCACTCCCAGAATTAAAAAGAGCAGCAGAACTTTCTGCACCGGAAACAAATGTGATCGAGGCCTCAGGACATACGGGAGGATCAACAGATGTTGGTGATGTCCAGCACTTAATGCCTGTATATACATTTAATACAGGTGGTGTAAAGGGTGGACTCCATCAGGTAGAATTTGAAGTGACGGATGAGGAAGAAGCGTATATTGTCACTGCGAAGATGTTTGCACTTGGAGCCTATGGACTTTTGAAAGAAAAAGCAGCAAGAAGCAGAGAGCTTGTTAAAAATTATAAGCCGGTATTTGAAAATTCAGCAAAGTATGCGGAGTTTATGGATCAGTTTGATTCGAAAGAAGTGTTAGAATAATTCTATACATTTCCCTACTTTTATGGTATAATTTAAAAGTTATTTTAATAATTTATCGATTTAATGTGATGAACAGTCGACGTAATAATATCATAAAAGAAAGGAATTGAAGAAGTATGTTATCTACGATAGAATCAGTAAATAGTGCTGTGAATAACTTTATCTGGGGCGTTCCGGCTATGATCTGCATTATTGGAGTCGGGCTTTACTTAAGTATCCGGACCGGCTTCCTTCAGATCAGAAAATTCCCGTATGCGATGAAAGTGACGATCGGAAGAATGCTCCGCAAAAGAGATGCATCTGACGGTGCACTGACTCCATTCCAGGCAGTTTGTACCGCGCTGGCGGCGACGGTCGGAACAGGAAATATCGCCGGAGTCGCCGGTGCTATCGCAATCGGAGGGCCGGGCGCAGTGTTCTGGATGTGGATCTCAGCACTTCTTGGAATGTGTACAAAGTTTTCAGAAGTTACTCTTGCAGTTCATTTCCATGAGACGAATGCGGAAGGAGATCGTGTCGGTGGACCGATGTATTATATCAAAAATGGTCTGAAAAAGCATTGGCACTGGCTGGCTTATCTGTTCGCTGCATTCGGAGTTCTGACTGTATTTGGAACGGGAAATGCAACACAGGTGAATACAATTACAACAGCAATCGATTCTGCACTTTTTAATTATGGAATCATAGAAAAGGATTCTGTTGGAACATTAAATCTGATTATCGGAATTGTACTTGCTATCCTGATCGGCATGATCCTTCTTGGAGGAATTAAGAGAATTGGACAGGTTACAGAAAAGCTTGTTCCATTTATGGCAGCAATTTATGTGATTCTGGCACTTGGCGTTGTTGTTCTGAATTTCCAGAACATTCCGAGCGTATTTGGATCCATTTTCGAAGGCGCATTTTCACCGGCATCTGTGACCGGAGGCGCCGTGGGATCTTTCTTTATGAGTATGAAGAAAGGTGTTTCCAGAGGAATCTTCTCTAATGAGGCAGGACTTGGTACAGGTTCTATCGCGCATGCATGTGCTGATACAAAAAAACCTGTGAAACAGGGATTTTTCGGAATCTTCGAAGTATTTGTTGATACCATTGTAATCTGTACATTGACAGCACTCGTTATTCTGTGCAGCGGTGTTCCGGTTGGATATGGAGAGGCGGCAGGAGCAGAACTTACTATTCTCGGATTTACATCCACTTATGGAAACTGGGTATCTATCTTTACAGCAGTTGCAATGTGCTGCTTCGCATTTTCTACGATTATCGGATGGGGATTGTACGGAACGAGATGTGTGGAATTCCTTCTTGGTACAAAAGCGAATAAGCCATTCATGGTACTCTATGCACTCGTTGCAATCATCGGTGCAACGATGGAACTTGGATTGATGTGGAATATTGCCGAGACATTCAATGGTCTGATGGCAATTCCGAACCTGATCGCAGTATTCTTGTTGTCAGGTGTAGTTGTAAAGCTTGTGAAAGAATACTTTGCGGGTGAAGGAAAAGAAAGTTAAAAATAAAACTAGATATAGAAGATTTAAAGCTCTGGTGTTTTTTGAAATCACCGGAGTTTTTTTAATTGAGCAATAAAAAACATCTTATATCCCCCCACCTGGCTTGTGGGTTTATTCTGTTTCTTATACAATAAATTGCATTGAAAGAAAATAGACAACGTGAGGAGAAAACGATGAAACGAAGAAAACTATCACAAGTGATCGCAGCAACCTTAGCTGTCTGTATGTTAGCCGGCAGTGTACTTACAGGCTGTGGAAGTAAATCAGACAATGCAAATAAAGAGACTACACAAAGCGGGTCTACATTAATCTATGGAAGTAATGATTACACAAGGATCAATCCGGCTATTGATGAGCATGGAGAGATTAATTTACTTCTGTTTGACGGTCTGACAGCACATGATGAGAATAATGAGGTAGTACCGGGACTGGCAGAATCATGGGAGCTGGATGACGCGACAAATACTTATACATTCCATCTTAGGGATGATGTAAATTGGCATGATGGAGAGAAATTTACAGCAGATGATGTTGAGTTTACGATCAAAGCAATCATGGATCCGGATAATGAATCAGAGATTGCTTCTAATTACGAGGATGTTACAGCAATCAATGTGATCGATGATAAGACGATTTCTTTTACACTTCGGGATAAGAATGTGGCATTTCTCGACTATATGACAATTGGTATCCTTCCGAAACACTTACTGGAAGGCAAGGATATGCAGACAGATGAATATTTCCATAATCCAATCGGAACGGGTCCGTATAAGATTCAGGAGTGGGATGAAGGACAGAGTATTACACTTGTAAAGAATGAGGATTATTATAAAGGAGCTCCGAAGATTGATACAATCGTGTTTAAGATTGTACCGGAAGATAATGCAAAGGCACTTCAGTTAAAATCCGGTGAGATCAATCTGGCAAAGGTGACACCGAAGGATGCACAGAATTTCACAGATGATGATACTTTTACAGTATATGATATGAAGACAGCAGATTACAGAGGTATCCTTTATAACTTTAATAATGAGTTCTGGCAGAGGAACAAAGATGCAATTCCGGCAATCAGCTATGCAATCGATCGTCAGAAGATGGTAGACAGTGTTCTTCTTGGAGAAGGAATTGTAGCTTATGGTCCGCTTCAGAGAAATAAATATAATAATGAAGATGTAGAGAAATACTCTTATGATCCGGCAAAAGCAAAAGAAGTGTTAGAAGCGGCTGGCTGGACATTGGGAGATGACGGAATCTATGAGAGAAACGGAGAGAAGCTTTCTTTTACAATCAATGTGATGGAAGGTGATCAGGTGCGCGCAGATCTTGCGGCTATCGCATGTCAGCAGCTGAAAGAAGTTGGAGTTGATGCAAAAGCACAGGTTCAGTCAGAAATCGACTGGGCAAATCAGGAAGCATTTTTGATCGGATGGGGAAGCCCGTTTGATGCTGATGACCATACATATAAAGTGTTTGGTACAGATAAAGGAAGTAATTACAGTGGATATTCCAATGAACAGGTAGACACTTATCTGACACAGGCAAGACAGACAAGTGATGAGAATGAGCGAAAAGAAGCATATGCGAAGTTCCAGGTTGCACTTGCAGAAGATCCGGCATATACTTTCTTCTGTTATTGTGATGTGGATTATGTAACGAATCAGAATATCCAGGGAATTACAAAGGATACAATTCTTGGCCATCATGGTGTTGGAATTTTCTGGAATGTAGAGGATTGGACAATCGAATGAAAATAGAAGAAATACTGGCAGTGAAGCATTTGTCAGTTGAATTTCAAACTTCAGATGGAAAGAAACAAGTAGTAAAGGACGTCTCCTTGTCGTTAAGGCAAGGGGAGGTCCTTGCTCTTGTTGGAGAGTCAGGATGTGGAAAGACTGTACTGTGCCGATCAATTTTGAAATTACTGCCAAAGAGTGCGTCTGTGACAGGCGAAGCCATTCAATATAAAGATCAGAACCTGATCGGATATAATGAAAAAGAGATGCAGCAGATCCGAGGACATGGAATCGCGATGGTCTTTCAGGATCCACAGAGTACGTTAAACCCGACGATGACAGTTGGAAGTCAGATAGAAGAGGCTATTTTGCTGCATGAAAAAGCTTTAAAGCAGAATAAAAAGGAATCAGCAAAAGAGCGGGCAATCGAACTGATGAAGCTCGTTGGGATCAAAGACGCAGAGCAGCGTTATGATCTATATCCGTATCATTTTTCAGGTGGAATGCGTCAGAGATGTGTGCTTGCAATAGCACTTGCCTCAAATCCAAAGCTTTTAATTGCGGATGAACCGACAACAGCGCTGGATGTGACAATCCAGGCGGAGATTCTGAAACTGTTGAAAAAATTACAGAAAGAATTGAATTTAAGTATTCTGTTTATCACACATGATCTCGGAGTTGTTGCTCAGATTGCAGACCGGGTTGCTGTAATGCAGGATGGAAATATCGTGGAATTGGAAGAAGCAAAACAGCTTTTCACAGCTCCAAAACATTCTTATACAAAGAAATTGATTCATGATCATCCTTATTATATGCATAGAAATGAATCAAAATTAATAAGTGAATCAGAATTGCATGAAAAACTGGTAGAAATCTCACATTTGTCTTACTTCTATCCTTTAGATAGAAAAAGGGTGTTTCAAGCGGTGAAAGATGTGTCCTTTGAGATAAGAAGAGACGAGATTTTTGGACTGGTAGGTGAGTCAGGATCTGGAAAGTCAACGGTTGGAAAATGTCTGATGGGAATTCTAAATCCGGAAGCAGAAACATTTTCTTATGATGGGATAAATCTTCTTGATAAAAAAGCAAAAAAGAAAAATGCGAGAAGACTGCAAAAAGAGCGGCAGATGATCTTTCAGGATTCAACATCTTCCTTAAACCAGAAAATGAAGGTAGAGAAGATCCTTGCAGAGCCATTGGAAATACATAAAGTATTTTCTGACAAGAAAGAACAACATGATTTTTTATGTGAAATGATGGAAGAAGTGGAATTGCAGGAAGAACAGCTTCACGTGTGGCCACCGGAGTTGTCAGGCGGACAAAGACAGAGAGTTGCAATCGCAAGAGCATTTGCAATGAAGCCGAAGCTCTTGATCGCAGATGAACCAATCGCTTCGTTGGATGTAACTACACAGGCACAGATGGTGAAGCTGTTTCGGAATTTACAAAGAGAACATGACTGTGCAATCCTTTTTATTGCGCATGATCTTTCAATGGTGCGTCTGTTGTGCGACCGTGTCGGAGTGATGAAGGATGGAAAACTTGTGGAGATAGGAGAAACCGAGCAGGTGTTTGAACATCCACAGCATTTATATACGAAGAAACTTTTGGAGGCGATTCCGATTCCGGAGATTTCAGGAGAGGAGCAGAGTGATGAAGAAACAATGGCTTAAAAAAATCGGACTGATCTTGCTATCTGTTTTTGTGCTCTCACTTCTTGTGTTTGTAATGTCGCGGCTGGCACCCGGGGATCCGCTGTTTTCTTATTATGGAGAACGTGCGGAGAGTATGTCGGTGGAAGAACATGAGCATGCAATGGAACGACTTGGATTAAACGAACCTATCCCTGTTCAGTATGTGAAATGGCTTGGAAATGCATTTCGGGGGGACTTCGGAATCTCTTATAAATATAAACAAGACGTTCTTACAGTAATCGAGGGACGTTTAGTCAATACATTATTGCTTGGCGGAATTGGTTTTATCCTGACATTTGGACTGGCACTTTTGCTTGGAATTTTCTGTGTGTATTATGAAAATCAGCTTCCAGACCGGATTTTGCGTAAGGTGGGAACAATCACAAGCTGTATTCCGGAATTCTGGTTGTCACTTATATTGATTTTGAGTTTTAGTGTGAATCTAAAGCTCCTTCCGGGAAGTGGGGCATATGATCTTGGCCAATCGGCAAATCCGTTGAGCAGATTGACTCATCTGATTCTTCCGCTGACAGTTGTTGTGCTGAGCCACCTTTGGTATTATGCGTATCTGATCCGTAACCGATTGTTGGAAGAAACTAGAAAAGACTATGTTTTACTGGCAAAGGCAAAAGGAATGTCGCGAAAAAGAGTATTGTTCTTTCACTGTGTGAAAAATATTATGCCATCGTTCATCAGTCTGATGGCAATTTCACTTCAGCATGTGATCGAAGGGACGTATATCGTGGAAATGGTATTTTCCTATCCGGGAATCGGAACGCTTTCTTTTGAAAGTGCAAAATATCATGACTATAATATGCTGATGGTGCTTTGCGTATTTACCGGTATTTTTGTTATTGCAGGAAATGTGATCGGACAGTCTGTCAGTGAATGGATCGATCCAAGAATGAAAGAACTTAAAATGACAGGAAAGGCAAGTCAAATATAAGGTGGAGAAGATGAGAAAAGCTGAGAAGAATAATAGTTCATCCGAAAATAGAATAAGGACATTCAAAATGAATGATTTTGGAAAAAACAAGTCTTCTGTAATTGCCGGAAGTATTCTTGCAGTCATCATATTTGCCTGTGTTTTCTGTCGTTTCTTTATGACGAAAGACCCTACATACATGGATCTGGAGAACTGCAACATTTCACCGAATAAAGAGTTCTTTTTTGGAACGGATACGATGGGAAGAGATATTTTTTCAATGATTTTATACGGTGGTAGAATCTCGTTGTTTATCGGGTTGATATCCACCGTGTTATCGACTACGATTGCGGTGATCTACGGATCCTTCAGTGGAATCGCACCGGAGTGGATTGATGAACTGATGATGCGTTTTACAGAAATTTTATTGAGTATTCCTTCAATTCTGTTAATTATCTTTCTTCAGGCACTGGCAGGAAAGAACTCAGTTGTTGCAATCACCGTAGTGATTGGGTTTACCAGTTGGATGAATATTGCAAAAATGGTACGCACTGAGGTACGACAGCTCCGTGAGAGTGAATATCTGATTGCTGCAAAATGTATGGGTGGAAGTTTCTGGCATATTTTACGTGTGCATTTGCTGCCGAATTTTGTTTCATCGATTATGTTTATGGTCGTGATGAACATCAGAAGTGCAATCATAGCAGAGTCAACATTGAGCTTTCTTGGGATTGGTCTTCCGATGGAAATCATTTCCTGGGGGAGTATGCTCTCGCTTTCTGAAAAGGCATTGATGACAAACTCCTGGTGGATCATTCTGATTCCGGGAATCGTGCTTGTAATCACATTACTGTGTATTACGGAACTGGGAGAAGCTTTGCGTAAAAATGTGAATCAGAAAGAAGGCAATTTATAGAAAATTTCTATAGAAAAGTTTGATAACCCATAGTAAAAATGTTATACTGAAAAACAGAAGCCTGGAGGTTAAAATACCTGAACGAATAGGTAAAGGAGAGCGATAGAATGGTAACAGTAAATGCTATGGGAGACAAATGCCCACTTCCGGTAATTAAGACAAAGAAAGCATTAGATGCTTTGACAGCTCCGGAGACAATAGAAGTTCTCGTTGATAATGAGACAGCAGTGGCTAATGTGACAAAGATGGCACAGAGTACAGGCGCAACAGTAACACAGGAGAAGCTTGGAGAGGATGAATATAAAGTGACAATCCAGGCGCTTGCAGGAGAAGGAACTCAGACAGCACCGGCGGGTGCGGTTTGCGATTGTGTTCCGACAGGGGATACGGTAGTTGTGATTTCTTCTGACAAGATGGGAAGTGGAAATGATGAGCTCGGAAAAGTGCTGATCAAAGGTTGCATCTTTGCAATCACACAGCTTGATGAGCTTCCAAAGAAGATGATCTTCTACAACGGTGGCGCTAAGATCACATGTGAAGGATCTGACTCTCTGGAGGATCTGAAGAATCTGGAAAGCCAGGGCGTTGAGATTGTGACTTGCGGAACATGTCTGGATTATTATGGAATGAAAGACAAGCTTGCAGTAGGAACAGTTACAAATATGTATGACATTGTCGAGTCTATGAATAATGCAGGTAAGATTGTGAAACCTTGTTAGAAACATAGGAACAGTTACAGTAATTTGAAAATGTGATGGAAAAGCTGCTGCAACAGCTTTTTCGTATACCGAGGGAATTATTTTGAAAAAATATTCGAAAGGAAGTGGGCGAAATGAGTAAGGGACTCAAAGAGATTCATCTGACACAGATGACAAAGACAGCTGGTTGAGCGGCCAAAATCGGTCCTGAGACCCTTGCCCAGGTTCTGGGTAAGCTGCCTAAATTTTCCGATGAGTGTCTGCTTGTCGGTGTTGAGACATCAGATGATGCCGCAATTTATAAAATATCGGATGAGACTGCCATGATACAGACACTGGATTTCTTCACACCGGTTGTGGACGATCCGTATCTGTTCGGACAGATTGCAGCGGCGAACTCCTTAAGCGATGTATATGCAATGGGAGGAGAGCCGAAGGTTGCATTGAATATTGTATGTTTTCCAAATTGTCTGGATCCGGAGATCTTAGGGGAGATCTTGCGAGGCGGAGCAGACAAGGTGTTAGAAGCAGGAGCCGTTCTGGTCGGAGGTCATTCGGTGCAGGATGATGAACCGAAATACGGACTCTCGGTAACAGGCTTCGTTCACCCGGATAAGATTTATAAGAATTACGGGTGTCAGCCGGGAGATGTGCTGGTTCTGACCAAACAGCTTGGAAGTGGTATTGTGAATACAACAGTGAAAGCACAGATGGCTTCCGAAGCAGCCGCAGATGAAGCTGTTAAAGTAATGGCTTCATTGAATCAGAGAGCGAAAAGAGCAATTGAGAAACACACGATCCACGCATGTACAGATGTGACGGGATTTAGTTTCCTTGGACATTTGCATGAGATGATGGATGGTACATTAAGCTGCAGAATCGATGGCTCTTCGGTACCGGTGTTCCCGGAGGCACTGGAGGCTGCGGATGAGTTTCTGTTGACAGCAGCCGGACAGAGAAATCGGAATCATGTACAGGATTTTGTGAAGTTTGTGAATGTGCCGTTTG
>ERZ779866.2777-NODE-2777-length-15116-cov-8.373680_pt1 | contig 15116 bp, 15 predicted proteins | sample MGYA00511248_ERZ779866 | MGnify/ENA primary metagenome ERZ779866 (study PRJEB29588, sample SAMEA2155758) | human gut metagenome | biome: human gut; feature: human-associated habitat; material: faeces | place: Denmark | collected 2008/2010 ... | reverse complement strand
CGGGGGACGATCCTCTGGCCGTCCGCCGGGCAGAGCAGCGCGTCGTTCGGCTGGCCTTTTATGACGCTGGGGTGCAGGCCCTGGGCGTCTCGCCCCCCTGGGGTGCCCTCACCGGGGTGCGGCCGGTGAAGCTGCCCACCCGGATGCTGGCGGCCGGGACCAACGAGGCCCAGGTGCTGACCACCCTCACGGAGGAGTTCCGGGTGCAGCCTGACCGGGCTGAACTGGCCCTGACCTGCGCCAAGGCCGCCCTGGACGTGAAGGAAAGCCTGGGCCGGGACCAGCTCTCCCTCTATCTTGGAATCCCCTTCTGCCCCACCCGGTGCGCCTACTGCTCCTTCATCTCCTCCGATGTGCGGGGGGCGCTGGCCCTGGTGGAGCCCTATGTGGACGCCCTGTGCCGGGAGATTGCCTTGGCCGGGGAGCGACTGGCCGGGGCTGGGCTGTCCCTCTCCACCGCCTACATGGGGGGCGGCACCCCCACCACCCTGTCCGCCCCCCAGCTGGACCGGGTGCTGTCCGCCGTGGAAAAGTACCTGCCCATGGACCGCTGCCGGGAGTTCACCGTGGAGGCGGGCCGGCCGGACACCATCACGGAGGACAAGCTGAAGGTACTGCGGGACCACGGGATCCAGCGCATCTCCATCAACCCCCAGACCATGGACGACCGCATCCTGCGCTCCATGGGCCGGGCCCACACCGCCGGGCAGATCCGCCAGGCCATGGAGCTGGCCCGGGTCCATTTTGGCGGTCTGGTGAACATGGACCTCATCGCCGGCCTGCCGGGGGACAGCCCGGAGGGCTTTGCCCGCACCCTGGAGGAAGTGCTGGCCATGGCCCCCGCCAACCTCACCGTCCATACCCTGGCCCTGAAAAAGGGCGCCCGGCTGATGGAGGAACGGGGCAGCTTGTGCTCCCCCGAGGGGGTGGCCGACATGCTGGCCACCGCCCGGGACGCCCTCTCTGCCGCAGGGTACCAGCCCTACTACCTCTACCGGCAGAAGTACATGTCCGGCTCCTTCGAGAATGTGGGCTGGTGCCAACCCGGCACCCGATGCGACTACAACATTCTGATGATGGAGGAGCTCCAGAGCGTCCTCTCCCTGGGGGCGGGGGGCATCACCAAGCTGGTGGACCCGGACACGGGGAAGATCACCCGGCTATCCAACCCCAAGTACCCCAAGGAGTACCTGGAGTCGGCGGACAAGCTGGCCGCCCACCTGCAGGAGACGGTCCGCTTCCAGCGGCATGTGGCCCTGCGGGGATAATCCCTCACATTTTTTCGCAAACTCCGGGAAAAGTTCTTGACTTTTCCCCCCCACATTGATATACTGTCAAAGCCGCTTTGAATGGGACCACAAGCGGGGCGCTGCCCCCTCCCCCGAGAGCGAGCCCGTAATAAAGGAAAGGCAGGTGCAAGCAATGCACGCAATCATTGAGACCGGCGGCAAGCAGTACAAGGTGACCGAGGGCGACGTCCTCTACATCGAGAAGCTGGACGCCGAGGCCGGCAGCTCCATCACCTTCGACAAGGTTCTGGCCGTTCTGGACAGCGAGACCGCCAAGTTCGGCGCCCCCACCGTGGACGGCGCTTCCGTCACCGCCAACGTGGTGAAGAACGGCAAGGGCAAGAAGGTTCTGGTGTTCAAGTACAAACCCAAGAAGAACTACCGCCGCCGTCAGGGCCATCGTCAGCCCTACACCAAGGTGGAGATCACCAAGGTCAACGCCTGAGGGACAGGAGTATGACCACCGTTACGTTCCACAGCGCGCAGGACCGGCTGGACGGTTTTACCGTGGAGGGACACAGCGGATACGCAAGGGAGGGCAGCGACATCGTCTGCGCCGCCATCTCCGCCTGCGTGGGCATGGCAGAGTGCACCGTCAATGAGGTGCTGGGCCTGGCCGCACCGGTGAAGATGCGCCAGAAGGACGGTTTTCTCTCCCTCAAGCTCCCCGGAGGGCTGGGAGAGGCCAACGAGACCACCTGTCAGAATCTTCTGACCGGGCTGATGGTGTACCTGCAGTCCCTCAGCGAGGAATATCCCGACTATCTCGCCGTCCGGTTGGACGACGATGACGAAGAGGCGTAACGCCTCCCACACCTTTGACAGAAAGGACGGAAAAGGACCATGATGAAGATCAGCATTCAGTTCTTCGCCCACAAGAAGGGCGGCGGCTCCACCAAGAACGGCCGTGACTCCGAGGCTAAGCGCCTGGGCGTGAAGCGGGCCGACGGTCAGTTCGTGCTGGCCGGCAACATCCTGGTGCGTCAGCGCGGCAGCCACATTCACCCCGGCACCAACGTGGGCAAGGGCAGCGACGACACCCTGTTCGCCAAGGTGGACGGCACTGTGAAGTTCGAGCGCTTCGGCAAGGACCGCAAGAAGGTCTCCGTGTACGAGATCGCTCAGTGATTTCAGGGCGCACTGCTGACGCAGCGCGCCCTGTTTTTATCGTCCCGCATCTGAAGTTTGCGTCCGGGCAAACTGAATCCGTCAGGCGCCGGGTCTTTTCCCCAGGCGGCGCGGCCGCCGCCCGACCCTGATCTGATGTTCCTGCTCGGGCAAAAGAAATTCGCCCTGCGCCGAGAGGTTCGCTGCGCGAAAACCTTCGTGGGGCGCATCCGCGCCGTCCCGGCTCCCGCCGGGTCCCTTTGACTGGAGGTAACTATGGCCAACCAATTCATCGACACCGCCCGCATTACGGTGCGGGCAGGCAACGGGGGCGGCGGCGCCGTCTCCTTCCACCGGGAAAAATATGTGGCCGCCGGCGGCCCCTACGGCGGGGACGGCGGCCGGGGAGGCAACGTGGTGCTGCGGGTGGATCCCCACATGTCCACCCTGATGGATTTCCGCTATAAGCGCAAGTACGTGGCCGAAAACGGCCAGGACGGCATGGGCAAGCGGTGCTCCGGCAAGGACGGCGCCGACCTGGTCATCAAGGTTCCTCGGGGCACGGTGGTCCGGGACCTGGAGACAAAGGAGATCATCTGCGATATGTCCGGGGACGAGGACTTCATCCTGGCCAAAGGAGGCAACGGCGGCTGGGGCAACAAGCACTTCGCCACCCCAACCCGGCAGGTACCCCGGTTTGCCAAGGCCGGCCTGCCCGGCCAGAGCCGGGAGGTCCTGCTGGAGCTGAAGCTGCTGGCCGACGTGGGACTGGTGGGCTTCCCCAACGTGGGCAAGTCCACCCTGCTCAGCGTGGTCACCCGGGCCCAGCCCAAGATCGCCAACTACCACTTTACCACTTTGTCCCCCAACCTGGGGGTGGTGCCCATGGAGGACGGGCAGTCCTTCGTGCTGGCCGACATTCCCGGTATCATTGAGGGGGCTGCCGACGGCGCCGGCCTGGGCCACGACTTTCTGCGCCACATCGACCGCTGCCGCCTGCTCATCCACGTGGTGGACGTGTCCGGCAGCGAGGGCCGGGACCCGGTGGCCGACTTTGACGCCATCTGCGCCGAGCTGGAGCGCTGGTCCCCGGAGCTGGCCAGCCGCACCATGCTGGTGGCCGCCAACAAGGTGGACATCATGGAGGATCCCGCCCTGCTGGACAAGCTGCGCGCCCATGTGGAGGCCAAAGGCTGCCCCCTGTACGAGATCTCCGCCGCCACCCACCGGGGCACCCGGGAGCTGATGTGCGCCGCCGCCGCCCTGCTAGCCCAGCTGCCCCCCATTCTGGTGTATGAGCCCACCTACGTGGAGCGTCCCCCCCAGGTGGACACCTCCGCCCCTCTGGAGATCACCCGGGACGAGGACGGCACCTGGCTGGTGGACGGGCCCTGGCTGCGCCAGCTCATGGCCAACGTCAACTTCTCCGACTACGAGAGCCGCAACTGGTTTGACAAGCGGCTGCGGGAAGCGGGCGTCTTCCAGCAGATGGAGGACCAGGGAGTGCAGGACGGGGACCTGGTTTGCCTGTACAACCTGGAGTTTGAGTACCGAAAGTAATTTTCTCGCCTGATATTCCATCTTGTCTATAAAAATCGGCCTTCTCCCGGAGGAGAGGGCCGATTTTTTGTTCTTGTCTATTCGCCGTAGGGCACGAAGCTGATGTTCATATCCACGTTGCCGTTGATGCCGGGCACGTTACCGCTGGAGGTATACTGCCACATCTGAAAATGGTAGCGGAAGCTGGGCCGGGTGCTGTACTGGGCGTACCAGAACTCATAGTCCGTCAGCTCCCGCAGGTCCATCTTGATGTAGCCGCAGTAGGCGTTGAAGTACAACCCCGCCTGGTAGCCCTCCTCCTCCACCCGGGAGCAAAAGGCGCCGATCCCAGCAGTGATATCCGCCGGCTCCACCCCGTAGGTGCGGGCGGTGCTGCCCCCCAGGTACTCCCAGTCGCAGATCACCGGGTAGTCCAGCTCGGCCCCATCCAGCAGATCCAGCACAAATTCCGCCTCTTCCAGGCCCTCTTCCGCGTTGATAGCCTGGGAGAAAAAGTACACCCCCACCTTCAGGCCGGCGGCCTTGGCCCCCTCCAGATTGGCCCGGAAATAGGCGTCCTCATACAGCCCGCCGGACTGCATCAGCCGGCCTCCGATACGGATGATGGCGAAGTCCACCCCTGCGTCGGCTACCGCCTGCCAGTCGATCTCCAGCTTGTGCTCCGACACGTCCACGCCGATCTCATAGGGCACCGACCCGTCCCCGTAGGTCATGAACTCCCCGTCCAGGGAGAACAGGGCGGTGTCGTAGCCGAAGGGCTCCACCTCATCGGCGGAGAAAGGCTCGATCCAGTAGTTGCTGTACCGAAAGGTCCCCTCCGTTACATCCAAGTTGTACATCCGCCAGATGATGGCCGCCATCTCCGCCCGGGTGATAGGTGAGTCCGGCGCGAAGGTGCCATTCCCCGCCCCGCGCAGAATCCCCTTCTCGTACAGATGGGTTACATAGCCGTCATCACAGTCGGTGAAGGGAGTATCTCCCTGGGGAATGCTCAACAGATCCAGCGCCCGGGCCACCATATGGGCTATCTGCAGGCGGGTAGGACTGTCAGATAAATATTCCTCATCAAAGGAATACACCAGCCGGTTATCAATGGCCAGCTCAATATAAGGATAGGCCCAGCTCTCTCCCGCTACCGGGTCTGGGGTCTGGCATCCAATCGCCAGCGTAATCAGCTTGAACGCCTGCCCCCAGGTCACGGTGAGATCACCGGCAAAAATGCCATTTCCATAGCCGTCAATGATACCCGCTTCATACAAATCCTTCACATAATTATAGTACCAATTTTCCTGAGAGACATCGGTAAAATTCATCTCTCGATGGGGCTGCGCGCCCGCGCCAGGCAGCACCAACATAGCTGCCGTCAGAGCAGCCACCAGCAGGCATGCAAGCGTTCTTTTTCTCATGGTTGTCTCCTTTTCATCGCTGTGGGGTGGATAACGTCTCCTCATTTTACATAATATCCGCCCTCCTGGCAACCCCTTTCCCCAAATTTCTCGCCCCCAACTCCTTTTCCCAATCTTTTCCCGCTTTTTGCGGAACCCCTATTGACAAAGGCCTTTGACAATGATATATTGCATATTGACAAGTATAATTGTCAAGATGACAAAAATGGCTGTCAAGAGGAGGGAGCCATATGCCCGTCGCCGTCTGGCTCGCCATAATTGCTATGTTCCTCATCTTCTGGTCGCTGGGAAAGCAGGGCCGGGATGAGGACGACCGGGAGGGAAAGGGATGAGAAAATGCCGCTGAGAAACCGCTTGAAAGAGTACCGGGCAGCGCTGAATGTGACCCAGCAGGAGCTGGGTCACCTGGCGGGAGTGTCCCGCCAGACCATCAGCCTCATTGAGCGGGGGGACTACTCCCCGTCGGTTACCCTGGCCCTCAAGCTGGCCAAGATCTGCCACGCCCGGGTGGAGGACATTTTCATTCTGGAGGAGGACGGTCCCCATGAGGAAAGCTGACGACGCCATCCGGCAGGCCAACCGGAAGGCCCTGCCCAAATTTCTGCTCATTATCTTCTGCGCCGCCTTAGTGGGCGGGGTGTTCGGCTACTGCGCCGCCTCCTTTGGCCTGGACGGGCTGGCCGGGATCCTGGAGCAAGTGGGAGCGTCTTTCTCCCTGTACGTCGCCCCCTGGCTGCTGCTGGCCTGCGCCATACTCCAGCCCCTGGTGTGCGTCCCCTACTATCTGCGCTCGAAACGTCAGTTCGCCCAGTGGGATGGGGAGGACGAGGCGGTGCCCAGCCGGATCGACCGCGACCTGTCCATCCTGATGTGGATGGTGGGCATGTTCTGCCTGGCCTCCATGTTCCTCATGGGCGCCTCTTACGCCGCCCCCCTCATGGGCGGGGAAGCGTTCCACCTTGTGGGGCTGCTGGGGGTACCCGTCTTTTTCATCGCCTCCATGATGGAGGCCATCCTGATCCAGCAGCGCATCGTGGACCTAAGCAAGCGCATGGCCCCGGAAAAAAAGGGATCCATCTACGACATGCAGTTCCAGAAAAAATGGTTTGAGAGCTGCGACGAGGCAGAAAAGCTCATCATCGGCCAGTGCGCCTACAAGGCTTATTCCGCCGTCACCAAAGTGTGTGTGACCCTGTGGCTCATCTTCTCCCTGTCCGCCCTGTTCCTGAACACCGGACTGCTGCCCATCCTGACGGTGTGCCTCATCTGGGGGGTCAGCCAGTGCGTGTACAGCTACTGGGCCGTCAAGCTGTCCGCCCCCGGGGCCAATCTACTGTAATGGGAGGTTGCCTGACATGAACGAGAGTCACTCCAACCGCGCAATTCAGATTCTGGCCTCGTTGGGTAAGGCCATCGCCTATCTGGCCCTGTTCCTGGGCAGTCAGGCGCTGGTCTCCACCGGTTTCTCCATCGCCGCCGCCCTCACCGTCATCGTGGAGACCGGGTCACTGGACCTGTTCCAGATGTTAGAGGTACTCATGGCATACGTCACCCCGATAACCCTGGCCTCCAACCTATTTACCCTGGTATTCCTGCTGCTCTTCTTCCCCCTGCGGAGGAAGAATCCCCTGCGGGAGTTCCAACTGCAACCTATCCCGCCCCTGGCTGCAGCGGGAGCCGTCTCCATCGCCCCCGTGCTCTATGGTGCAGTGACTCTGGTACTCTCCCTGCTGCCCGCCGCCTGGATGGCAGACTATGCCCAAGCCTCCGCGGCCCTGAACGATACCGGACTGCTCCCCTTCCTGTCTGTGGCTCTGGCCGCCCCTGTGGTGGAGGAAGTGATCTTCCGGGGACTGATTCAGTCCCGGCTGGCCCACGCCCTGCCCGGCTGGCCGGCAGTAGTGCTCTCTGCCCTGCTGTTTGCCCTGTGCCACGGCCAGCCGGTATGGATGGGTTACGCCTTTGTCCTTGGGATGGTGCTAGGCATCATGGCCTGGCGGACCGGCTCCATCCTTCCAAGCATCCTCACCCATATTGTCTTCAACGCCATCGGCCAGGTCCTCTCCCTGCCCCAACTGGCTCAGGCCGACGGCCTGCTGGTGATTGCTGTATTGCTCTTAATTGGCATTGTAGCGTGCCTGCTCACTCGAAAAGGCTTGGCCCGTTTGTTCCTCTCATCCTCTGAAAAGGAGTCTGATCCCAATGTCTGACCTCATTCTGGACGTCCAGGGTCTGCGCAAGACCTTCCGGTTGTCCGCCAAGCAGCAGAAGATCGAAAGAACCAAGCAAAAGGTCAAAGTGGCCGTGGACCACCTGTCCTTCGCCGCCCGCCGGGGGGAGATCTTCGGCCTTTTGGGTCCCAACGGGGCGGGCAAAACTACCACCCTGCGCATGCTGGCTACCCTGATCAAACCCGACGAGGGAGACGCCCTGGTGGACGGGGCCAGCATCGTCACCGAGCCGGAGCGGGTGCGGGCGCGCATCGGCTTTCTCACCAGCGAGCTGAAGCTGGAGGACTTCTTCACCCCCAACTACCTCTACGACTTCTTCTCCGACCTGCACCAAGTCCCGGACGAGGTGCGCAAGGCCCGGAAGACGGAGCTCTTCTCCCGCTTCGGCATCGACCAGTTCGCTGAAGTGAAGGTGGCCGACCTGTCTACCGGCATGAAGCAGAAGGTGTCCCTGGTCATCTCCATCGTCCACGACCCGGACATCATCATCTTTGACGAGCCCACCAACGGCCTGGACGTGATCACCGCCAAAGTGGTCACCGATTTCCTCCAGGAGCTGCGCGCCCAAGGTAAGACCATCCTGGTGTCCACCCATATCTTCTCCCTGGTGGAAAAGCTGTGCGACCGGGTTGGGGTCATCATAGACGGTTCTATGGCTCTGTGCGGCACCCTGGATGAGGTGTGCCGGGGCAAGAGTCTGGAGGACCGCTTCTTTGATCTCTATGTGGAAAGGATGGGGAAGGACACATGAAAAACGGAATGTTCACCATTTTTCGCAAGGAGCTGGCCCGCTTCTTTGGGGATAAACGCACTGCCCTGGCCGCCATCCTGCTGCCCGGCGTGCTCATCTTCGCGGTGTACACCTTCATGGGCTCCGCCCTGGCAAACCAGTTCTCGGTGGACGAGGACTTCACCCCTTCCATGCAGGCGGTCAACCTTCCCGGTTCCATATCCACCCTGGCCGGACAGGGCGGCCTCACCCTGGAAGCCACCCAGGATCCGGACGGGGCCAAGGCCCTGATCGAGGGGCAGGAGCTGGATCTGCTGGCGGTGTTTCCGGAGGATTTTGACAGCCAGGTGGCCTCCTACGACGTGGCCTCCGGCACCTCCACCCCGGCGGTGGAGCTGTACTACAACTCCGCCAGTGTGGACTCGGCCACGGCCTATGAGATGATGTCCGCCCTGCTGGAGGGATACGAATCCTCCCTGGCCAACAAGTTTGACGTCAACCCCGGCGCCGGGAGCTACGATCTGGCTACCGAGGCGGACACCGCCGGCACCCTGATGTCGTCCATGATGCCCATGCTGCTGATGATCTTCCTGTTCTCCGGCTGTACGTCCACCGCGCCGGAGTCCATCGCCGGGGAAAAGGAGCGGGGCACCATCGCCACCTTGCTCATCACCCCCCTGAAGCGCAGCGACCTGGCCTTGGGCAAAATCTGCGCGCTGTCCATCATCGCCCTGCTCTCCGGGATTTCCAGCACCATCGGCACCCTGCTGTCCATGCCCACCCTCATGCAGATGGAAGGGGATCTGGGGGCCGCCTATTCCCCCGTCCACTACCTGGCCCTGTGCCTGGTCATCCTGTCCACGGTGCTCTTCCTGGTGGCCTGCATCTCCCTGATTTCCGCCTTCGCCAAAACCATTAAGGAGGCCCAGACCTACGTCACCCCCCTGATGATCCTGGCCATGGTGGTGGGAGTCACCGCCATGTTCGGCGGCGGGGCCAACACCCACCTGTGGGCCTACTTTATCCCCTTCTACAGCAGCGTCCAGGCCATGGTGGGCATCTTCGCCCTGGAGCTGAACTGGACCTATCTGCTCATCACTGTGGTCTCCAATCTGGCGTATACCGCCATTGGGGTGTGGGGACTAACCCGGATGTTCAACAGCGAGAAGATCATGTTCCAGCGCTGAAGGACAAATCTTCATGAAATCTTAACCCCCGTCCGCTTGACAGGGGCGGGGCGATACGCTACCCTGAGACAGACATTTCCCGCCCCGCCGGGGCAAGGAGGACCCGTTATGAAGCTCATTGTTCAGGATCTGGTGAAGTCCTTCGGCACCAAGCAGGTGCTCAAGGGAGCCAGCTACACTTTTGCCAAAGAGGGCATCTACGGCCTTTTAGGCCGCAACGGCGCCGGCAAGACCACCCTGTTCAACTGCCTGTCCGCCGAGTATCCCCCGGACAGCGGCACAGTGGAACTGGCCGCGGGCGGCAATCCGCCCCGCGCTCTGGGCCAGGGGGATATCGGCTATGTGCTGTCCACCCCGGTGGTGCCGGAGTTTCTCACCGGCTACGAGTTCGTCAAGTTCTTCCTGGAGATCACCGGCGACCCGGGCAACACCGGCCGCACCCCGGACGACTGGCTGGCCCTGGTGGGCATCGACCCGGACGACCGCCACCGGCTCATGCGGGGGTACTCCCACGGCATGAAGAACAAGGTGCAGATGCTGTGCTTTCTCATCGGCCGGCCTCCGGTGATCCTGCTGGACGAGCCGCTGACCTCCTTTGACGTGGTGGCCGCCCTGGAGATGAAGAACCTGCTGCGGGAGATGAAGGACGAGCACATCCTCATCTTCTCCACTCACATTCTCCAGCTGGCCACCGACCTGTGCGACGAGATCGTGGTGCTCAACCACGGCCTGCTGGAGGGGGTGGACCCCGCCCTCATCCACACCCCGGAGTTTGAGCAGCGCATTGTGGACATCCTGAAGGACGAGGGGGAGGAGCATGCTTAACAACGCCTGGACCATCTTCCGCGTCAACGCCAGCCTCCGGGGCAACAAGCTCATCTACTGGCTGGGCCGCATTCCCCTGATCCGCCGGCTGTTTACCGACCGGCTCTACGCCGCCGGGGAAGGTAAGATGGCCCTCTTTGTCCTGCAAAACCTATGGTGGGTCCTGAAAGCCATCGCGGGCAAGGTGCTGTACCTGGCAGCGCTGCTGCTCATCGCCGCCTGGCTGGCCCTGGACGGGACCCAGGACGCTCTGAGCCCGGCCAACCTCGGCCCCTTCCTGTGGCTCTTCCTCTGGTTCAGCTTTCTGGTGGGCACCCTGCTCCAGCCCTATTCGGTGACCCCCTCCCAAATGAAATACATCTGCGTACGCATGATGGCCATGAACGCCAAACGCTACCAGATGATCACCGGCCTGGGCCATCATATGGCCGCCTTTGCCGGCTTTACCCCCCTGCTCATGATCGTCACCGCCCTGCTGGGGGCGGGAGCCTGGGCGGGCCTGGCCATCAGTGTGGAACTGGCCCTGGTCCGGCTGGCCGCCGAGGGCTTCCATCTGGCCATATACAGCCGTACCGGGGTGAGCATCGGCCACAAGCTTTGGTACATCATTCTGCTGGTGGTGGTGGGCATGGCGGGGGCGTTCGCCTGCCTGCTGGCCCTGCCCCAGGCCCGGCCCCAGGACTTGCTGCTCCACCCGGCGGCAGCGGTAGTGCTGGCGGTGCTGGGCATTCTGGGGGCGGTGTACATGGTCCGCTTTCCCAACTATTACCGTCTGGTGCTGGACACCTGCAAAGCAGAGGCCGTCTCCCCCGAGCTGGCCAAGCAGAAGGCCAGCAGCACCCAGTTCAAGGACGTGCAGCTTAAGGACAGCGACCTGACCGCCGAAGGGGACTCCCGCCTCACCGGCTGGCCCTACCTCCAGGCCCTGTTCTTCCGCCGCCACCGCCGGATGCTCTACAAGCCGTTGAAGATCGTGCTGGCCATCCTGGCCGGGGCAACGGTGGTGGGAGCCGCCCTGCTGCTGTTCTTTCGAGGAGAGGAGACGGCGGAAGTGTTCGACCTGGTCCCCCTGTCCCTGCCCTACTGCGTGTTCTTCCTGTACTTCATGGACAACAACGTAGGTACCCGCATCTGTAAGGCCATGTTCTACAACTGCGATCTGGCCATGCTGAAATACCCCTGGTACCGCCAGGGGGACGTGGTGCTGAAAAACTTCCTGCTCCGGTTTACGCGGCTGTGCGGGGTCAATCTGGCGGTGTCCGGGGCGGTGTGCGTCATGTTCACCGTGCTCACCCTGTGCGCCGGAGGGCGGCCGCCCTTTGGGGAGTACCTCATCTTCCTGGCCGCCATCCTGTGCCTGGGGGTGTTCTTCGCCGTCCATTGCCTGGGCATGTACTACCTGTTCCAGCCCTACACTTCCGATCTGCAGGTGAAGAACCCCTTCTTCTCCGGCATCAACCTGGCGGTATACATCGCCTGCTACGCCTGCATCCAGATCCGCAGCACCCCCTCCTGGTTCGCCCTGCTGGTGCTGGGGGTAACGGTGATCTACTCCGCCGTCATTCTGACCCTGGTCTACCGCCGGGCCCCCCAGACCTTCCGGGTAAAATAAGATGCGGCAGAGCGTCTGGTCCTGAGACCAGACGCTCTGCCGTTGTTTTCCCTGGGCGGCGGGACCCCGTGCCCGCCCTCGCCGGCAGCCAATGCTGGGTGATACGCAGTCAAAATAACCATGCGGTCGTGCGCGGTCGGGGCATTACGATTCCCTCGGGATTCGAACCCGGCGCCTGCCCTGTGAGCGCTGCCACCTGCGGACTCATTCTCAGCCGCTGAGATCACATTCGCACTGCCGGCTACCAGCCGCCACCCGTCACAGGTCGGTGGTCCAGTTGGTCTGCTGGAGCTTGTTGTCCAGCAGGCGCAGCTCTTTGGCCATGGCATCCACATCCGCCTGGATGGCTTTGACATCCACGGCGCTGAGGATGCGGATCTCGGACCGGGTCGCCCGGTGGGCGGTCTGGCTGGCCGCCTCCGCCAGCTCCCGGTAAGCCTCTATTTTCAGCCGTAGGCAGTCCTTCCGGGCGATGAGCTGGGTCAACGTCATGCCGTCCACCACAGTACGGCAGTTGGCCAGGTTAATGGCGGCCATCAGCTCCTCCAGCCGGGCCACGCTGCGGTTCAGCCTCTCCAGCAACTGTCCGGGGTCCTCGGCGGGCGCCTCCCCTTCCTGGGTTATGGCGTTGTTGGCCAGGCGGAACTTCAGCTGCTCGATCTGGCGGTTGAGGTCAGCCCGCTCCTGCAGCGCTTCGGCTAATTTCATTGTCGCACCTCCTCGCGGTTTCCATCCCGGCCGGGCCTGCCCGTCCGGGATTTTTCCCAGCCTATCACAGCCGCGGGAAAAAGGCAACAACAAAACGGTGACAATCCGGCGGCGTCCCGCCGCCCCGCGCCCTGATTTTCTGGGTCTTGTACCATTCCTTCCGTTGTGCTATGATGATTTGCGATGAGTTTTCACCCCACACTTTGATTTTGGAGGCACAGCAATGACAGATATGAAGAAAATTCCGGAGCGCAGCCAGGTCCCGGTGGAGGACACCTGGAACCTGGCCGACATCTACCCCTCTGACGAGGCGTGGCAGCAGGACCTGGAAGCCACCCGGGCCCTGGCCCAGCAGCTGCCCGGCTACGCCGGCCGGCTGGGAGAGAGCGCCAAAACCCTCTACGAGTTCGTGGAGCTGGAGCAGAAGGTGGGCGAGCATCTGAACGACTTGGGCAACTACGCCTTCCGCAAGGGGGACCAGGACACCCGGGTGGCGGAAAACCAGGCCATGGTGGGCAAAATCTCCAGCCTGTTTGTGGAGGTGAGCAGCGCCCTAGCCTTCGAGACCCCGGAACTGCTGAAGATCGCCCCGGAGAAGCTGGAACAGTTTTATCAGGAGGAGCCGGGACTGGAGGTCTACCGCCGGTACTTCCAGATCGTCCAGGACCAGAAGGAGCACATCCTCTCCGATCCGGAGGAGAAACTGCTGGCCGCCGCCGGCGAGATGGCCCAGGCCCCCGATGACATCTACGGCAAGCTCACCAACGCCGATCTGACCTTCCCCGACACGGTGGACGGCCAGGGCAACGCCGTCCCCCTGTCCGACGGCTCCTTCGTCCCCACCCAGATGAGCGAGGACCGGGTGCTGCGGGAGAACGCTTTCAAAACCTATTACAAGACCTACGGCACCATCCGCAACACCGCCGCCGCGGTCCTCTCCGCCCAGGTCAAGCAGCTGCAGTTCTTCGCCACCGCCCGGAAGTATGAAAGCTCCCTGGCCGCCGCCGTGGCCGGCACCCGGGTGCCTCCTCAGGTGTACCACAACCTGATCTCCACGGTGAACGCCAACCTGGACAAGCTCCACCGCTATGTCCGCCTGCGCAAGAAGCTGCTGGGAGTGGATGAGCTGCACATGTACGACATCTACGCCCCCATGGTGTCCGGCGCGGACAAGGTCATTTCTTTCCAGCAGGCCAAGGACACCGTCTTTGCCGCCCTGGCCCCCATGGGAGAGGACTACCGGGCCATCATCCGGGAGGGCTTTGACCACCGCTGGATCGACGTGTACGAAAATGTGGGCAAGCGGTCCGGCGCCTACTCCGCCGGGGCCCTGTGCCACCCCTACGTCCTGCTCAACCACAAAGACAACCTGGACAGCATGTTCACCCTGGCCCACGAGATGGGCCACGCCGTCCACTCCTACCTGTCCAACCGCAGCCAGCCCCCGGTATACCGGGACTATGTGATCTTTGTGGCCGAGGTGGCCTCCACCTGCAACGAGGCCCTGCTCATGGAGTACCTGCTGGCCCGGACCGGCGACAAGAAGGAGCGGGCCTGGCTCATCAACCACTTCCTGGAGCAGTTCAAGGGCACCCTGTACCGGCAGACCATGTTCGCCGAGTTTGAGCTGCGCATGGGCGAGCTGTCCGCCCAGGGGGAGACCCTCACCGCCGACCTGCTCAGCCGGGAGTACAGGGCCCTCAACGAGGCCTACTTCGGCCCCGACATGGTCTCCGACGGCCAGATCGCCCTGGAGTGGTCCCGCATCCCCCACTTCTACTACAACTACTATGTGTTCCAGTACGCCACCGGCTACTCCGCCGCCATCGCCCTCTCCCGGCGGATTCTGAAGGAGGGGGAGCCGGCGGTGAAGGACTATCTGGAGTTCCTCTCCGGCGGGTGCAGCAAGGACCCCATCGACCTGCTGAAGGGGGCCGGGGTGGACATGGCCTCCCCTCAGCCCATTCAGGCGGCCCTGGACCTGTTCGACTCCCTGCTGGACGAGATGGAAACTCTGACCGACTTTTCTTAACTCCCAATTCTTTTATGTGTTCCCGCCCCCGCAGGGGGCGGGAACACCAGAAAAAATACGGCTTTAGGCATGCCCCTACTTTTCTTGAAAGAAAAGTAGGCAAAAGAACTTTGTGCGAAACTGCGTTTCGCCTCTTGGGAAATAGGCGCTTTTTTTCCTTTCACATTTGATTTTGTACGGGCCCCGCTTGATTTTAAAAGTGGGGCCTGTTCTTTTTGCCGACTATTAGGAACTGGGCGGCCCAGTGTGCCGCCCCTACGGCGAACACAGAAGCCCACCCTTCTTTTCGTAGGGGCCGGACACTGGCCGGCCCCTGGGCGTACATTGTGCACCCCTACAGTTTAAACGGACCGCTCTCATAACTGGGGCCGTTTCCCTCATCCGCCCCAGTGTGCGCACTGGGGCACCTTCCCCTAAAGGGGAAGGCTT
>ERZ779866.2775-NODE-2775-length-15140-cov-6.191183_pt1 | contig 15140 bp, 13 predicted proteins | sample MGYA00511248_ERZ779866 | MGnify/ENA primary metagenome ERZ779866 (study PRJEB29588, sample SAMEA2155758) | human gut metagenome | biome: human gut; feature: human-associated habitat; material: faeces | place: Denmark | collected 2008/2010 ... | reverse complement strand
ATACCATTTGCATTGGATAAGATCTTCTTTACATAATTGTTTTTACCTTCACATGGTCCATTAGATATGCGTCTGTCATTTATCCATGTAAAAGAGTTGAGTATTTCTTCTTTCCAATGTTCAAGCGTCACCGCAACACTTATACTTTCTTCCACATGTGTATGTTTGAATTTTTTAATTACTGCTTTGAGTTCCTTTCTTTTATTAGAATTATTGACTTCTTCTTTTGAAACTTGATCGAATATCAAATATTCTTCTTTGGCATTATAGGCCTGTCTAAGTTCATCATCAAAGCTTAGTAAAGTTTCAAGTATCATGTTTTCAGTTACATGACATTCCATTATCTTATCATATTTGAATGTTTCATAATCAACATTGTTTCTAGATTTTAATAGTATCTTGTAACGATGCTTCAATAATCTGTATTCTCTGGATTTTTTATTTTTAGCATATTTACGCATAATTCTTTTTCGAGTATGATTGAGTTGATCATTTATTAGTCTGGTAACGTGAAAATGGTCAACAAGCAAGGTCGAATTTGGAAAATATGTCTTTAGTAAGGGTTTGAATATAAAACTCATATCAGTGCATATGTATTCGACCTTTTTTCTTTCTTCCAAATCAATCTTAAATAGATAGTCGGAAATGATATCATGTGTTCTGGATTCAACGATATCAATAATCAAATTGTTTTCAAAGTTCATAAGGATAGCAGGATATTTATATATGGAGTTTCTAGAGAAATGAAATTCATCAATCAATAGAACTCTGGAAAGGCTATGTCTTTTAACTCTAACAAAAGTATCGAATATTTCCATGATTCTGGTAGAAGAAACACCAAACATTCTAGCAATGGAAGCATAAGTAGCATTATAAGGTTTTAACCTGTTTAGAATAGAAATGATAGCTGTTCTAGTAAAAGACCAACCATCATAAGCAATAGGATTTACATCAGAAAAAGAAGCATTACAGTCAATGCATTTATACCTTTTAACATAAGTAATCATCTTTACAGGTTTATCATTAACAGGGACAGATACAAGAGATTTTTTCTTATTGCCTTTACTAATGAAATGAGTGCTACCACATGTAGGACATGAAGATCTAGATGGCTTGAGTCTAATATCGATTTCATAATTAGATTCTTTATGATCTACAGTAAATGTTTCAACAACATCATCCTTGATATCAAATAGTTTTAATAATTCGTTGTTCATAATAATAATTTAATCAGGACCAGACAGTAAAATTGTATCAAAAAAGGGGATGATTCACATCCCCACGATAATTTAGAGGGTACTCCGCCTAATAATTTAGAGCGAACCTCTAAGCACCGGATAATTTAATATACCCTTATTTTTATGAAAAAGAGTTATAACTTGATAAAATGTGTAATTTTACATATTTTATCAAGTAAAAAAATGTATTTTTACATATTTTATCAAGTTGAAGGGTGTTGTTACTCATTTTCAAGATATTTTGAATATGTTAAAATGTCATAAAAGAGAGGTAGAAAAAATGCTTCAACAAGAAAGACATGAACAAATACTGGCAAGATTAAATACAGAGGGAAAAGTAAAAGTTAAAGAACTCGCAAACGATTTTGAAGTCACAGAAGATTGCATACGTAAAGATTTAACGGCTCTAGAAAAAGAAGGTCTTTTAAAACGTATTCATGGTGGAGCTATGCAAGTAAGAAAGAACCTTCATGCTTATCACGTAGATGAACGTATGAGTGTACGTTTATCACAAAAGAAAATTATTGCGAAAAAAGCAGTTGAATTGATTGAAGAAAATACGGTGATTTTTTTAGGAATCTCTACAGTGAATTTAGAACTTGCCAAGTGTATTTATCAAAAAAATATATCACTTACAATTATTACAAATATGATTGATATTATGCAATTATTTAGACAAGGGGAGCATAAAGTAAATCTTATTTTCATTGGAGGACATTTTAATCGAGCTAAAGATGGTTTTATAGGTACTCTTGCAATTGAACAAATTCACAATTATCGTTTTGATCTTTCTTTTATTGGTACAGTAGGAATGAATATTCATGATGGAAAAGTAACTACATATGATGTTGAAGATGGTCTTACAAAAAAAGAAGTCATGGATGCAAGTAAAAACTGTTATCTTGTGGCCGAAAATGAAAAGTTCAATTTAGATGGAAATTATGTTTTTGGACATTTAAGTGAATTTACGGGATATATTGGTGAACAAGAGTTAGGAAGTCCTTTTAAGGAAAAAATAATGGAGTATGGATTAGAAATCATTTAATGATTTCTTTTTTTTATACAAAATCAATAAAACAATTATTGATTGTTATTGTTTTGTAACTTATAATAACCTTGTAATATTAAAAAACAATAAAAGGAGGCATGTTATGAATTGTTTATATCAAACAAAAAGAATTTCTAAGTTAAAAGAAAAGATGTTAAGTAGTAAACGTTATGCTTCTATTGAACAAGCACGCATCATTACACGTGTTTATCAAGAAAATGAAGATTTATCTATTCCAAAAAAAAGAGCCTTATCTTTAAAAACAGCATTAGAAGAATTAGAGATTTCTGTAGAAGATGAAGAATTGATTGTAGGAAATCGTACCAAAGGTGTACGTTATGGAGTGGTCTTTCCTGAAAGTGGATGTTCTTGGGTCAATCAAGAATTTGAAACATTACCAACAAGACCGCAAGATCAATTTTTAGTAAAAGAAGAAGATATTAAAGAATTTAGAGAAAAGATTTATCCTTATTGGAAAGGAAAATCTCTAGAAGATGCGATTAAAGGGACTTATGGAAAAGAAATCAGTGAAATAAGTAAAGTAGTCAAAATTAATCAAAAAGATCATGCTCAAGGTCATATTTGTCCAGATAGTGCTTTATGGTTAAAACTAGGTCCACAAGGATTAATGGAAAAAGCACAAGAAAAATTAAAGAATTGTAGAGAAGATCAAAAGGAATTTTATGAATGTACGATTCTTGTTTTAGAAGGGGCAATTCATTTTATGCAAAGATATCATGATTTGATTATTCAAGAAAATCATGAAGAACTTCAAGAAGTAGGAAAAATGTGTCTTAATCTTTCTAAAAGACCTCCTGAAACATTTCATGAAGCCGTGCAATCTCTTTGGTTTTTATTTGTGATATTACATATGGAATCGAATGCATCTTCTTTTTCACCAGGAAGATTAGATCAGTATCTTTATCCTTACTATCAAAGAGATATAGAAAATGGAATTTTAGATCAACAAAAAGCATTAGAAATATTGGAATGCTTATGGTTGAAATTCAATCAAATTATTTATTTAAGAAATCAAAACAGTGCGAAATATTTTGCAGGATTTCCAATAGGATTTAATATTGCAATAGGTGGTGTTGATGAAAAGGGAAATGATACATATAATGAACTTTCCTTACTTTGTTTAAAAGCTCAAGAACATTTAGGATTACCACAACCAAATCTCTCTGTAAGACTTAATAAAAATACATCTCATGAATTAATGCAAGCCGCAATCAAAGTTGTTTCCCTTGGTAGTGGAATGCCACAATTTTTTAATGATGAAGCGATTATTCATGCGATGATTGAAGATTTGGGAATTGAAGAAAAAGATGCACGAAACTATGCTATTGTTGGTTGTGTTGAACTAACAACTCATGGGAATAATTTAGGATGGTCTGATGCTGCAATGTTTAATTTTAATAAGGTATTAGAACTAACCCTTAATCATGGAAGATGTTTGTTGACAAACCAACAAATAGGTCTTGATTTAGGAAGTTTAGAAACCTATGAAACATATCAAGATTTAGAAAATGCTTTTCAAAAACAAATTGATTATTTCATTGATAAAATGATGGCTGCTGAAAAAGTAGTTGAAAAAGCACATCAAGATTATTTACCAACAGCGTTTCTATCAACTGTTATTGATGATTGTTTAGAAAAAGGCTTAGATGTTACGCGAGGGGGTGCTAAGTATAATCTATCGGGAATCCAAATGATTCAAGTAGCTAATCTGGCGGATTCTTTAGCGGCCATCAAAGAACTTGTTTATCAAGAAAAAATGATTGCTAAACATGATTTATTAGAAGCGCTTAAGGTAGATTTTAAAGGATATGAAATTATTCAAACCATGCTTTTAAATAAAGTGCCTAAATATGGCAATGATGTAGCATGGGTCGATGAACTTGGAAGTAAGTGGACAAAATATTTTAGAGAAAAGATGAAATATTATACAAACTATCGTGGTGGTCGTTATCATACGGGAATGTATACCGTATCAGCTCATGTTCCTATGGGAGAAAACGTAGGAGCTTCACCTGATGGTAGAAATGCATTAAAACCACTTGCTGATGGGGGAATGTCACCTGTTTATGGCAGAGATAAACAAGGACCAACAGCGGTTTTAAAATCCGTTTCAAGATTAAATAATTCATGTACAACCAATGGCGGTTTACTTAATATGAAATTCTTACCAGAATTCTTTAAAACAGAAACAGGATGTTTGAAATTTGAAAATTTCTTACGCGCTTTCGTTGATTTAAAAGTCCCTCATATTCAATTTAATGTTGTTCGTAAAGAAGAATTATTAGACGCTAAAGTCCATCCGGAAAACCATCAATCACTAACGATTCGTGTGGCAGGGTATACCGCTTATTTTGTTGAATTGGCAGGTAAATTACAAGATGAAATCATTGAAAGAACAACCTATGAAAGCATCTAAAGCGCTCATATTTGATATTAAAAGATTTGCGGTACATGACGGCCATGGTTTAAGAACAACAGTTTTCTTTAAAGGATGCCCCCTTCGTTGTCGATGGTGCCAAAATCCAGAAGGTTTAGAGACAACAAGACAAGTGCTTTATTTTAAAACAAAATGTATTCATTGTAGATGTTGCCAACAATTTAATGAACATATTGATTATCATGACCGACCTTATTTTAAAAAAAATCAAAATGATTTTACGGATGTTATTAAAGCGTGTCCTAGTGGTGCGATTCAATATGATAGTAAAGAATATGATCTAGATGCTTTACTTTCTAAAATAAAAGAAGATGAAGTCTTTTATAAACATGGCGGTGGTGTGACTTTTTCAGGAGGCGAACCCTTTATGCAAGGGGATTTCCTTATTGAAATCCTAAAAAGATGTAAAGAAGAAAAGATTCATACAGCTATTGAAACCTCTTTTTATACATCTTTAGAACTGATTAAAAAGGCTTTACCTTATTTAGATTTAATTTATATCGATTTAAAACTTTTCGATGAAAAAAAACATCAAAAATATACTGGTGTTTCCTCAAAAATCATTAAAGAAAACATTCGTTATGTTTTACAAAGTGAACATAAAAAGAAAGTGATTATCAGAACACCGCTTATTCCACAAATAACAGCAACAGATGAAAACCTTGAAGCAATCGTACGTTACTTAGTTGAGCTAGATCCAAATGTAAACTATGAACTATTAAACTATAATCCTTTAGCTTCATCAAAGTATGAACTTGTCGGTAAAGAGTATGGGATAGATACAAATTATAAAATGTTTGATGAAAAACAAATGCAACATTTTTATGATGTTGCCTTGCAGGCAAATTTAAAAAATTTAATAAGAGAATAAAAGGAGAAAAGAAAAATGGAATTTATAATTGATACAGTAAATTTAGAAGATATAAAAGAAGCAGTAGAATATATGCCAATCGTAGGAGTCACAAGCAATCCTTCAATTGTGAAAAAAACAAGTCCAAAAGATTTCTTTAAACATATGAAAGAAGTAAGAGAAATCATTGGAAAAGAAAGAAGTCTTCATATTCAAGTGATTTCAAAAGAATGTGATGAAATCGTGAAAGAAGCGCATCGTATTCTAGAAGAAATCGATGATCAAGTCTATATCAAAGTACCTGTATCTTATGAAGGAGTTAAAGCTATTAAAAAACTAAAAGCAGAAGGAGTCAATGTGACAGCCACAGCGGTCTATGATTTAATGCAAGCCTATATGGCTTTAGCAGCAGGGGCAGACTATATTGCACCTTATGTCAATAGAATAGGAAATCTAGGAAATGATCCAATGGAACTCATCAATGAACTCTCTAATAGAATCGTACAAGATGGATATGATTGTAAGATTTTAGCAGCAAGCTTTAAAGGAGTGCAACAAGTAAGAGATGCTTTCAATTATGGAAGTCAAGCAATAACAGCACCCGTAGAAGTCTTAAAACAAATCTTTGCAAATCCAAGTATTGAAAAAGCGGTAAATGATTTCAATAGTGATTGGTATGATGTTTATGGAGAAGGTAAAGGTATTTGTGATTTATAATAAAAGAAATGCTCATGTTCATTTGAACAGAGCATTTTTTAATATTCTTTTTTGTTTAAAAGTTTTAAACTAATATGATAAGAAATGATATTACAGATAAGTGTCAATACACCAGTAGAAAGTGTTACAATCAATAAATGATTTTCGATGAGTACATCAATAAGGGATTCCAAATCAAAACCGATGAGTTTTGTTAGAAAATAAATAAGAGCAACACATACAAAAAGTCCACCAAAAACAATAATCATTGCAAGTTGACTTCTTTGAGCTTCGAAGTAGATTCCTACCGGAGTTACAATTGCAATTACAAAATAAGAAAACATAAGAGTAAGAAAACATCCTTGAAGAAAATCACTATTTATAAAGTTAAAAGATTGTTGAATACGATAGTAACCTATACTTGAAATACAAATTGCAAATAATAGAAAGAGTAATCCTAATAAAATACCTAAGCTATATTTTTGTTTGAGATAATCTTCTTTTTTTATAGGCATTGTAAATAAAGATGTAAAACCATGATTAATACTATCATAGCTAATTGTACTCATTAAAATAATACTTGGAAAAACACTGAAATAACCTAAAACAAAGGTAGGCTTCTTATAGAAATAAGAAGCACCAAAACCAAATAAAACAAGAAAGAGAAAGAGTAATTTGCTTTCTTTGATATATGAAAAATCTTTAATAAATAGTCCTTTCATTTTATTCACCCCTTAACATCATAGAAAATAAAGTATCAAAATTATTTTTTTCAATAATAATTTCTGGATAATTTTCTTGATAGAATTGTTTTTGATTCGTTAAAACAGCATAACCATAATTCTCTTTTCTTGTTTTTATAAAATAACTAGGGTCTACTTGATCAAATTGTTTATTTGTTAATTTTAATAAACCATATTGATCTAATAAACAATCTGTTGTTTCATGAAATACAAACTTACCATCATCAATCATATAAATATCATCACATAAACCTTCTAAATCAGAAGAAATATGAGAACTAATTAACACTGAACGATTTTCATCTTCTTCCATAAACTCTCTAATTAAATCAATGATTTCTTCTCTGGCAAGAACATCTAAACCATTTGTTGGTTCATCTAAAATAAGAAATGTTGCGTGATGTGACAAAGCAATGAGAACATTAAGTTTTGCTTTCATACCTGTTGAAAATTCATTAATTTTTTTATCTAAAGGAAATTGATATTGATTACATTTTTGTAGAAAGGAATCCACATCAAAATCTTTATAAGTATTTTTCAAAACATCTATCAAATCTTTCAATTTAAGATATTCACATAAAGAAATATTAGCTAGTGTACAACCAATCTTATTTTTATCAACCTCTTTATAATTTTTATCTAAAAGTATAATATCACCAGAATCAATATGAATAAGATTTAAGATAGCTTTAAAAAGTGTGGTTTTCCCTGAACCATTTTTCCCTATAATTCCAGTAATAGATCCTCGTTTTATCTCTAATGAACAATCTAAATGAAAATGTGAATACGATTTTTGAACATGATTAACTTTTAACATATTACTCCTCCATTAATAGTTCTAACATTTCTTTAATTTCTTCATAACTCACACCTGCTTGTTTTCCCTTTTGAATGGCTTTTTCTAAATAATTTTCTATCTCTTTACGTGTTTCTTCTAAAAGCGTTTCTTCATTAACAGCAAGAATAAAAGTTCCTTTACCGTGAATTGTTTTAGTAAGACCTTCGCTTTCTAAAAAATCATAGGCTTTTTTTACAGTAAGAGCACTGATTTGTAATTCTTTAGCAAGACTTCTTACAGAAGGCAAAGCATCATTTTCTTTTAAAGTGTGGTTATTGATTTGTTTCTTTATCTGATCGACAATTTGTTCATAAATTGGAATCATAGATGAGTGATTAATAATTATGCGCATATAAGTCCTCCTCTATCTATAAACAGTATATAACAGTATAAAACAGTTTGTCAACTGTTTAGCCATTACGGCCAATGAAATAATGCGAGAGCAATGATAAAATAAGGCAGAAGAAAGATGAAGATAATGAGTAATCGTGTTGGAATGAATGAGGTTGTAGAAACAGCAGTTACCCTGTTTGAAAAATCTGAGATAAGCGTAAATGCTTGCAAGAAAATTATTAATGCATGCCGTGATAGTTCATGTAGATGTGTTGGAAATAAATATGAAACTATAGAGTATCTTTTTGAAAATCATTGTGGAAATTGTCTGAAAAAAGGAAGATCAAGTTGCGCTTGGGTGTTGGGAAATTCCTGGTGAAATTAGAGAAGCTATTGTAGCATTACAAATTTGTAAAGAATGTTATAACAAGTTGTCTCAAAAATATGATATGGAAAAAGCATTTGTTCCTGATGATGAAAAGTATGTGGTAAATTTTATATTTTTTGTTGAGATATTTTATTTAAAAGATAATAATAGTTGTAAAAGGAGTGGTGAATATGACTGAAAAAGAAAAGATGGAAGCAGGTTTATGGTATGATGCGAATAATGATCAAGAACTCATAGATCAAAGATTAGTTTGTCAGGATTTATGCTTTGAATTAAATCAATTAAAACCAAGTGATGAAAAAAGAAATGAAATAATTGAAAAGATTTTAGGATATTTTCCAGAGAATCTTGTTTTATTAAGTCCTTTTACAGCAGATTATGGAAAAAATATAAAATTTGGAAAGAATGTTTTTGTGAACATTAATAACTATTTAATGGATGGGGCATCCATTGAAATAGGTGACAATGTTTTCATTGGTCCTTCTTGTGGCTTTTACACAGCGAATCATCCATTGAATTATACAAGAAGAAATAAAGGATTAGAAAAAGCTTTACCAATTAAGGTAGGGAATAATTGTTGGTTCGGGGCCAATGTTTCTGTGATGCCAGGAGTTACCATTGGTGCGGGATGTGTGATTGCAGCAGGTGCAGTGGTGACTAAAGATATGCCAGACAATAGCCTAATTGCAGGTGTTCCAGCAAAAATCATTAAAACAATTGAACAATAAAAATGACCTCCATTGGAGGTCATTGCCTTTTATTTTAATAAACCTAATTCGATCATTTTTAGTCCGATGTCTACAGAGTTATAAGCAGCACCTTTCATTAATTGGTCACCTGTAATCCATAAACTTAAAGCATTATCTTTATATAAATCTTTTCTAACACGTCCTACGTGAGTTAATTCATCACCGATAAAGCTTGTTGGCATTGGATATACTTGGTTAGCTAAATCATCACATAAATCGATACCTGTACTATTTCCTAATAATTCAAAGACTTTATCCATATCGATTGGTTTTTTAGTTTCAATATAGATTGATTCACTATGTCCACGTAAAACAGGAACACGTACACAAGTCGCATTGACTTCAATATCTTTATTGAAGATTTTTTTAGTTTCATTAACCATTTTCATTTCTTCTTTACTATATCCATTTGATAAATCAAATTTATCAACTTGAGGAATACAGTTGAAAGCAATTGGGAAATGTTTTTTATCTCCAGCACAAGGTAATGTTTTAGCAACAGGTTCTTTACCATCTAAAACTTCTTGGCTTTGACGATAAAGTTCTTCCATACCAGCAACACCAGCACCAGATACAGCTTGGTAAGTAGAAACAACAATTCTTTCAATATCAAATTCATCATTTAATCTTGTAAGAGCACTACACATCATAATTGTTGTACAGTTTGGACAAGAAATAATTCCATGATGATCTTTTAATGCTTCACCATTTACTTCAGGAACAACTAAAGGAACATTAGGGTCCATTCTAAAATGTGAAGTATTATCAATATTGACACATCCAGCTTCTACGGCATATTTCATATATTTTTCTGAAATGCTTCCACCAGCAGACCAGAAAGCAACTTCAACACCTTCAAAACTATTTTCAGTTAATTCTTCAACAACAAATTTATGTCCTTCAAATTCGATTTCTTTTCCAGCACTTCTTGCAGAAGCTAATAATTTAATACTTTCAAAAGGAAAGTTAAATTGGAAAACACATCTTAACATTTCACGACCAACGGCACCAGTAGCACCTACAATAGCAATTTTAAATTTTTTCATTTTTATAATCTCCTTATCCTCTTACTTTGAAAATAACAGCATTTTCATCATCTAGTTTATTTTTTAAATCAGTTAATTCAATTTCTTCTGTTATATAAATATGATCATCTTTTTCACTATAGTATGTTTCATAAGGAATATCTACAGGTTTAGATGCTCTTACATAATAACGTGAAGAAGAAATAGGGTAAACATGTTTACAATCTTCATAATCATGTGACCATCTTTCAACTTGGTGTGTTTTCATAATATCACTGACAACGGCAGAAGCAGTAACATAACGACCAGCCCCACGACCATAATAGATGATGTTATTTACATAATCATTGTCAATTTCTACAACGTTGTAAGAATCCATAACATTAGCAACAAGTTCATTTAAATTAACAAGTGTTGCAGAAACATCAATTCCTAAACCATCTTTAACTGGTTTTGCCTGAGCAATCATTTTAAAACGATAACCTAATTTTTTAGCATAGTCCATATCAAGCTTTGTAACGTTACGAATACCACTTGCTTGAATTTGATCGAAGTCGACAAATTTTTGATAACCATTTTGTGCTAAGATACAAATTTTATGAGCTGCATCAATTCCATCTAAGTCTAAAGCAGGATTAGCTTCAACATATCCTAAACCATCTGCAATTGATAATGCTTCACCAAAATCAAGATTTTCATTTTCCATTAAAGTTAAAATAAAGTTTGTTGTTCCATTTAAAATACCAACAATTTCTTTTGTATTGTTTGCGATTAAACTTTCTTTTTGACTTGCTAAAACAGGAATACCTCCCCCTACAGAAGCTTCATAGAAAATATGTACATCATTTGCTTTAGCGGTTTGGAAAATTTCTTTACCATAATGAGCTAATAAAGCTTTATTAGCTGTAACAACATGTTTTTTGTTATTTAAGGCTTCTAAAATAATATTTTTCGCAATTGTTGTTCCCCCAATAAGTTCAACAACAACATCAATTTCTTCATCATTAATCACATCGTGATAATCTTTTGTGTAAATAATTCCCTCAGGTAAGTCAACCTCTTCAAGACCACACCCATATTTAACAACGATTTCTTGTTTCATTTCTTTTTCTAAACGTGTTTTTTCATTTGTAAGGATTTCAACAACTCCATATCCTACAGTCCCAAGTCCAATAACACCGATTTTCATGATATTCCCCCTTAATAAAAAATAGACCAAATGGTCTATAAAGATTTTAACATTATGAAACCATTATTTTTGTGCTTTATTTTTTAAATGCATCAATAATAGTAATAATGGTCATCGTGTTAAACCTCACTTTCTTTATTTTTTGATATAATAGCATGATTGTATACACTAGTCAATTTTTTCTCATGAATTTCTTTCCTTATATTATATTAATAATAAAATCTTGTATTATTGACTTTGTATACAATATTAAATATAATAAATTCAATTATTGGAGGATAAAGTGATGAATAAGACATATATAAGTACACGTAATCATCAAGATCAAATCAATTTCTATCAAGCAATTGTACAAGGAATTGGTAATGATGGGGGATTGTTAGTTCCTAATTTTGATTTTCAAAAATTAGATTTAAATAAATTAGTTCAATTAAATTATGTAGATTTAGCGGCAGAAGTGATTTCAACTTTTGTACCTGAAGATGGAAAAGAACTCATTCACCAAGCATGTTTAAATGCTTATGGAAAAGGATTATTTCCTGAAATTGTAGTTCCTGTAAAAAAAGCAGGAGATGTTTATGTTGCTGAATTATTCCATGGACAAACAGCAGCATTTAAAGATATGGCTTTATCTCTTTTACCACATTTAATGACATTATCTTTAAAACAATTAAAAGAAGATCGTGAAGTGATGATCTTAGCAGCAACAAGTGGGGATACTGGAAAAGCAGCTTTAGAAGGATTTAAAGATGTTGAAGGGACATGCATTAAAGTCTTCTATCCACTAGATGGTGTAAGTGCAATTCAACAACAACAAATGGTTTCTCAAGAAGGGAAAAATGTTAAAGTCGTTGGAATTCATGGAAACTTTGATGATGCTCAAAGTGCTGTTAAAGTGGCTTTTGGTGATCCAATGTTAAAAGAAGTCAGTGACAAACATCATGTTTTCCTTTCTTCTGCAAATTCAATTAATGTAGGACGTCTCATTCCACAAATCGTTTATTATTTCCATAGTTATTTTGAACTTGTAAGAAATAAAGAAATTGAAATGGGAGATCAAGTAAACTTCTGCGTGCCTAGTGGAAACTTCGGAAACTGTTTAGCTGGATGGTTTGCAAAAAACATGGGATTACCTGTTAATAAATTTATTGCAGCATCAAATAAAAATAATATTTTAACTGATTTCTTTACGACAGGTAAATATGATGCTAATAGAGAATTCTTTAAAACAAATGCACCAGCTATGGATATTTTAGTATCAAGTAACTTAGAAAGACTTGTATGGTATATGTCTGGAAAAGATGGTGATAAAGTTAAAGAATACATGGAAAAATTAAAAGCAGATGGCATCTATGAAGTTGATGATGAAACATTTGCACGTATTCAAGATCAATTTAAAGCAGGATATTTAAATGAAGAAGAAGTTTTAAAAACAATTAAAGATTGTTATGAAGATAACGGATATGTCCTAGATACTCATACAGCATGTGGTTATGGTGTTTTAAAACAATATCAAAAAGAAACGGGAGATCAAACAAAAACAATCTTACTTTCAACAGCTTCTCCATATAAATTCCCAGAATCTGTTTATAAAGCATTATTCAATGAAGAACTAGATGTTTATGAAGCTATTGAAAAATTAAATGAAAAAACAGGGGTAGCGATTCCTAAACCATTAGTAGGAATCAAAGATCGAGAAGTGTTACATAAAACACATATCGATAAAACAGAAATTATTAATTTTATTAAATCTGAAATGGAAGGACTTTAAAGAATGAAAGTCAAAGTCAAAGTACCAGCAACAAGTGCTAACTTAGGACCAGGATTTGACGTTGCTGGATTAGCGTTAACTTTATATAATACCTTCACTTTTGAATTAAATGAAGGTGGTTTAAATATTACAGGTTGCCCAACACAATTTTGTAATGAAGAAAACTTAACATACCAAGCTTTTAGCCAAGCAGCTCAAAGTTGTGGTTTAGATTTCAAAGGTGTTAATATTCATTGTGAAAGCCAAGTGCCTTATACAAGAGGCCTTGGAAGTAGTTCAACATGTATCGTGGCTGGAATTGTTGGAGCATTTGCTTTTAAAGATAAAACAGATGCTCGTCAAGAAATTCTTGAACTTGCCACAAAGATTGAAGGACATCCAGACAACGTTGCACCGGCTATCTTTGGTGGATTAACAGTTTCTGTTATGGAAGAAAAACAAGTGCTTACTTTAAATATTCCGGTAAAACATGAATATCGTTTTGTTGCACTTATTCCACCATTTACTTTATCTACAGAAGAATCACGTAAAGTATTACCACAAACATTAGATCGTCAAGATGCAATCAAAAATGTTTCTCATTTAGCACTTGTCGTTGCTTCTTTAATTAATGGATATGATGATGGTTTAAAATTAGGATTTAAAGATCGTTTACATCAACCATATCGTGGTAAATTAATACATAATTATGATGAAATCATGAAAGTGTTAGAAGCTGATGAAAATGTTTTAGGATGTTATTTATCAGGGGCAGGACCTACTTTAATGGCGGTTATTCGTGAAGAAGATAAGATGGGTGTTGTTCGTTTAAAAGAAGAACTTGGATCATTATTAAATGATTGGGAAGTTATTAAATTAGAATTAGATCATAAAGGTTATACTTGTGATTATGAATAAAAGAGGAAAGTTCTGCTTTCCTTTTTTTTTTTTTTTTTGAATTATAGATAAAAAATCCTCTAGTTTTCACTAAAGGATTTACTTCTTGTTTATAAAATTGAGTCTTTTACAAAATAAACAACTTCTAAATTTTTTTCTTTAATATTGGAGTCAGATAACATCTCATCCATTGTCATCCAATAGTAATGCTTATTATTTATCACAAAATTGTCTTTTTTCATATAAGCAGGTAATTTAAAGAGTGTTATAGAGTAAAGACTATGATTATAAATTCTATTTTCGTTATGACTAACTGAATATTTTTCTTGAGTTCTAGAAGTAACAAATTCACAATTTATTGTTGAAGTATCAAGTTGTAGATCTTTTTCTAATGCTTCTTTTATAGCAGTTTCATTATTTTCATCTTTAGTTTTGTAATTGATAAATAATTTACATTGTCATAAATACTTGTCTTTGTTTTTTGTGATGACTAATGAATGTCTATGAGTCACTAAGTCTAGATTATTAATATCATTTATTAAATTTTCATAATTATATTTTTTTGTCATAATCTCTTTTCCTATCTTAAATAAATAAAGTACACCAATTACTATAAAAAATATTTAATAATGATACTTGGAATCATAAAAAATGAATCATAATTTGCTGTTAAAGCAGATGATAGAAAGGAAAAAGCAGCAAAAATAGTATCCCAGGTTATATTATTTCCAATATATTCACTTTTATTTTCTAATAGATGTTCTAAATCTTTCTTTTCGATGTATAGAAGCATTGTGCACCAACTTTTCTGAAATTATATCTTAAACCAAAATAATATACAAGAAATAGAGATTAAACTATCTCTATAAATAGATACGTCAAAAAATTAGAAATTTCTTCTTTTTTAATTAAATATTTTTTATATAAGAAAAGACTGT
>ERZ779866.2771-NODE-2771-length-15156-cov-2.742269_pt1 | contig 15156 bp, 15 predicted proteins | sample MGYA00511248_ERZ779866 | MGnify/ENA primary metagenome ERZ779866 (study PRJEB29588, sample SAMEA2155758) | human gut metagenome | biome: human gut; feature: human-associated habitat; material: faeces | place: Denmark | collected 2008/2010 ... | reverse complement strand
AATGGGCAGGGCTCTTTCCACATCTCCTGTAACACGGACCAGGTACTCCTTCTCGATTTGGCTGCTGGGATGTGTCAGCTTCTGGGTCAGGGCCCCGTTGCCGCACCCCAGATCCACCACTAGGCCTCCTGCTTCCGCCTCCACCAGCTCCAGCACGCTCTCACCGTATCGGTGGACAAAATCAAAGTTTTCTGTGTACTTTCCCGCTTCCCACTGAATATTCATCGGTCTTTCTCCACCTTTTCCACGTTCTTTCCAGTTCAGGGCTTCCGCTGCCGCTCCAGCTTCAGGGAGACCCCCCTGGTCTGCGCCCGCTCCCGGAACAGCTCAGCCGCCCGGCTCCCCCGTTCCTTCTGCTCCTCCGGGGAACGTCGTATCGCGCGCTCTTCAGGAGGAAGAAGAAAGCCGTCATCCGGGTCAAATGACGTCCCTTTTCGATTTTTCATATAAAGTCCGGCTAAAATAAGTGTTGAGACTGCCTTTTTGTGGCACAGGGAGGATGGCTTGGCAAGCATCTGCCGGAGCGCCTTGCGCGTTCCCTCTTGCCATAATGGAAAAGAGGATTAGCTTAAGGAAACCGCGCTTGGCACGTGTTCGACAAACTGCCAAGGCGTCTGTATCGGAGAAGTGCTTATGCCCATGTTCGATTTCCATTGTCCAAAGTGTCAGTATCTTTTTGAGGAGCTGGTATTCGGAGATGAGGTTCCGTCCTGTCCGCAGTGCGGCGAATCCCGGACGGAGCGTCGTGTTTCCGCGCCAAGCCCGCAAAAAACGGGGGCCTTTCCCTTCAAGATCGGCCCTGTTCATCCCGCCATGCGCGGTCCCCGGCATTCATCATGCGGAGGGAACTGCGGGGGGGGCTGTTCCGGCCCCTCATGTTCTTCCGGGGGGAAGGACGGGACGCCGCTCTGAAAATGTTCCCGTTATCCCTTTATAACATTTTGAGGAGACTTGTAATGAACAGATTTTTCCGTCATGCCGTTTCCGGGGTGGCGATAGCCCTGATGGCCGCGGGTGCGGCACAGGCGGCCGCGACGTTGCCGAATTTCGTCCCGCTGGCGAAGAACGCCGGCCCGGCTGTGGTTAACATCAGTACAGAGAGGGAAGTTGTTGACCGCATGAGCAGCATGTTTGAAGGGCTTCCTCCCGGCATGGAACGCTTTTTTGAGCAGTTCGGGCCTTTTCAGGGGCGGCAGGGACCGAGAACCCGTAATGCTCTTGGTTCGGGGTTTATTATTTCGAGTGACGGCTATATTGTAACCAACAACCATGTGGTAGAGGGCGCCGATAAAATATATGTCAATCTGGAAGGGGATTCCAGCAAGGCGCATTCTTTGGAAGCCAGGCTCATTGGGCGTGATCCGGAGACAGATATCGCGCTGCTGAAAGTGGACAGCGACAAAAGTCTGCCCGTGCTTCCTTTTGGCGATTCAGATCGCCTTGAAGTCGGGGAATGGGTTGTAGCCATTGGTAACCCCTTTGGGTTGAGCAATACTGTTACGGCGGGGATTCTGAGCGCTAAGGGCCGCGATATTCATTCCGGCCCCTTTGACAACTTCCTGCAGACCGATGCTTCCATCAATCCTGGCAACAGCGGCGGCCCGCTGATTAATATGGATGGTGAGGTTATTGGGATCAATACTGCCATTGTGGCCAGCGGTCAGGGGATCGGGTTCGCCATTCCCAGCAATTTGGCAATGAAAATTGTTGACGAGCTGAAAGAAGGCAAGAAAGTCAGCCGCGGATGGCTGGGAGTCGCCATTCAGGACGTGGATGAAAACGTGGCCAAGGCACTGGGGCTGAAGGATGCGCAGGGAGCGCTTATCGGCTCCGTAACCAAGGGCGAACCTGCCGATAAGGGAGGACTCAAGGCTGGCGACGTCATTATCCGTGTAGGCAAGAACTCTGTGAAGGACTCCGCTGAACTCCTGCGCCGCGTCGCTGAACTCAAGCCCGGCACGGAAGTTTCCGTCACCGTGATGCGTAACGGCAAGGAGCTGCGCAAGACCGTGGTTCTCGGTGAACGTGCCCAGCGCGGCATTCAGCAGGAGGAAAGCAGAGCGGAAAGCGGCATTGCCCTCGGTCTGAACGTCCGGCCGCTGACCAGGGAAAATGCGAGGGCCCTTGATCTTCCCGCTGATACCAAGGGGCTGCTTGTTGTCAAGGTAAATCCCGGCAGCCCTGCCGATAAGGCCGGCCTGCAAAGCGGCGACGTCATCCGTTCCGCCAATCTCACTGAGGTGACCGATGCCGACGAATTGCGCAATATCCTTGAAAAGGAAGCAAAGGAACGTGGTGCGGTCATGTTTCAGATCCTTCGCCGCGGCGATAGCTTCTTCGTCACCATTCCCTTTGATTCCGGCAAGTAAGCAAGTTAAACAGAGGGGATAGTCCCCACATGAAAAGGCGATCTTCTTTCTGGGAGATCGCCTTTTCATGTGGGGGAGTTCTGAAGAAGTCTCGTTTCTACTTGACTCAATGGATAATTGTTTTAGAGCTTTTTTACTTTGAAAATACTCCCGGAACCGGGCAGGGCGAGACTCCGGCGTCAGGCGTGAAATCTGCGGACCAGAACATGGAATACTTGGCTGACAGGATAGTTCCGCAAAATTCCCTAGGAACGCCTGCTTCTGTCGAAATATCCGCTCAGATTACCCATATGTCGAATGGCCTGAAGACGCAGAAGCGGGATGGAATTCATCAGGTGCCGACATTTTTTTGAGAAGCTTTCGCTTTGCGTAAAGCTTTTGCGTTGTTCCCGCACATGCAGTTCCACATCTGCCCCGAAAGGGGTTACGGTCTGGATTCTCAGACGAAAATCCGGTTCTCCTCCGTGCGGAATTCCGGCATCCCGGCTGCAGCTTTCCATCAGCTTGGCCATATTTTCTTCCGCCCCGGCCAGCGCGTTCAGAAGGGGGACATCCGCGCATATCCCGTAAGGAAAGCGGGTCAGCAGACAGGGGCGGGCTTTCTGCCAGGGGATGTCCAATCCAATGTCAGCGCCAATGCGTCTGATGTCATCTTTCTGGAATCCTGCCATTTCCAGTGGGGAATAGATGCCGAGTTCCCGCAGGGCCTTACGGCCTGGGCGATAGGCCGATGTGTCGGAAGCATGTGTGCCGTCGCACAGAGGCAGGGGGGCGGAAAGGCGCAGCAGTTCGTCGAACAGACGCTTCTTGCAGAAATAGCAGCGCAGCTCGTCGTTTGCCGCGATTCGAGCATCATCAAGCGGATTGAGAAAGAGCCTCTTGAAGGGCAGATTGTGTCTGTCGGCCCAGGTTCGGGCAAACGCACTCTCGTGCGGGCTGACATGCGGCCCATGCACATGGAGCAGCGTTACGGAATAGCCGAACATCCGTGCGGCAAACGCCAGAAAACGGCTGTCCAGTCCGCCGGAAAAAGCAATCGCCAATTCTTTGTTCCACGCCGCGTGGGCAGTTGGAACGGAACAGCAGGCACACAGAGCTTCATCCAGTTGTCTGAGTTTTATCTCATTCACCGTTGTGGCTTTCGTCATTTGCGAAAAAGAAGTTTTTGCAGCCTCATTACCGTATCCACTCCGTTCTTGTCCGGACCGGGATGGAAGAGCGGTGCATATCCAAGCCGTTTTGCTTGTGCCAGGCGCATGTCATGTCCGGACACGGGACGAACCTGTCCATTGAGGTCCACTTCTCCCCAGAAAACCGCCCGCTCCGGCAGGGGGATATCATATAAGGAGGAAAGCAGTGCAGCCACCAGAGCCAGATCGAGGGCCGGCTCCTGCAGTTTCATGCCGCCGCCGACCTTGGCGAAAATATCATACTGGGCAAAGTTCAGACGCAGCCTTTTTTCCAGAACGGCAAGCAGCAAGTGCAGACGGTTTACATCAAAGCCAAGTCCTGTCCGGCGGGGGATGCTCAGGTAGCTCCTGGTCGCCAGAGCCTGCATTTCCACGGCAAAAGGGCGCTGGCCTTCCACTGCCATGACTACGGCTGTACCGCTGAGGCTGGCGTCCCGGGCGCCAAGAAAGAAAGTGGACGGATCTTCGACTACCTGCAGCCCTTTCTGTTCCATTCGGAATACCAGAAGTTCCTGATTAGGACCGAAACGATTTTTCAGTACCCGCAACATGCGGAACATCTCCCTCCGTTCTCCTTCCAGAGAAACCACGGTATCCACCAGATGTTCCAGTAGACGCGGCCCGGCCAGCGTGCCGTCTTTGGTGACATGTCCGACAAGCAGAAGAGTAGTGTTGGATTTCTTGCAACGCTCCACAAGTTCCGTAGCCACTGCCCGAACCTGACTTACATTGCCGGGCAGCCCTTCGGCTTCATCCGATGCCAGCGTCTGGACGGAATCCACAATCAACAGGGCAGGAGCGCGATTCTCTTCAAGCAGAGGAAAAAGATCCTGTACCCGGCTGGTGGAAAGCGCCAGCAGGTTATCATGCAGTACACCAAGCCGCTCAGCCCTGCTCCGTATTTGCGGAAGAGATTCCTCTCCGCTGGCGTACAGCGTCACGCGGCCATTACGTGCCACAGAGCCCGCCACCTGCAGAAGCAGAGTTGATTTGCCTATGCCTGGTTCACCTCCCACCAGGACTGCCGCGCCGGGGACAAATCCCCTGCCGAGTACGCGATCCAGTGCCTGGAGTCCTGTGCCATAGGGAGTATGTCCTTCATCGCTGACCCGTCCGAGCGGCTGTGCCCGGGGAATCTTTCCTGTCGGGACAGCGCTGCGCGCTCCTGCAGAGGATGCGGAAACAAGTTCCGCCTCCAGGGTATTCCATGCATGGCAGGAAGGGCACTGCCCCCGCCACTGCGGCGTCAACGCTCCACACTGACGGCAGCGGTAGACTTCCTTGCTTTTGGGCATAATATGTCTCACTCCCTGGCCGGCTGCCAAGCCTCAGGTATTTTCATGCGGTATCCGGACACGGCCTAATCCTGTTTTTTATCGAACAGCTCGACCCGGCGCAGATGGCGGCCACCCTCGAAATCAGTATTCAGGAAAATATCGGCGAGATCAGCCGCAACACCGGGACCTGTTACTCTTTCACCAAGGCAGAGTACATTGGCGTTGTTATGCGCCCGGCAGGCGCGGGCATGAAATTCGCAGGCGGCAAGCGCCGCCCGGATGCCGGGCACACGGTTGGCGGCCATGCTCATGCCGATGCCTGTGCCGCATATGAGAATTCCGAAGGCCGACTCATCCTTTTTCAACGCGCTGGTAACGGCAAAAGCACTGTCCGGATAGTCGCAGCGGGCGGTATCTGCCGGGCCGAGATCATGCACGGCATACCCTTTTTCGACAAGGTGTTTCACCAGAAAGTTTTTTAGCGAAAAACCGGCGTGATCGGAAGCAATGTATACGGTTTTCATCTTTTCTCCTTTGTATGAGGGAACCGGCATGGCGGTTTTCGTTTCGAAAACGCTCCGGCTTCAGCGTGAAACCTGCGGGCCGGGACATAGGGGATCGGCTCTAGATGTCCGACAACAGCCGGACATCTGCGGGCATCTGCAATTCAAGCTCCTTGTCGGCAAACTGTTTCCTGCCCTGTCTATCTTTAATCAACAGGATAAAACGATATTCTTCCCCATTCGTATTGTTTCGCTTCATTCCATCCATACGGCGTGGGAGGAGGTCATCGCCGCAGTCTATTCTGATATCCCACATATGGGGAATCCTCAAGCGAACGGGAAGGTTGCGCCTGTCAAGCGTCAGAGTTGCCGCGGGCATGTGGGGAGAGAGCGCGCCAAGTTCAAGCTCAATGCCGTCGTCTTCCAGCGTACGGCTGGAAAGAATGCGGGTATGACTGAATGCTGAGGAGAAATCCCCTTGAATAACAGCGTACAATTCATGCAGAGAGAGAGGCAGATCCAGCCCTATGCGTCGGAGAATACCGTCCGGGGTGTCGTCTCCCCGCAGCATACTGTTGTCGCCGGGAAGATAGAGCAGCAATACCCCCTCTGCCAGGCGGGCCTTGGCCAGTGTATTGCCAATACCCGCCTGAATGTCGAAACGCAACTGTTCAGCATCATTGCCCCACAGCAGCCAGGTGACCCTGTGGGTGTTGCCGGACTCGCCAAAACGCAGGCTTCCCTCCGAGAGTGAAGGGCCCTGTCGCCCGTGCAGGGAGAGAAAAGCGTTCCAGCGAGCCTGAATATTCGCCGTTTTTTCTTCACCGGTTGTGGAGCCTGACGGTTGAAGAGGCGCACATGCGGCCAAAGCAAGCAAAAAAACGCACGAAATCATACGAAAGAGGTTCATCTGAAACTCTCCAGTTTTTCGCGGAGTACGTCGGGATTCTTCGGCCTCAGTTCAAGCGCCCGCTCCCAGCCCCGGCGGGCTTCACTATCATATCCGCAGGCCCGGGCAATATCCCCATAATGTTCCCACATTGCAGGATCCTGTCCGGATGAGGCAGACATGCGCTCAACCGCCTGCCGGATAAAATCCCATGCCTTGGCGTACTCACCACTGCGGTAATATGCCCACGCGAGGGAATCGAGCATGTAGTCCGTATCGGGAGAAAGTTCTATGGCTCGATTCAGCAGTTTGAGCGCACGGGGCAGATCCCGGTTTTCTTCAGCCAGGGTATAGCCGATATAGTTGAGCACAGCGGCATTATCTGGGTTGCTCCGGAGAAGCTCCTCCATCAACTTCATGGCTTCGTTCCGCTTTCCCGCCATATCCATGAGGGAGGCTCGCTGAAATGCGAGATCCGGATCATCGGGCCAGTCGGCAAGGGCTTTTTCTGCAACCTGTCCGGCTTCCTCATAGCGTTTTTGGCGCCCCAGCAGATCTATGGCAAAGAAAATAAATTCCTTGTCGGAAGGGAAGATTTCACTGCCGTGCCGGATAACATCCAGAGCCTGTTCAACATTGCCATTTTCATAGAGAACCTGAGCGCGAAGCTTGAGAGAACGATCGTAATATCGGTTTGACGGGGAGACGCGTTCCAGGAGCTCCAGAGTTCGCGCGGCATCCCTGTGCCCTTCATAGGCTACTGCCGCCTGATAGAACAACAGTTCTTCCGGCGCATCCGATCTCTCTGCCAGAGTTGAGAGCAGGCTTTCCGCAAGATCAAATCGTCCTTCATCAATAAACAGAGAAGAAACAGCAAGAACAAAGCTCATGGAATCAGGTATGCTGGAAGCCAGCTCAAACGCGTGATCAGGGTTTCCTTCCCTGAGGGAAAGGGCGACAAGACGGACAAGAATATCCTGATTGCCTTCATCAAATGTAAGCAGTTTTTCATAGAGTTTGCGAGCTTCCGCATAATGCCCGGACTGTTCCTCAATAGAGGCAAGCTCAAGCATCGCTTCAAGAAAATCGGGAGACTTCTGCAGGGCCAGGCGCAGCAGACGGGCAGCCTGGCCGGAACGATTCAGTGCGCGGCATGCCTGTGCCTGGTAATAAAGAACAGCGGGCGACCGCATATTTCCGGGAAGCCTTTCCAGTTCCTTCAGGGCTTCGCTGTTTGCACCCGTTTTAAGATAAAGCAGGGCAAGGTCCAGGCGTGCCTGAGCGTCGCCCGGATATTTTTTTACATAATCGTGTACAAAGTTGCGTGCTTCTTCCGTTTTTCCCTGTTCAAGCAGAGAATCGGCAAACATGGCGCGCAGCGCAGCGTCTTCCGGAGCAAGGAGAATGGCTCGCTTCAGCAGGCTTTCGGCTTCAGCCGTATGCTTGCTGCTGAGCAGCCAGGCTGCGGCGTCGCCTACGGGCCGCATGTCGCCATGAAGGCGCAGCAGGGTTTCTCCTGCTTCCATGACCCCTCCGAGATCTCCCCGCTGCATGGCCTGCTCAACCTGCAGATATGCGAAATTGAGCTGAGAATTTTCTGAAAGCGTGAACTGCGGACCTGCGGCATCTGGGCGCGCATTCTGATGCGCCAGACAGCCGGAAAGACACAGCGGCAGACAGAGAAGGCAGCCTGAAACAAGACAATGACACTTCGACATCAATAACAACCATCCCGAAGCAGGCCCTCATGCCTGCGGGTTTATCCAGTCTTCCGAAAAATCCTTGATTTCCTCGCCGAGATGCGCGCGCAGCTTGGCCAGAAGTCTGGCCTCCAACTGGCGTATGCGTTCTCTGGTCACATGATAGCGTTCTCCTATTTCCCGCAGAGTGACGGGATCGTCGGTCAGCAGTCTGTGTTCGAGAATATAGGCTTCCTTTTCAGAGAGCTGGGGAAGAATATCCCGTATGCCGTTCTGCACCAGCCTGGCAACTTCGGAATCGCCGTAACTGTCCTCAATGCCGGGACCGAGAGCAGGCAGAAAATCCAGGCGTGTGGCGCTGCCATTCTCGTCGCTTACGGGCAAGTCCAGCGATACGTCACCAGCATCAAGACGCTGCTGCATTTCAACAATCTGCTCCTCGGTCACTCCCAACCGTTCGGACAAAGCACTTGCGCTGGGGTCAAAACCCTGCGCGACAAGTTTCTGACGCTCTTTGTTCAGGTTATAAAAGAGCTTGCGCTGCGCCTGGGTGGTTCCGATTTTCACCATGCGCCAGTTGTCCATTATGAATTTAAGGATATAGGCACGGATCCAGAATGTCGCATAGTAGGAAAACTTGATGCCTTTATCCGGATCAAACTTGTTCACCGCGCGCATCAGCCCGACATTGCCTTCCTGAATAAGATCCAGGACGTTTTGCATCCAGCGCCTCTGGAAGTCCATGGCTATTTTCACCACCAGGCGCAGATGGGATGAAATAATCCGGAATGCGGCATCACTGTCCCCCGTATCGCGTACGCGGCGTGCCAGCTCCACTTCCTCATCAGGAGCAAGCAATGGGAAGCGACTCACTTCTCGCAGATAGAGCTGCAGGTTGTCGCGTGTGGAAAGGCTGGGCAGTCTGACGGAAGACGGCACGGGCAGGTCGCCTTCTCCCCCGGGGGGCAGAAGGTCTATGACAGGAGGAGATTCCAGCAGTCCTGCGTCCAGAGATTGCGGGGCAAGCTCATCCAGGAGCTCCTCTTCTGAGGGCAGTATCTCGGGATCTGCGAGTTCGGTTTCCGCATCTTCATCCAGATCGTCGACATATTCCGGGGATTGTTTTTTCAGCCTGCTTTCATCCGGAGAGGAATCTTTTCCACCCGTTTTCCGTCGTGAACCGATTTGCCTTTCGTCCTCATTTTCCGCTTCCCGCAAGGCGCAGTCACCTCCCGGCTTCTTTCCGCCAGAACGGCGGCGGGGGGGCAGGCCGGCCTGCTTCATATCGGAAACGCCTTGTTCTTGCTGCTTATCGGCGTTGATTTTTTTCATAATATACCCAAAAGCTGGATCGTTGCGCCAAAATGGCCTTACGCTGTCTTTCCGAGTTGCATGCTATAGATTATGGTTGGCCTTTTCAACGATTTTCAGTACACATGGCGGAGACGAAAAGCAATGGAGAATGAACAGATGTCCCGACTTCGCGAACTACTCAGCCTTGGCCGTCCCCTGTTTATCGACGGAGCCACCGGCACCATGCTTCAGGCGCTTGGCATGCCCGCCGGCGCAAATCCTGCGCAGTTCTGCCTGGCGCGCCCCGATATCGTGCGTTCCATGCATGTGGCCTATGGAGAAGCGGGGGCGGATATTCTTCTGACTCCCACCTTCGGCGGCAATGCCTGCAAACTTCCTCCCGATATTGAAGTTGAGTTCTTTAACAGAAGTATGGCAGAGAATGCCAGAGTCGCAGCAAGAGAAACATCTTCCCGGATTGGACGAGAACTTTTCATTGCGGGGGATATGGGGCCGACGGGACATTTTGTCAGCCCTCTTGGGGATTTGTCTCCCGAAGAGCTTTTTGAGATTTTCCGACGGCAGGTCCGCGGCCTGGCGGCCGGAGGCGTTGATCTGCTTTTCATTGAAACCCAGTTTGATCTGGCCGAAGCCCGTATCGCGGTTGCCGCCGCTCATGCGGAATGTGATCTGCCGGTTTTCGTTTCCATGACATTTGAAGACGGCGTCAGCCTGACAGGTTCAACACCGGAAATTTTTGCCTCGACTATGGAAAATATGGGAGTGGACGCCGCAGGAGTTAACTGTGGCGCAGGCCCTGAAGCCATGCTGCTGGTGGCGGAGCGTATGCGCAATGCCTGCTCTCTGCCCATTTTTGCCGAACCCAACGCGGGACTTCCCGAACTTGTCGGCGGAGAAACGGTGTTCCGTCTCGCCCCGGAGCCCTTTGCCGAAATGACCGCCCGGTTCGCGGCGTCCGGCATACATGTGCTTGGAGGCTGCTGCGGGACTACTCCCGAACATATCCGGCGCCTGCGGGAAAAAGTGCTGAACCGGCCTGTTTCCTTCCCCGATCGCTCCATGGACGGCGGAATTTCGCTGACGTCACGCTCCGCCCTTGTGCGTATTGGAGCGGAGATGCCGGTGACCCTGATTGGCGAACGGGTCAATCCCACTGGCAAAAAGGCTCTCAGCGCGGAATTTCAGGCGGGAAGCTTTGAACTTGCCCTGAAGTATGCCGGGGAGCAGATTGAGGCAGGGGCAAAGGTGCTTGACGTGAATGTCGGCGCTCCCGGCGTGGACGAGGCAGACTTTCTTCCCTCTCTGACCAGGCGTCTTGTGGCTCAGTTCACCACGCCGCTCTGTCTGGATTCTTCCAACCCCGCCGCCCTTGCTGCCGCCTTGCCGTGGCATCCTGGATCGGCATTACTTAACTCCATCAGCGGCGAGCCGGGCAAGATTGAAACTCTGGGACCATTGTGCCGCACATGGGGCGCACCTTTTGTTCTCCTGCCCCTTCAGGGAAAACATCTGCCCGCCAGTGCATCCGAACGAATTGCCATTATAGAACGACTTATGAAGCAGGTGGACGATTTCCGGATTCCGCGCCGTCTGATTATGGTAGACGTTCTGGCCCTTACCGCCGCTTCGGATCCGGACGCGCCGCGCGCCTGCCTGGAAACTGTGCGATGGTGCACTGAAAACGGTCTTCCGACGACCATGGGGCTGTCCAATATTTCATTTGGACTGCCTGCACGGGAGCTTGTCAATGCCGGATTCCTGCAAATGGCCGCCGGAGCAGGGCTATCCTCCTGTATCGGCAATCCGGGCAACATTACCCTGCGTGAGGCTTTAGATACGGCAAATATGCTTCTGGGCAGAGATCCCCAGGCAGGCCACTTCATTTCAGTCTACTCCGGATGGCGGCGAAACAGTGAAAACGCAGTTTCCTCAATCCACAAAGCCGGAGGAAGCGAAAGTCTGACGCTGGAAGAAGCCGTTATTCGCGGTAAAAAAGAAGCGGTAGTCGGCCTGGTGGAGCAGGAGCTCGGCAAAGGAGCCGATCCTTTCGAGCTTGTCAAGGGACGTCTGATCCCGGCGATTACCGAGGTTGGAGCGCGCTATGAACGCAAGGAGTACTTTCTTCCTCAGCTGCTTCGTTCAGCGGAAACCATGCAGGCAGCATTCGCCCGGGTTAAGCCCCTTCTGGAAAAGGAAACATGCGCGGAAAAACGTCCCGTTATTGTTTTGGCTACAGTGGAAGGGGATATCCACGATATCGGAAAGAATATCGTCGCGCTGATGCTGGGCAATCATGGTTATGAAATCATGGATCTGGGAAAGGACGTCAAGGCCGAAGCCATTATAGACGCTGCAGTGAACAACAGAGCGAGTCTCATTGGTCTTTCAGCCCTGATGACGACCACCATGCCCCGAATGGAGGACACGATCAAACTGATAAAAGAACAGGGGCTGCCCTGCAAGGTTATGGTGGGAGGAGCTGTAGTGACACGGGAATACGCCGAGTCCATCGGCGCGGATGGATATGCCGCCGATGCTGTAGAGGCCGTACGTCTTGCCGGCCGTCTTGTTTCCCGTCATTAAAAGCGGGAGCAGGGCGGAAAGGAGGGATTGTCCGTCGGGTATTTCCGTCATAACATGCCCTGCAGTTTCACTTGATTGCAATGTGAGGTAGTCATGAAAAAAATAGTTTTTGCGTTGCTGTTTACGCTTCTGTTTCCTTTCATATCGCAGGCCGCCACCCCCGCAATAAAAACTTCTCATCTGCTGGATATCATCGCGGAGAACAAGGGAAAGATCGTTATGGTCAACTTTTTTGCCGCATTTTGTCCTCCGTGTAAGCGTGAAATTCCCGGCTTGAAAAAAATACGGGAAGAGCTTTCCCCTGATGACTTTCTGCTCATCGGCATTGCCGTTGACACGGATCTTCAGGAAATGGAAGCCTTCATAGAAAAGACCGAGTTCAACTACCCTGTCTACTATGGAGGGGAAGAAGTGGGGTTTGCATTCGGCGTCAGCGGTATTCCTCATAATATTATTTATGATCGGAGTGGCCGTATTGTGGTGAATGAAGCTGGTTTTGTCCCTGAAAAAGCGCTGAGGGATTTCCTTGACAGACTGATGGAGCGAAAGTGATGTTTTCTCCGGTTGAACATCTGCGTATTGTGTACGATGAAAACATGATACGCACGCGCGTGCGCGAGCTGGCGAAAGAAATAGACTCTCTGTACGGGGACGAGCCGCTGGTGATTGTCTGTGTGTTGAAAGGGGCTTTTCTTTTCTTCAGCGATCTGGTGCGGGCGCTTACGATTTCTCCCGAGCTGGATTTCGTACGTCTGGCCAGCTATGGGGAGGGTATGAAAAGTGGGGGCACTGTGTCCTTCACCAAGGATATTGAGCTTTCCCTTGAGGGCAAACATGTTCTCATCGTTGAAGATATCATAGATTCCGGACGCAGTATGGATTTTCTTCTCCGTCAGCTGAGCGCACGCGGCGCGAAAAGTCTGAAAATAGCGGCGCTCATTGACAAAAAGGAGCGCCGTGAAGTTCCCGTTCATGCCGACTTTGTAGGGTTTGCCTTGCCAGCGGGATTTATTGTAGGGTATGGCCTTGATTACGCGGAGCGTTACAGAGCGCTGCCGGCCGTCTATTGCCTGCCGGGCGTCGGCAAGTGAGATTTTCTTCCGGGAGCTCCCATGAAAGTCACATGTCCCAACTGTAAGACTACATACAATCTGCCCGACGGCAAAGCCCGTCCGGGAGTAAAGTTGCGCTGTACCGTATGCCGGCAGGGATTTACCCTGCCACAGCCTGAAGATCGCCAAAGTGTGGTGAAAGATTCAGAGAAAATTGTATCCATCAGCATCGGAAAGTCAGACAAGCCCGAAAAACGGGGCAGCTCGTGGCGTTTTCTTTTTCTGATGCTAATCATCCTGGGGGGAGCCTTTGCCGGTGTCTGGCACTATACTGACTGGCTCGAACCAGTAAAGACCATGTTCAAAGAGCATAAGCAGAATACGGCCACGACCGAAAGCGAGGAGGCACGGGCAGCGCGTATCGCTGCCATGGTCAATAGGTTGCAAATCCAGAATATCCGGCAATATACCGTTAAAAATGAGAAAATTGGCAATATTGTCGTAATTGAAGGTAAAGTAGCCAATGGTTTTGATGAGGCTCGGGAGCTGATCAGAGTAGAGGCTTCACTTCAGGATGAGGCGGGCAATACGCTTGTCTCCAAATCTCAGCTGGCAGGACCGACCATCTCTTTGTTTCAGCTTCAGGTGTTGAGTGAAGCTGAGCTGGAGCAGGGACTTTCCAATAAACTGGATATACTGACAAACAATACCAATATTCCACCGGGTGGAACCGTCCCGTTTATGGTGGTTTTTTATAGCGCACCGGAGCAGGCCAGTCGGTTTAATGTGACTGTTGTGGAGGCAAGCAAGCCACAGACAGAAAAAAATTAAAAAAAGTAAAAAAATGCTTGCCAAAGATGACAGAGTGATATAAACAAATCTTCGTCGCGCCGAGGTAGCTCAGTTGGTAGAGCAGGGGACTGAAAATCCCCGTGTCGGCAGTTCAATTCTGTCCCTCGGCACCATCAAGATATCTCAGGGATTACAGCTAACTAGTTGTAATCCCTTCTTTTTTAGCTTTTTTCTCAAATTCCTCAAAATAGGCTTTCGACTCCTCAAAACATCGGCACCTCAGCAAATGGGGTCACTTTTGGGGTCAAGCATGAAAAAAATACAAATTCGACACGCACCGCGTCTTCCTTCGTACCTGTACAAGAAGCGTGGTGTTTTTTATTATCGCTTCAGGCTCTCAAAAAAATTGAGCGAATTTTTTGGTAATAGTGAAATTCGCGTGAGCTTCAGAACAGGTTTCAAAAAAGAGGCGATAGCTATGGCTAAAAAAGTCCACGAGCATATTTCTGCTAAACTGGAAGCTGGTGATTTCGCTGATCCGGGCCTTTGAATATATTTCAGATTTCTTGATAGCCATGGCAAAACTCTCAGGCGCGTAAAGTCAAAAAAGGTTGTGAAATTGTAGGCGGTTTGAAGGCAAAAGTCGATACGATTTTTAGCGGAAGGAGGATATGCCGATAGGGACTTGGGATAGAAAAGCTAGTTGTCCATAAGACGGCATCCTGCTATAATAACAGAGAATTGATATTTCTTTCCCTTCAACCACACAGGAGAATTTCTTGCTTCCTCTGAAGAAAGTTTTCATTGCCGACGCTCCCAAGCAGACCGCTCCTTCCAGCTGGGCTAAATACACCCACATCCGTGGATATCATGCCTGCCGCCCTGAGGATATCGAGGCCTACTACCGGGAGGGTATCCGGGCTCTGACGATTCACGAAAAACGGCAGAACGCGATGAGGATATTCTCCAAGGGATTGGATGAAATTATTGCCCATGAGGATTCAGGCCCTTTGAAAGAACGAGAAGACGTCTGGTTCTGCCTTTCGCAGCAAGAACTGAAGACTGATTCAGGGCACTACCTTTGCTACGGAAGCGAGTATCTCGCTGGACTGGCAGCAAGCTTTGATTATAGCCAAACTGGTCGATTCCATGACCTGCTTTTGAATACAGGAACCCCTACAATCTTTGTCTGCGATGTCCCTCTCGAGTTTGTTCCAGAGGCGTACCTTGAGGATATTCAGAGATATTTCTCCCCTGATGGAGGCTTTTGCATCCATAGATGTCTTCCTGAGAGCTGTATAGTGAGGCACGTTTGCCCCAAGAGTGGACGGGATCCTCTTTGCCACCATGTGGCGAGAAAATTTTAGCCTCACACGTACATCAGCAGTTCCGCTCCATAAAAATACACGAATAAGGCCGGGTAACTACTCGGCCTTTTCGTTTGTTAGGCGTCCATGTTTGTCCCCCCCCCAAAAAATCATGACCGC
>ERZ779866.2770-NODE-2770-length-15165-cov-10.678226_pt1 | contig 15165 bp, 17 predicted proteins | sample MGYA00511248_ERZ779866 | MGnify/ENA primary metagenome ERZ779866 (study PRJEB29588, sample SAMEA2155758) | human gut metagenome | biome: human gut; feature: human-associated habitat; material: faeces | place: Denmark | collected 2008/2010 ... | reverse complement strand
TGCGGGATACATAGCTCCGGGAGATCGCCAGCCGGTCCGCCACCTCCTTCTGGGTATGGGGGCGCTGTCCGCCCAGCCCATACCGCAGGCTGAGTAGTTCCCGTTCCCGCTGGTTCAGGCGCTTGGCAATCATCTCCCGCAGCTGTTCCGAACGGATGGACAGGTCGATCTCATCGAGGATATTGTGCTCATCCGCCATGATGTCCACGATGGTCAGGGCATTTCCGTCCTTATCGGTATCAATGGGGTCGTAGAGGTAGACATCCTGGGCTGTCTTTTTCCGGGCCCGGAAGTACATCAGGATCTCGTTCTCAATGCATCGGGACGCATAGGTGGCTAGGCGCACCTTCTTCTCCGGGTCAAAGGTGGACACCCCTTTGATCAGCCCGATGGTTCCAATGGAGATCAGGTCATCCTGGTCCCCGTCCTGGGTATAGTACTTCTTGGACTGGTGAAGCAGAAGGAGTCATTTTCCCTGTCAAAAACGACCCCATAGGGGTCGCCGAATTTCAAATAGATATCCAGATGCACTTCTTCCCTGGTACTGGCCTTTTTGACTACAATGTGGTCCAGGATCGTGGTCACCAGGGCGGAATTGATCCCTTTTTGGAAGGAAAGTTCCTCCTCTAAAGCAGTCTTGATCTTTCTCATCTGCACTGCGGAAACCTGACATTTTTCCTCCTCTGTCCGCAGCATCTCAAGCTGCCGTTCCAGCTCATGGAGCTGGCGATTAAAGCCGTCGTTGCGCTGTTTGAATTCCGATGTGGAAAGCGCACCCTCGATGCTCATCTCCAGCAATCGTTCCTTTTTCGCGAGGATGAGGTCGGCCTCTGCCTCCACACGCTTGATATCCTGATGGTAGTCATGCTCATTGGGAACGGCCTGAATGACCTTCATCACAGCGTTCACAATGGCCGACTTATCCCGTGCCAGCTGACTGAAGATCCGTGCCATGATCTGATCCAGTTCGGCGGTCCGCATCTGAGGCGCGGAGCAGGCTGCCCTCCCCCGGTTCCGGTATACCCGGCACTGCCAGATCTCCTTCTCCCCTTTGGCGCTTTTCAGCACTTGCCGGTGGAAGCTGGTGCCATGTTCCTCACACACAATTTTGCCGCTGTATGGGTAGCGATTATGGAATTCGGCGGCGCTCTGGTGGGCCATCATCTGGGCACTGCGCCGCTTGTATAGGGCGTTGGCCCGATCCCATAGTTCCTCCGATACGATGGCCGGGATGGACGGGTCTGGATACATCACCCACTCGCTCTCATCTAAAAAGATTTTCCGCTTGCTTCGGTAGTCCACCGTCTGGCTCTTGTTGGCGCAGTACCATCCCTTGTATTTAGGGTTCTCTAAAATATGCCGGATGGTCAGCACATTGAAGGCATTGCCCTTCCGGCTGGTGAAGCCCTCATCATAGAGCTGCTGGGAGATGCGCCGGATGCCCATCTGCTCATTGGCGTAGAGGTGGAAGATACGGCGCACCACCTTGGCCTCCGCCTCGTTGATGGTAAGGACGCAGTCCTTTTTGTAATAGCCCCACAGTTTATCGTTGCCAAGCACATGCCCGTTTTTGATGGCCTGCCGGAAGCCAAATTTCAGCCGCTCGGAGAGTTTCCGCACCTCATCCTGGGCTACTCCGGCCATGACTACCAGACGGAACTCACTGTCGCTGTCCAGGGTGTTGATGTTGTCGTTCTGAAACAGCACTCCCACATTGTGTTCCAGCAGTTCCTGGGTATACTGGATGCTGTCCAGGGTGGAACGGGAAAAGCGGGATATCTCCTTTGTGATGATGAAGTCGAACCGTCCTGCTTTGGCGTCGGCAATCATCCGTAGGAAACTATCCCGCTTTTTTGTGCTCGTCCCGCTGATTCCCTCATCAATATAACCTGGGACATAGGTCCATTGGGGCTTGGCCTGAATCAGCTCGGTGTAATACTGCACCTGGTTTTCCAGGCTGTTGAGCTGTTCATCCTTGTCCGTGGACACTCTGGCGTAAAAGGTCACCCGCAATGGAATGTCAAAGATTGACTTTCCGTTTCGCATTTCATTGCGGATCCTGAGAATATTCATGCGTACCCGCCTCCTTTGTCAAGCACACAGGATACCGCAACAGCTTCGGGAAATCCATGACGGAATGTACCAAATCCTCCGCCTTGGAATAGGTAAATTGTGATATAAGGCCGCGGGAAAACATGCACGCCAGCAAGGCGCTGATTACCTCTTTCTGTGCGCTCTCCAAATGACATCACCTCGTTTCGATGGTATGATTCAAAAGGGAAAAACATACCGGACAGCAAGGTGGTCTGGGATGCCTCTGCGGATGGCCCATATCCTTTGTGCTGTTGTCCATAGAGGGCATGGAAAACTCACCGTGCATCGCCCCCTTTTCTCCTTGTGGACGGCTTTGGAGACAGCGTAAGGGAAAGCGCAGAGGCGTCTTTGGCGTGAATGTGTACCTTCTGTTTTTGAAATTCGGCCAACACAGGGAGAACTGCATCGAAATCACGGCCAAGATGATGGAGGCTGGGCATCATCACCGCACCCACCCTTCCTTCACGGACAGCCGCCAGCATTTCCTGAACGCCGGACCGCTCCATGGGCGGAAGCTGTCTGCTGGAATCAGTGGAAACCCCGGCAACGATAAGGCCATTTTGCTGGGCCGTATGTTTCATGGCTTCTACGCTCAAATCTCTCCATTCTGCTTGCTCGGGACTCTTGGAACTGGCGTAGAGCCAGACTTTTTGCTCTATTGGCGTAGTGGCTGTTCGAAAATAAACTGCCACCCTCATATTCTTGTCCATCTATGGCAACTCCTTTATGGCATAAAATAATCCGGGCCTTTCTTTGCCCGGATGAAGTCCTCCACATCTTCTATTTTGGCAGTGATGCGGATCGGTGGCAGGGTTTCCAGCACAGCTTTATGGTATCGCGCTCCGGGGGCGGCTCGGTGATCCAGGATGCTGACCACGCAGGTGTCGGTCTCCGTGCGGATGGCACGTCCAAATCCCTGCCGGAGTTTCACCTGCATATCGGGTATCACCACAGTTTGAATATAGTCCCTCAAAGTAGGGTATTGCTCCCGTTCCGCTTCACTCAGCGGGTCCGGTACGGGAAAGGGCAGCCGGGCAATAATCAGCGACGATACCATATCGCCGGGGAAGTCCACGCCCTCCCAGCAGGAGCCCGCCGCAAATAGCACGGCGTTGGGGGCCTGCTTGAACTGATGGATGACGTCCTGGGAATGCCGCCAGACCTCCATCAGTGGGAAGGCCATCCGATCCTTCACATGGTTGTAGACGGATCCCATAAGAGAATAGGATGTAAACAGCACCAGCGTGTGGCCATGGGTGGCGTCTACCAGCCTGCCGATCTGCTCCGCCAGATACTGCGTCTCCCGTTCACTGCCCATAGGAGTTCCCGGAACATCGCTCGGAAGATAGAGGATGCAGTTTTCCTGGTAATTGAAAGGGGAATCCGCAATGAAATCTGCCAGCCGCGAGCTTGAGGATAACCCCATGAGCTGCCGGGTCCGGTGAAAGCTGCCACCGGCCATGAGGGTGCCGGAGGTAAGAATGGCGGGAATGTTGTTGCGCCAGAGCGCACGGTTCAGCTGCTCCGGCATCTGCCGGCTGGCGGCGCAGAGGCTGGGGCTGCCGGTTCTGTCGTATTGGATGTAAAGGATATAGCGGCGGTCCCCTGTGAAGAACAAGTTCAGTGCCTGTTCTGTTGTTCCCAGCCGGTGAAGGATCCACCGTGGCAGGTGGGGCGCCAGCTGTTTTTGGAGCAGCCGGAGAAGGGAGAGGCAATCCCGAAGGGCCGCTTCCCGTTCTGCGGTCAGCACGAAGGCAGTGCGCTGAGCTTCCTCCAGCAGCTCACCCCGGCACAGGGCGCCCATCAGCGCCCGGAACTTTTCCCGCAGGTTCTGCGCCGCAAGGATATATTTCTCCTTTGTGAGCAGAGAACAGAGTTCATGAAAATCCTCCGCCGACAGGCTTTGCCCGTACATCTGGCGGGCGGCATCCGGCAGCTTGTGGGCTTCGTCGATGACCAAAGCCCGGTAATCATTCAGAAGGGGCCGCAGTTCCTGCAGGCGATGGGCCGCATCGGCCAGCAAATAGTTGTGGTTGCAGATCTGGACAAAGATCTCCGCACTTCTGGCCTCTTTCAAGTATTGATGGTAGCGGCATCTGTTCCGCAGCCGGCAGGTTTTCTCGCAGACCTTCGGAACGCATACCTGGCGGCGGTCAAAACCGCTCAGGCCAGTGACAGCGTCCAGGTCATAATTGCTTTGAAGGGAGAACAACGCTTTCCGCTGTTCCTCGTTTTTGTTCTTCCCCTTGACGGCCTCCAGCCGCTGGGCAAGGCGGGCATCGCAGACGAACCGCTCCTTCCCCTTGCGAACCATTGCCCGAATGGGCTTCGGGATGATATGGTTTTCTAAAAAGATGCGGGATAAGAATGGGATGTACTCTCCGATGATGGCGTCCTGCAGGGCCACACTGGAGGTGGAGACCACCACCGGCTGGGAGCCGGCAGGCCCTGAGGGATAAAACTTTTTCAAAAGGATGCAGGCGGTCAGGTAGGCGTAGGTTTTCCCGATTCCTACCCCTGCATCGCACAAGGCAATTTTATTGTGGAGCAGGGTGTCCAGCATGGAATGGCACAGGGCAATCTGTTCTTCCCGCACGGCCAGCCCGTTTTGAGGCAGAAGGATGCGGAAGAACCGCTCAATTTCCCCATGGGCCTGCTCCTTCAGGTCTATGTTCATATCGGCACATTCTCCTTGGTGCGTTGGCGGCAAACTGATGCGGCGCAGTTTTCACTGCGCCGCACGGATTTACCGTCAACGACGACAATCTGAATGGATGGTTAGTTGATGTGATGTGCCGTATTTGCAGCTCGCCCCCCGGCAACCTTGGGAACCGTGCGGGCAGGCTTGCAGTTTACAAGCCGTTCACTGGCTCTCCGAGGGTCTTGCTGATTACAACCCAGGGTCGGCCAACCCATCTGACGTGTGGGCAAACGGTATTGCGTATCATAATACTCCGGCCAGGGTCGTGGCAAAAAGGGCAACTGCCCCCTCTTTCCGGTCAAAAGGAATCGCTCGAAGCAACGACACAAGCTGCCATCCCCTTGGGGAGTGGCAGCTGTGCCGCAGCTTGTCATGGCGCTTTTTCCATCGTCGCTCGCCTGGACGGGAACGTACCCGCATGGCTGATATTGACTTTTCAAGCTACAGGTTGAACGTATTTCTTTTCCCCGTTCATCCCATAGCCCAGGAAAAAGGGCCGATAGCTTCACGCTTCAAAAAATTTTTTCAGTTTTTTTCTGAGGCGCACCATCCGAAGGTTGACCGCCTTTTGTGTCAGGCCGGTTTTCTCCGCGATTTCATATCCGTTGTAGCCGGACATCCTCAAAAAGGCGATTTGAATGGTGAGCTTGTCCTCCTTGGAGAGGATACGCAGCAATTCCATATCCTCGATGCTGTCCAGGAGGGATTCCACATCCTCGACGGGCAGTTCCAAGTCCTGCGCCGAAACCAAATCCACATACGGCGACCACTCCACCTGCCGCTGCAGGTACTGGCGCTCCCGGTTGAATTCGGCCCAGTCGTATGTATGCAGGCGCTGGATGGTCTCTTCATCCACACCCAGCTCCCGGAGTTCCTTTTCCTCAGCTTCCTTCCAGCGGAGCCATTCTCTTTCCGCTCTGGCTTTGTGATAAGCCATGGCTGTTTTCCTCCGATCAATCTGAAATTTGGGAAAATTCAGATTGTCGGGGGGCCTCGACAGCGAGGGATTACTTTAAGGCTGTCAAAACGAGAATGTTCCTTTTACATATTGAGCAATGTTTTCTCTTTGATTTTTCACCTGGCTTGCACCACCCACACAAAGCGATTTCTCTTTCTCCTTGTGTGCTGTGGCGGCTCTTTTACAACTGCTCCCTCAAAAGTATATTGATAAAGGCATAAAACGCCTGTACAGTCCATTTATATGTCATACACTTCAGGGTACTATAATTTTAGGAAATTCTGCCTTTACACTTTAACTTTTCTAACCAATATGCTACCATGGAGTATACTGACATGAAATTAGATTATTTGGTGCTCGGTCAAAATATTAAAGCCCAGCGCAAAAAACTGGGGATGAAGCAGCGGGAACTGGCAGAACAAGTTCATGTCACTGCGCAGCACATTAGTCACATAGAGACAGGGCAAACTCAGGTAAGTCTGCCCGTATTGATCTCTATCTCAAATGTATTAAAGGTGGATCTTAACACGTTGGTAAATCAGCCTTTTATGGATTTGAAAAATAGTCTATATCGCCGAGAAATTGAGGCTCTTCTTTCAGAAATGGGGGAGAAGAAAGCAAAAGTTTGCCTGGATCTTTGCCGGCTGTTCGCTGATTCTGATTTATAGGACTATAATCACATATCATTTTGAGGACGTGGTTTCCTGTGGATTACAACCCTTTTCTAAATGACCTATTTCAACAGGAATATCTCAACCTGTTTCGCTATACCCTACGGCTTACCGGCGATGAGGAACGTTCAAAAGATCTGCTTCAAGACGCTTTTAGTATAGCGCTCTCTCATCGGGATGAACTGATCCGGCATCCAGCACCTGCGGGTTGGCTGAAGCGTGTTGTTTTAAATCTCATTCGGAATGAGCGCCAGAAAATGAAGAATTATATGGAAGTTTCTATGGAAGAATTACCAGATCATTTTTTGACTCAAATGGATCACGGTTCTCTGGATGAAATTTTGCCGGTGACCCTGTCAAACGAGGAACGCAATCTTCTCATTTGGCGGTTCGAGTATCAATTGGATTATCAAATGATTGCAGACAACTTAGGGATTTCTCCTGGAGCAGCCAGAATGCGCGTATTACGAGCATTGGACCGCTGCAAAAAGGCGCTAAGGCAGGACGAAGATACATAAATAATTTTGATTTTGGTGTGACAAAACCGCAGTCACATCACATTTATAAGTAGGGAGAACTGAGGTGAGATTATGGGAACTGATCTAAGCTGCGGCCAAGAACAGCCAAAAAAACCCCATGGCGTGGTTCCATCCCGCAAAGAGCTGGACGCAATGTCGGTGGAGGAACTTTCCCGGGCGTTGGAAGAGGCGTTTGATTCCATGACAGATGAGACCTACGATGATGACATCATTTCGGCTTATCTGGAGGCACTGGATCGCAAAGACCCCATTGTAAATATGCCGGATGTGGACAAGGAGATTTCTGAGTTTTGGAATGGTGTGTCCTCTGCGATTCCACCGGAGTTTCTTCATGTTGCCCAGCCAAAAAAACGGACTGGCCTGCGTCGCATTTTTCATACGGGGTTGGTTGCCGCTATCGTAGTCGTCCTTTTGTTTGGCGCGATGGTGGCAGCTCAGGCTGCCGGCGTGGACGTGTTTGGCGCTGTGGCCCGCTGGACGGAGGAGACGTTCCAGTTCCATGTGACGGGGGATCATACGGCCGCATGGTTCGTGGATTATCGGGAGGATCTGACTGCGGCGGGATTGTCCGAGAAGTATTTGCCTGCCTGGGTCCCAGATGGGTATGAAGTTACAGATTTGCAAGTTGATAAATTAAGCGGATCAACTGAGGTTTATATCCTTTACAGCAGTGAGAATAGCGAGGCTTTTGATCTTCTTATTTCAATCTACAATGAACCGGATGCTATGGAACAGCATATTTTTGAGAAGGATAGCACTTTGGTACAGACAATCCAGGGTGGCGGCAAAGTCATCTATTTGTTTGAGAATCTTGGCGTTCAGACGGCCGTATGCCAGAATCGGAATGTAACTTATTCTTTGGTTGGCGATCTTTCCGAAAATTTGATCGAGGACATTTTTACTTCAATAGGAGATGGATAAACAGATGAAGAAAATATCGTTGGTACTATCTGTGATACTGCTCAGCCTGTTGATTTGCCCAATCGCTGCTCAGGCCAGAGCCAGTGAAAGCATATCCGATTATAAAGTCTATATAGAAGCGGGAGACGGGCGTGGGGAAGTCAATATCGATTTTTTGGTGCGTGCTACGGCGTCTTTCCCTAAGCTTGGAGCCTTGAAGATTGAGATTTACAAAGCGAATGGGGACTACGTGAAAACCATTTGGGGGAACACCTCTAACGGACTGCTTTCTCCCAGAAGTGGGCGCTATTACAGCAATACATATACATACGGAGGGACGCCCGGAGTATCGTACTATGCAGTCGTTACGATCTGCGCCGGAACCACCACGAACTATGATACGAGAGAAGCCACTACGCCAATTGTGCGCGCGCCGTACTGACGTCACGCATATTCTTTTCAGAGGAATCAATGCCCCGGGTCCTGCTTTTTGATCGGCGAAAAAATTTTTCAAAAAATTTTTAGATTTGGCGTTACCATTTGGCGCTGTGAACACATGTATATAGTAGAAGCACTCCAAAATTTGAAATAGAAAGATTAACTATTACTACTCTATAATACAAGGATCTGGAGGGGAATCCCATGGACTTAGCGAATAGTGAATACATGCCCGGAAAAGGAAGTAATGGCATTGACCGTGTTGTTCCCGGAGGTACAATTATACAATGAGATTAAGAATGTTCATTCATGACTTTGATACCAGACGAATTAATCAGATGCAGAAGCAGGTGAAAGGGAAATGAAAATGTATTTCTCGAAAAAGAGGATCCTTTCGTTGCTCACATGTCTATTCTTGGCGTTTTCTGCCGGTTGCGCACCAGCCCCGTCTTCCGATCTTACTCCAGACCAGCTATATGCCGCGGGGAGAAAGTTTCTGGTGAACAACGGAGATTCAGAGCTGGCCCGGGAATACTTCCTGGCAGCTTTGGACAAACAGCCCGATCATACTTTGAGCCACATGGGGATGGCCAGTATTTACCGTGGGGAGTTGGATATTGAATCTGCCGCTGCCAGCTATGAGGCTGCCGCAAAAGGCCGTGGGAATGAGCAAGACCAAAAAGATGCATGGATCGCCTTGGCCCGGCTGCGTGCTTCTGCCGGTCAGATGGCGCAAGCCGAGAGGGTCCTGATGGACGCGTATGAGCAAACAGGTGACCCGCAGTTCCTGGAAGTACAACTTGAAGCAAACAGGCTCACTTTGAGCGGGAAGTGGATCAAAGATCTAACTCCTTTATCTACAGATCAGTGGACTCATCTGGAGAGTCTTTCCCTTTACACTCCAAATGTGGAGGACTATGCGCCGCTGTCTAACCTGACGCAACTGGAATTCCTGGAGATCGTGGAAAGCAAAGCAAGTGACCTTTCCTTTCTTGGCGGAATGAAAAGGTTGGAAGTCCTGTACTTAGGGTTTAACAAGATCACGGATCTGACACCCTTGAGGGGGCTGGCCAATCTTCACATCCTAAGTGTTAGTAACAATCCAAATTTGTCCAGTTTGGACGGAATAGAAGACCTATCTCATTTGGAACAACTCAGCATTAGGGAAACCAAAGTCACAGATCTGACAGCGTTGAGCCGTTTCACTAAGCTATGGTCGCTGGACATTTCGAGACTTGATATCGCTGACTTTCAGCCGATCCGCAGCTGTCCCATCCAAAGGCTGTACGCCTTTTCTATACCGGAAGAGGACAAGATGACTTTAGAAGAGATGTTTCCAGATGCAAAGATCCTGTTCTAACTCTTTATGAACATGAAGCCCCGGACAGGATCCAACCACAGATTATTGCTTCGTTTCTGGAATTCTTCTGATATTGTTGAAAAAATACCCATACCCATACACCACCGCGCTGCCCAGGGGGTAGCTGTTCTCCCGGCACATATCCCCGGAGTTATCCTCCACAGTGTGGATCCGGCCGTTCTCCACCTTCTCCACAATACCTACATGGTTGGGGGGGCCGTCCCCCTCCCAGTCGAGGAAGATGATGTTGCCAGGGCGGGGATCAGTCTAATTTTGGAAGGGGCGTCCGCACTGACCCGTGCCTGCTGCGCGGGGCGTTTTCGCCGCTGAGTGGACGGATCAAAAAAGCCGGGAACAGGACCGTCCTGTTCCCGGCTTTGCCATGCCTATAGGGGATGAGGGGCTATGGCGTGCTCTGCTCCAACAGGTTCCGGAGCTGGCGGCAGTGATCCCGGCAGCTCTGAGCCAGCTGTTGATATAGTTCCTGGAGAGTAGGGTCATTCGAACCCTCAGAAGCGGACAGGAAGGCCTGGCAATTCTCATCCTCCGCCTGGTAGCGCCGGCGCAGGCCACCCCACACAGAGGGAATGGCAGGAGTGGCAAGGGTCCCTGTAGGCCAGTAGCGCACACCGGTGAGCAAAAAGTAGGCGGCGGCCAGCCGTCGGGCTTGCTGATGCTGGTCGGCTGCTAGGGCGGTCAGGGTGCGGACAGCACTGCCCCTGGCCCTCCGGGCTAGATAGCGGTAAAATTGCCAACCCTCCAGGGCCTGGAGGATCTGGCGACGCAACCGAGCGGTACATGGGTCTGCTGGTTCCGGCTGCGCGGAGCCAGCGTCCGGGATATGTTCTGGCGGGGTGTCCTGGGCCGCCTGGGCCAGATCAGCCAGATGCCGGCAGGACAGGTCTCCCTCCAGATGTTCCGGAGAGGCTGCTCCAGCCAGACAGCTGGCCTGATCTCCCATCACCCGGGCCCAAACCCGGCGGAATACCTCCTGATGCTCTGGCGAGCACAAGGTCATTTCTTCCATAAAGAAAGCACCTCCTCTGTCCCTCATTTTATGCTGGTAAAGGGTGGGATGACCCTGTTGACAGACGTATAAAATCATGCTATACTGCAAAGCATAGAAAAAAACTATGATTTAGCGTTCGAAACAAAAGGCGAACCTGATAGGAGATAGAGACTATGCTGGAGTTAAAACATCTGGCCTACTCCGTGGACGGGGAAGGCGCGAATCTGGATATTCTCAAGGACGTGTCGCTCACAGTGGCCGACGGCACGTTCCTGGTGATCACCGGCCCTAACGGCGGCGGGAAGACCACCCTGGCCAGGACCATCATGGGGCTGAACCAGCCCACCGGAGGCCAGATCCTCTGGAATGGGGAAGACATTACCCACCTGCCCATCACCGAGCGGGCCCGGCGGGGCATCAGCTACGGGTTCCAGCACCCCCCCCGGTTCAAGGGGCTGCGGGTGCGGGACCTGTTGGCCATGGCCTCGGGGAACCCGGGGCTGACCCACGCGGAGGGCTGCCAGCTGCTCACCCAGGTGGGACTGTGCGCGGCGGACTATATTGACCGGGAGATGGACGCCTCCCTGTCCGGCGGGGAGGTCAAGCGCATTGAGATCGCCACCATCTTGGCCCGGAACTCCCCGCTGATGATCTTTGACGAGCCGGAGGCGGGCATCGACCTGTGGTCCTTTGCCCGGCTCACCGACACTTTCCGCTATATCCACGACAAGCGGGCGGCCACCATCATCATCATCTCCCACCAGGAGCGGATCATCAGCTTGGCCGACGAGATCGTCATGGTGGCCGACGGCGTTATCGCGGACCAGGGTTCCAGGGACGAGCTGTTCCCCAAGATCCTGGCCAATACCCAATCCCAGTGTGAATTTGTCCGAAAGGGGGAGTTGGCGTGAATACCATTGACAGCCACCTGTTAAAAGAGATCGCGGACCTGGAGCGGATGCCCCAGGGGGCGTATAACATCCGCAAGAACGGTCAGCTGGAGGGCCGGAACAACTCCGCCCACATCACCATCGAGAGCAAGACGGACAAGCCGGGTATCGACATCCGCATCGACCCCCACACCAAAAATGAGTCGGTTCATATCCCGGTCATTGTCACCCAGACGGGGCTAAAGGACCTGGTGTACAACGACTTCTACATCGGCGAGGGGTGCGACGTGGACATCGTGGCCGGCTGCGGCATCCATAACTCCGGCTGCGAGACCGCCGAGCACGACGGTATCCACACCTTCTATGTGGGCAAGGGCGCCAAGGTGCGCTACGTGGAGAAGCACTACGGCGAGGGGGAGGGCACCGGAGCGCGCATCCTGAACCCCCACACCATCGTCTACCTGGAGGAGGGGGCCAGCATCCAGCTGGAGACCGTCCAGATCCGGGGGGTGGACTCCACCAAGCGGTACACCAAGGTGGTGCTGGACGCCGACGCCGAGGCGGTGGTCACCGAGCGGCTGCTCACCCACGGCCAGCAGTTCGCCGAGAGCAAGATGGATGTGGTGATGAACGGGGAGGGGGCCAGGACCCAGGTCATCTCCCGCTCCGTGGCCCAGGACGAGTCGGTGCAGGTGTTCTACCCCCAGGTGGAGGGCAACGCCCAGTGCTTCGGCCACGTCCAGTGCGACTCCATCATTATGGGCAAGGCCAAGGTGAGCTCCATCCCCGCCATCGTGGCCAACCACATGGACGCCCAGCTCATCCACGAGGCGGCCATCGGCAAGATCGCCGGCGACCAGATCCTCAAACTCATGACCCTGGGCCTCACCGAGGAAGAAGCGGAGCAGAAGATTTTGGATGGGTTCTTGCAGTAAGCAGGGCCCTCAGGCACCCGCGCAGCGGGGACGGCGGAAGTCCGCCGTACAAGTGTTTTGCGGAGCAAAACCTTGGCGCAGGGGCAATCCATTTGCCCCGAGCAGGAAGAAACGATATAGACGAAACGCCGGGCGGGCAGGTCACAGGACCTGCCCGCCCGGTTTTGTCATCGGTAAAATGCCACGAATCCCGCTTGGGTGGGATGATCGACAATCAAAGCTCCCTTTTCCCTCACCATGCTCAGGGCAATCAGGAGGTCTGCCCCGGCGGCCACGAAATTCACCGCCATGGTGAGCACGGACACCGTTCCCGGATAGAGGAACAGGAACACCACGCTCCCCGCCCCCAGCACCAGGAAGGGCAGCAGTACGCCCACTATGTACTGTCCTCGGGTCAATGCCGCCCTGCAAGCGCAGCTGGGCATTATGGCGCTGATGTGAAAGTGAACCACGCCCCAGCCCTTCCCGCTGGAAAGCGCCCAACCGATGCCGTGGAGCAGCTCGTGTATCACGACAGAGACGGCAATGATGGCGATGAACAGCAGGTAAAACCAAATCCCGCCGGCCTCCAATAAATGTGCCCTTTCGAGCAAGGCAAAGCGGTACCATAGGCCCAAAAGGAGGACAAAGGGGAGCGCACAGGCGACCCCCAAAACCATGGCTCTGCCAGAAGAGATGGTGACATCTTTTTCCCGGTACCCATTTGCTTTCAAATTTGCCTGTATCCTGTCGAAATCCGTGGTGTTCTTTTTGACGTTCATCCTGGCACCTCCCGTTTTTGTGTTGATCCCTATGTCTGGAATATATATTATTTCAATCTTAATGTCAAGTATTTCTTTCTTTTAGGGGGAAATAAATAGCCATCAAAGACGGCTATTTAACGATGCGGCGGTTATTCTCTGCGCTTCAGAATGAAAATTCCAACAATCTCGACCGCGGCAGTCATGTTGAAGATAAATTGAACCGCATTTACAGCCAAATATGCGTCCAAGACAAGAGCATCTTCATTCGGCGACTGCTGAATGGCAATAAACTGCATGTAATGGCTGAACAGCGTGGCGCAAACGGCAAAGCAGATCAATGCCACGATGCTCGCTTTTCCAATGATCTTCCTGCCCCGCTCATCCCGGCTGCTTTTGCAGAAAAACGAAACCAAGAGAAGAATGAACAGCAGTGCGCCAACCACCATATTGACGAACGTCACTTGTGGATTAGATAGCAAGGAATAGAATAAATGCTCCATTTTCTATGCCTCCCGAAAATCAAACAGCTCCTCAATGGTGACGCCGAACACCTGGGCGATGCTGTACGCCAGCAGCATGGAGGGATTGTAGCGGTTGCGCTCCAGCTGGATGATGGTCTGGCGGGACACTCCCACCAGGTCGGCCAGCTCCTGCTGGGTCATCCGCCGGGTGGCCCGGTAGACATGGATCTTGCTGCCAAAGGTGTATTTGCCCTTTCCCGCCATGGGTCCGCCTCCCCTCGCCGCGTTTCCCTTGGAGTATAACATAGTTCTGACTTTTTGTAAAATAAAAGGGACAGGCCGTGGTGACGATCCGTCCCTCTGGAGATGGAGCGTTCAGGGCCGGGCCGCCGGGGAAGCCCCGTCCAGCTCCCGGACTGGCCGGCAGGGGTTGCCCACCGCCAGGGTGTGGGGGGGAATGTCCCGGGTGACCACGCTGCCCGCCCCGATGACGCAGCCCTCACCGATGGTCACCCCGGGCAGCACGATGGCCCCGCCCCCCAGCCAGCAGCCGCTGCCGATGCGAATGGGCAGGGCATAGGTGCGGCAGAAGTACTCCCCGCTGTCCGGGGACCAGTCCGGGGTGAGCCGCTCCCCCAGCTCCACCGGGTGGGCGGCGGTGTACAGCTGCACGTTGGAGGCGATGAGCACGTTGTCTCCGATGTCGATCCGGTTGCAGTCCACAAAGGTGCAGTTCATGTTCACCGACACGTTGCTGCCCAGGTGAATGTTGCACCCGTAGTCGCACAGGAAGGGCTGGGCCACCGACACATTGCTGCCCATGGAGCCCACCAGCTGCCGGAGCAGGGCGGTTTTCTCTCCCTTCTGCTCATAGGCCAGGGCGTTGTACTCCCGCAGCAGGGCCCTGGCCCGCCCCTTCCGGGCCAGGAACACCGGGTCGTGGCAGTTGTACCACTGCCCGGCCATGCACTTCTCCAGCTCCGTTATGTCATCGCCTCCCGGTTAGAGTCCTCTGGCTGGATAATAGCACACCTTTCCCGCCCCGTCTACTGCCGGGAGGAAATTTTTCCCGCTCCCGGCAAACCCCCTTGACATTTCCGGTGGATGGCCTATAATAATAGAACAAATGTTCTATAGGGAGGAAGCGCCATGGACGTGATGGACAAGCTGACCATTCTCGCCGACGCGGCCAAGTACGACGCGGCCTGCACCTCCAGCGGCCTGGACCGGGCCGGCGGCAGGGGGCGGATGGGGTCGGCCACCCTGGCGGGTTGCTGCCACAGCTTTTCCGCCGACGGCCGGTGCGTCACCCTGCTGAAGGTGCTCATGAGCAACGCCTGCGTCTACGACTGCCAGTACTGCGTCAACCGCCGGTCCAGCGGCGTGCCTCGGGCCACCTTCACTCCCCGGGAGCTGGCGGAGCTCACCATCCAGTTCTACCGGCGCAACTACATCGAGGGGCTGTT
>ERZ779866.2769-NODE-2769-length-15171-cov-2.585340_pt1 | contig 15171 bp, 10 predicted proteins | sample MGYA00511248_ERZ779866 | MGnify/ENA primary metagenome ERZ779866 (study PRJEB29588, sample SAMEA2155758) | human gut metagenome | biome: human gut; feature: human-associated habitat; material: faeces | place: Denmark | collected 2008/2010 ... | reverse complement strand
CGCCGTCTGTACGCCGGACGTGCAGGCCTGCGGCCAGAGCAGCGGCGCCTGCTGGGGCTTCGTCGCCGAGAAGTGGCGCCTCATCATCTTCGGACGCTATCCGTACCACCTTCAGTGGCGTGCCGCCGCTGCAACGGGGATTGTGCTTGCCATGCTTGTGGTGAGCTCCTTTCCGTTCATGTGGCGCAAGCCCTATCTGCGCACGCTCGGCATGCTCTGGAGCGCCGCCGTCGTCTTCTTCTTCATTCTGATGCTCGGCGGCGTGTTCGGGCTTGAGAGCATCTCCACCGACATGTGGGGCGGCCTGCCGCTTACGATTGTGCTTACGCTGGTGGGCATGGGAGCATCCGTGCCGCTCGGCATTCTGCTCGCGCTCGGGCGACGCAGCAAGATGCCGGCCGTTGCCTCCGTGTCCACGGGCTACATCGAGCTCGTGCGCGGGGTGCCGCTCATTACGGTGCTTTTCGTTGCCGCCTTCATCTTCCCGCTTCTCCTGCCTGCAGGCGTTCGCATTGATCCGTTCTGGCGCATCTCCGTCGCCATTGCGCTCTTTCAGGCGGCCTACATGGCGGAGATCGTTCGCGGCGGCCTTCAGACGATTCCCCGCGGCCAGTTCGACGCGGCCGCCTCGCTCGGCCTTTCCCAGCGACAGGTCTATACGGCGGTGATCCTGCCGCAGGCGCTCGTGGCCATCATTCCGGCCTTCGTCAACAGCCTGCTCTCGTGCTTCATGGACACGTCTCTGGTGACGGTCGTCTCGATGTACGACCTGACGGGCAGCCTGCGCCTCGCTCTGGGTGACGCGCTCTGGCGCGGCTACTTCATTGAGGGCTATGTCTTCATCGCCCTCGTGTACTTCTTCTTCAGCTTCATCGTGTCGCGATACAGCCAGTGGCTCGAAGTCTATCTGACGGGCGAAAAGGACCGCGAACACGCCGCCGAGTGATCCCCGGCGAAACCGGAAAATCAAAAAACAAAGGCAGACAGCATGCGCAAGGTACATGAACACATCATCCAAATCCCGCCGTTCGTGACGCGGGACCAGCTCTGGAACGGTCTTGAGAAGGCCGCCCGTCATCCCGACAGGTTCGTCGAGCACATGGAGGGCTGCGAGCTCCTCAGCGAGAGGCTCATTGAGGGGGCGAGGCATCTTGGCCGCGAGGTGAGCTTCGGCGGCGGCTTCCGCCTTCGCGACAAGGTGATCCTCAGGGAGGGCGAGTCGGTGACGACCGTGGTCGAGGCAGGGGAGTCCTGGCCCGCATCCACCTTTCTCATGAAGATCGAGGAGCCCGAGGCGGGCAGCCTTTTCGTGCGCTTCATCTATGAAGCCGATGAACCCGAAGAGGCGCTCAACCCGATGATCGAACAGCTGCGCCGTCAGGCCTATGAGGCCAAGGACAGGGCCCTGATCGAGCAGGTCCTCAAGAACATTCCGCAGGGCGAACTCTCCTAAAATTGTGAGATCCGCTTCCCGGGGACGCCGCGGCGTCCCCGTTGTTTTGCATGGAAAGCCATGACCACGACTGAACAGATAATTTTCGAGATCATCGCCGCCGACATTCAGGCGCGTCCCGCTCAGGTTGCGGCGGCCGTCGGCCTGCTTGACGACGGCTGCACGGTGCCCTTCGTCGCTCGCTACCGCAAGGAAGTGACGGGCGGCCTCGACGACACGCAGCTTCGACTTCTCGAGGAACGCCTTGGTTATCTGCGCGAGCTTGAAAAGCGTCGCGAGGTGATTCTCGGCAGCATTCGCGACCAGGGCAAGCTCACGCCCGAGCTTGAGGCGAAGATCGTCGCCGCGGACACGAAGCAGGGACTCGAGGACCTTTATCTCCCTTACCGTCCGAAGCGCCGCACGCTTGCCGCCATTGCGCGTGAGCCGCTGGCGCTCAAGCTTTTCGAGAACCCCGGACTGGATCCCGAAACCGAGGCTGTCGCTTTCGTCAGCCCCGAGAAGAATGTTCCCGACGTCAAGGCTGCGCTCAACGGCGCCCGCGACATCCTTGCCGAGAAGATGAGCGAGGACTCCGTGCTGCTCGCCGACATGCGCGCCTGGCTTTGGAATGAGGGCGCCATGACGAGCCGCGTCGTCGAAGGGATGGAAGAGACGGGCGCCAAGTTCCGCGACTACTTCGACTATCGCGAGCCGATTGCCAGAATGCCGTCTCACAGGGCGCTCGCCGCCTTCCGAGGTCAGGCGGAGGGCGTTCTCACGCTGGGTCTCGAAGTTGACGCAGAGCGTCCCGACCAACCTGTGGAGCGCACGGCCGCCTACTTCAACGTGGGAACCCAGAGGCGTCCGGCCGACGCCTGGCTCTGGCAGTGCTGCCGCTGGACCTGGCGCGTCAAGCTCCGCGCCAGTCTCGAGGCCGAGGTTTTTGACAGGCTGCGCGAGGCTGCCGAGGGCGCGGCCATCGACGTCTTCGGCACCAATCTGCGCGATCTGCTTCTTGCGGCGCCTGCAGGCCACAAGCGCGTGCTTGGGCTTGACCCCGGCATTCGCACGGGCGTCAAGACGGCTGCGATCGACGAGACGGGCAAGCTGCTTGCGACGGCGGTTGTATTCCCGTTCGGCTCCAATGAGCGTCGTTCGGATGCGGTTGCAACGATTGCACGACTCATCCGCCAGCACCGGCTCACGCTTGTCTCAATCGGCAACGGCACGGCAAGCCGCGAGACGGTCGAGTTCGTCGAGGAGGTCAAGCGTCTTCATCCGGGGCTTGACTTCACGCACGTGGTCGTGAGCGAGGCGGGAGCGTCCGTCTATTCGGCTTCCGAGCTCGCAGCGGCCGAGTTCCCTGATCTTGACGTGAGCTACCGCGGCGCCGTCTCCATCGCGCGCCGTCTGCAGGATCCGCTCGCGGAACTCGTCAAGATCGAGCCCAAGGCGATCGGCGTGGGTCAGTATCAGCACGACGTGCCGGAAAAGCAGCTCGACGAGGCGCTCTCCGGCGTGGTGGAGGATTGCGTCAACGCCGTCGGCGTCGATCTGAACACTGCCTCCGCGCCGCTGCTGCGCCGTGTGGCGGGCGTCAGCGCAGCCACCGCCAAAAATATCGTCGCCTGGCGCGAGGAGGAGGGCGCGTTCACCTCCCGTGCGCAGCTGAAAAAGGTCAAGGGCCTCGGCCCCAAGGCGTATGAGCAGTGCGCGGGCTTCCTGCGGCTGCCCGAGGCGAAGAACCGCCTGGACGCCACCGCCGTCCATCCCGAGAGCTACGCCGCGGCCAAGGCGTTGCTGGCACGCTTCAATCTCTCCCCTGCCCAGGCAGCCGCGGGTCTGCTGCAAAAAGAAGCGGAGGCCGTGGGGTACCCCCGCCTTGCCCAGGAGCTGGATGTGGGCGAACCCACCCTGCGGGACATGGTAAAGGAGCTGAGCAAGCCTGGCCGCGACCCGCGGGATGAGTTGCCGCCGCCCTTACTGCGCACCGACGTGATGGAGATGGACGACCTGACCCCCGGCATGGAGCTCAAGGGCACCGTACGCAACGTGACGGACTTTGGCGCCTTTGTGGACATTGGTGTGCATCGGGACGGGCTGGTACACATCAGCCAGATGGCGCAGCGTAGGATCAAGCATCCCAGCGAAGTTGTGCGCGTTGGCGACGTGGTCACCGTTTGGGTGCTGGAGGTGGAAAAAGCAAAGAACCGTATTAGCCTTACCATGCGTCCGCCCGTGCAGAAAAAGGTGTAATTTTACCAATTAAATAACCGCTTTCGGATTACAAAAAAAGAAGAAGCGCTTTCCGCTCTCATTGCAGAGAATTGGAAAGCGCTTCTTTGTGTGAAGGTTTTGAGTTAGCCTACGCCTTATTCAGCGTTGAAAGCCGCCTTAAACTGGGCATAATCATCACTGGTATAGATGTCGCTGTTGGTCTCCCAGTTGATGTAGCGGGAAGACTGGTTGCCGTAGGGCGCGAAGATCTTGGAATAATCATTCACGCAGGTCAGCTGCCAGGACACTTCCGCGTAGGTGGGGATCAGGAGAGCTTCGCTGAGCAGATAGGCTTCCGCTTCAGCAAAGGCTTCGTAGCGGGCATCCATGTCATCGGTGATCGCCTTGGCGGTGTTCACCATATCCGCAAACTTCTGGAAGATCTCCATAGTTTCCGTATTTTCCTCGGTAACACCGTCATAGTGGCCATAGTCAACAGCGAAGAAGGCGTTGTCGTCGTTATACACCTGCTGACCCAGGAAGTTCACAGGATCGCCGAAGTCAGCGCCCCAGGCAGGCGTCACGATGGAAGCAACGCCAGGAGCAAGCACTTCCGTGGTGGAGGAAGCAACATAGGTGCAGATGTTCAGGGTTACGAAATCGTCACCCAGGCAATCGGAAAGCATCTGGGCCAGGGTATCCGCGGTATCCTTGGCGGTCTGGTTATCGCCCTTGATGTAGTAATCCACCACCACAGGGAAGGTGACGCCCTGCGCGGTCAATTCCTCCATGGCCTGCTGCTTGTAGGCAGCCGCCTTCTCGGGATCATAGCGGTTGTAGGTTTGATCGCTGTAGCTCAGGCCCATCTTCTCCAGAACCACGTCGGTATAGTCACGGCCGTCGCTCATCTTCGCCACGCCGTTGGCCGTAAAGGTGAACACCTGGCAAGCCAGCGGATTGACGGCATTGTACCGGGCCAGATAGGGCGTCCAATCCAAGCCGTAGAGCCACGCCTTACGGAAAGCGGAATTGTTCACGGCCTTGTTCCAGTTTTCGTCTAGGGTGCCATCGGGGTTGTGCTTGGTGAAGTTGAACTGCATCAGGTTGGTGTACTTGTCCTGACGGCTCTCCACCAGGTTGTTGTGGAACTCGTTGGACTCGCTGTTATAAATGGTGGACAGGTTGGACTGGGTCAGGGTTACGTTGTCGATTTCGCCGGTGAGGAACAGGTTGTACGCCGTGTCATCGGACTCCACCATCTTGATGGTAATGGTGTTGAAGCGCTTCACGTTCGCCGCGTTCCAGTAGTTGGGAGAAGCGGTCAGCACCTTTTCGTTGCCCTGCACAAAGCTGGTAATGGTGTAGGGGCCATTGTACCACAGGGTTTCCCAGGTTACAGCCTTGTAGCCTTCCGTACCCAGTTCCTCCAGGAGCTTGCCGGAGAGAGGATACAGGCAGCTGTAGGTGGCCAGGGTGGGGAAATAAGCCAGCTTATCCACGCAGGTATAAATCAGAGTCTTGTCATCCGGCGCGGAAACGCCCACCATTTCCTTGAACTTGTCCAGGCCAAGGTTCATGCACGCCTCGGGGTCCGTCTCATAGAGCTCCTTGGTGTACTGATAGTACTCCTTGGCGCCCTGAATCATTTCAATGGGCATGGAGGTGTTTACAGCATCGTTTTTGGCAAAGTTCAGCACCCACTCCAGGCCGTAGAGCCAGTCCTCAGCCACAACGTCAGCCTTGTAGTTGCCATCCTTGTCAAACCAGGTCTGGCCATCCGCCAGGATAAAGGTCCAGGTTTTGCCGCCGTCCTCGGAGTACCACTCCTTGGCGGAGTTCGCAACCAGGGTGCCGTGAGAGTCGTTGGTCAGCAGGCCATCGATGCAGTTGGAGAGCACATCCAGCTCCGTCTTGCTCTGGGAATAGAAGATATTGAAGTGCTGCATCTCCTGATTGGTGGTTTCATAGGTGTTCAGGTCCGTGATTTCCGCGGCAGAGGCAGTGCTTGCCATCGCCAACAGCATCGTCAGGGCCAGAAGCAGGGATAGCCATCTTTTCATTGCTGTTTCCTCCTTAATGCGGTAGTACAAAGGGAAGAAACCATCCCTTTGTTAGCATGGATATTAGCATGATACGCCGGTAAAGTAAATGGAAAATACACTGGAAAAACTTGTGAGAAAATATGAGAATTTCAAAAAATGCAGGTGTGTTGCCACATCCTGCATTTTAGAGGTATATCCGCCCGCGTTAATATCCCCGCGTACGGTCCACCTGATGTTCCAGGGGTTGACCAGCCAGGTAGCGGGTTAGATTTTCACGGAAAATCCGGAAAATAAACTGATAATTCACCGGGTCATCATCGTGGCCGGAGATATGCGGCGTCAGGATGACGTGTTCCATATCCCACAGCGGGCTATCCGGGCTCAGCGGTTCCACCGCCGTTACATCCAGCACCGCCCCGGCAATGCGCTTTTCCCGGAGGGCGTCAATCAGCGCCTCCTCATCCACGGTGAATCCACGTCCACAGTTTACCACAATGGTCTGCGGGTCCATCTGGGCAATGCATTCCCGGCTCAGCATGCCACGGGTAGCCGCCGTGCCTGGCAGGCACATGACCACCACGTCCACATCGCGCACCGCCTCCGCCAGCTGGTCAGAGGTATACACCGCGTCAAAGTCCGCAGGCTTCTTTCCCAATGTGCGGCGCACGCCGCGCACGGTGGCGCCCATGGCCTTTGCCACATGCGCAAACCGGGAGCCGATGTCGCCCATGCCAACCACCGTGATCGTGCTGCCATAGATGGACCGGCAGCTTCCCATACATTTCCACACATGGTGCTGCTGGTTGCTGGCATACTCGGGCATCAGGCGCATGAGCATCAAAATACCCGTCACCATGTATTCGGCAATCGCTACCCCAAAGGCGCCGGAGCAGTTGGTGAGCACCGCGTCATCCCTGGCGAAAATGTTGCCGCACAGCTTGTCCACGCCTGCCGCAGGCGTTTGCAGCCATTTCAGCGCGGGAAGCTCCGGCAGCAGCGCCGGAGGAAAGTAGCCCATCAGGACCTCGCAGTCCTTCAGTTCCTCCGCCTGGGGCGTTGCGCCGTCGGCATACCACAGCGTCTCATAGCCGCCTGTCCGCGCCATCTCGTCCAGCTCCGCCCGCTGTGCAGGGGTAAAGGGCACATGGCGAAATGCAATTTTCATCGATGTTTCCTCCCTTTGCTAGGCTGAAAGCAGGCATGTCACAGGGGCAGATGAATCCACTTCTCCTCCCGGTGGGACGCTTCGGCCGCATTGATGAGCTCCTGTACCCGGGCGCTCTGGGCAAAGTTGCCTTCGTTCTTTTCCCCGCCGGAGACAATCTCTTCCAGGAAGTTCTGGATCAGGCAGCCGTAGAAGGCCGTGTCCCATGCGTCATCAGCGCGATGGCCGGGATTCCAGTACTTCTCAGGAATCGGCAGTTCCCGGAACTTGACCGCATCCGCGTCGGCATTGGGATCTGCGTAGCCGTCGGCATATTCCAGCTTCTGCATTTGATGTGTTTCCGGATCGGTTGCCAGGGTTGCGCGTAGCGCGCCCCGGGAGCCGTAAATGTTGGCATAGATGCCCGGATAGTTGCCCACCGTCACAAAGCTGGTTTGCATGGAGAACAAGCCACCCTTTTTGCAGTTGGCAATCCACATGTCAGCGTCGTCCCAGTTGATACGCTCCATATGGTCATCCACGTTGTAGCGGCGGCGCTCGGGTACCAGGTTTGCCATGGTGCACACCAGCTTGTCAATATCATCCTGAATCAGCTCCAGGCCGATGTCAATGGTGGGTGCGCCGTAGCCCTCCAGGGAGCCCACCTCAATCTGCCGGGGATCGGGGTCCTCGCCCACCTTCTTGAGATGGTGGGGATATTCCTTGAACAGGCGCTTGTCCTGGGGGTACCAGGGATTCAGCCACTGGCTGTTCTGCTCGTAACCATTAAAGAGCCAGGGCGTGCCGATCTTTCCCTCGCGCACCAGGTCAAACATATACTGAATGGACGGAGCATAGCGGAAGGTAAGGCCCACCTTGGTCTTGAGTCCCTTGGACTTGGCCAGGGCGTCCAGCTCCCGCACGCGGCGGAAATCCTGGGCCACGGGCTTTTCCACCAGAACGTGCTTCCCCTTCTCCAGGGCCAGCGTCGTCAGGGGCTCGTGACTCTCACCATGCTCGTCCCGGGTGCATACATCGATAACATCCAGGTCCTCCCGGCAAATCATCGCTTCGGCGTCGGTGCACCACTCGGGCACGCCAAACTGTTCCGCACGGGCCCGCGCCAGCTCCTCATCCGCATCACAGATGCATACCAGATCGCACAAATCGCTGCGTACCCAGCCCGGAATATGAGCGCGCGAGGACCAGCGTCCCGCGCCAATCACGCCTACACGCACTTTCTGCTTATTACTCATCACTCTTCAAGCTCCCTTCGTTGCAATATGTGCTCAAGCCCCTCAAGGGAGGCTCTACTCATCCACTATAGTCACAAAAATGCATTTGTCAATTCAGTTTCGTGATTCTCACATTTTCTCACATCACATTATGCCATTTTTTCCCGAGGCGTTGCCACGCTGCTGCGTTCCCGCAGGGTGGGATTATAGCTATACAAGCACCGGGGCGCGTTGGGGTGACGCTGCCTGCGGAACAGCGTTTTGACCGAGTCGACGCTCATGCGTTCCAGCTCAACGCTCACCGCGGTCAGGGGCACATGGCAATGCGCCGCCAGTTCCGAATCCTCGCAGGTAAACAGGCTCACGTCCTCCGGAACACGAATGCCCTGCGCGGAAAGCTCATTGAGTATGCCCACGGACAGATCATTGGAGGATACGATGGCCGTGGGTAAGGGGTCCATTTTCAGAATGCGTCTGGCTACATCCCCGCCGTTCTCATAAATCATAATGCCCGCATACAACACGCCGCCTTCCGGCACCTCCAGGCCATGGGAACGCATGCAATCCTCAAACCCCAGTTTCTTGTCCTGCGTAATGGAAGAATCCTCCAATCCGCCAATAAACGCAATGCGCCGGTGGCCACGCGCAATGAGGTATTCGGCCGCGACAAAGCCCATTTTGTAATAGTCAGGGCAAAGGGAATCCAGGTCCAATGCCGGCAAAAAGCTGTCCACCAGTACCACCGGGCATGGATAATGCCGCAGCATTTCCACCGTTTGCGGGTCATCGATGATGGCCAGCGCAATCACACCAAAAAAGTGGTTTTCTGCCGCAAAGCGCAGATAGTCACGTTCCCGTTCCGGAGAAAAAGAAGTAACCGCCACAAAAGGCTGCTTATGCTTTTTTTCCAGCTCCTGCACCAACGTTTCCAGCAGTGCCGAGCACAGGGTGGAGCGGATGCCGCCGATCATAATCATGACCAGATTATCATGGTCCTTCAGGGAAACCGGACGGCGTTCCTGGGGCACATAGTCCAGGGCCTTCACCGCTTCCTCCACCATTTTGCGCGATTCCCCAGAGACGTACCCCTTCCCCGTCACCACGCGGGAAACGGTTGAGATCGACAGTCCCGTGCGCTCCGCAAGCTGCTTCAAGGTTGCTCTCATGTCTCTTCCCCTTCTCCAACGCCGCATGCGCCCATGCAAGCGGCCTTTTCATACATTTTCATATTTTGAAGCTGATATTTGCATGTTTCCTATCCATCGTACCATATTTTTTTCAGACTGTAAAGGCACCCGGCGCATGGCAGCAAGGGGGAAAAAGGCAAGGCTTAGCTCGGCTTCTTCTTTGTCTCAGCATCCGCAAAAGCAAGGAAATTCCTGTGTTTTCCCACCAGGCTCCGCAGAAGGCTGCTTTGATTTAGGCGTTTGAAATCTGCAATTTTCTCCGTATCATCTTGCAATACGCTGTTTTTCTCATGTTTTCTCACATTGACTTCACTCATGGATCTGCTATACTTGCCATTGTAATGATATAAATGGTTTTAGGAGGCGTCCTCATGTTTCCAGCCTTAAGCGATAAGACCCTTGCCCTATCGGAAAAAGTTGCCCATGCTACCATGGGAATTGACGCGCTCTACCGCCAGGAAACCGGTGCGGAAAGCGACCGGGAAGGTCTGGTGGTGGTTCAGATGGCCGAGGTATCCCCCACACCCTTTGCTTCCTATGGCGAAGCGCAGGAATACCTTGCTGATTTGGCCCAGCAGGCCCTTGCCCTGCCGGAGCCGGACCGCAGGCTGTACTACACCCAGGCATGCACTTCCCTGTGGTCTTTCTGCGCCTGGCGTCAGGGAAAGCTGGAACGGATGAGCGACCAGATCAGCCTGTTCCTGCACGCTGACCCGGCTCCCGCCACCTCCGCCCAGCTGGATGGTTACTACCGGCAACTACGCAGCCTGTTGACCGAGATGGGCTATACCGGCGACATCAAGGCGCAAATCGCCGCCTGGGAAGCGAAAAACCTGGTGCCTGCGGACGAGGTGCAGGATACCATGAACGCCATGATGGTCCAGGCCCGTGAAATGTGCGGCCGCATCCTCCCCCTGCCGGAGAATGATTATTACCATTGCGAAACGGTGCGCGGCGTGTCCTATAATGCCAGCAGCGACTTTGCGCACCGCCGGGTGCTTATCAATATTGACCCCATTCTCACCAAGCAAAAGCTCAAGCACCTGGTGTGCCACGAAGTTTATCCGGGGCATTTTATGCAGTTCACCCTGCGCCGCCAGGCCTGGGAACAGGGCGTAGGCGGCCTGGACGGAGTCCTTAGCGTATGCAACCACTCCTCCTCCTGCACCTTTGAGGGCATTGCGGACGCGGGGATATCCTTCCTGGGCTGGGAAGAGGGATTGGACGACCGGGCCAACGACCTGGTTTCCCTCATCCAGGCTGCCCTGGGATCGGCTGCCTCTTACCGGTTGCACACCCTGGGTTGGGAGAGCAGCCGTGTGGAGGATTTCCTGCGGGACAATGCTCCTGGCGGCGGCGAAGGTTGGGTTGCCAACCGCATCAAGTTCATTCAGGACCCTGCGCGCGCCGCACTGATCTTCAGCTACTGGCGTGGAGACGAAGGCGTGTTCCCCGTGTGGAACCGCGTGGCGCCCGAGGATCGCGCCCGGTTCTTCGGTTATATCTATGGGCGGCTGCACACGGTGCAGAGCCTGCAACTGTTCAGCTAACATAACGTTTGGAAGGAGCTTTATAGGATGAACGCATTATATGCGGGCAAGCAGGCACAGGTCCAGAAGATCCTGGAGGAAAAGCAAATTGACCTGTGGTTGCTCATGGGGCGAGAAACCGTGGATGTATGCGATCCCGCCCTGCGGCTGGTATTTGACGGGAACGTGATGGGCGTGTCTGCCTTCTTCTTTACCCGCACGGGCAAGCGTCTGGCCCTGGTGCGGCGACAGGATGTCTCCGGTGTGGAGGCAACCGGCTGCTTCGACCAGGTAACCGGCTACGGCGACAATTTCGATCAGCTGCTCCGGCAGACCATTGAGGACATCTCGCCCAACGTCATTGACATCAATGCCGACCTTTATGACGCGCTTACTGATGGCTTGACCACCGGCCTTTATCTGCGCCTGCTTCGCGCCCTGGAGGGAACCCCCTATGCCCAGCGTCTGAGCCTTGGGCAGGTGATTCGCGCCGTGCGTGGCAGAAAGATCCCCGAGGAAATTGCCATGCAGGTGCAGGTGCTCAAGCTGCTGAACCAGGCCTGTGACGAGTTGAAAGCGCAGCTGCATATCGGTATGACAGAAGGCGAAGTATACGACTTCTGCCAGGCCTTTATGAAAGAGCATGACATGACCGGCTCCTGGGATATGGGCTGCTGCCCGCTGGTACACGCGGGCGCGCGGAGCAATCAGGGCCTGGTTCGCCCGGGCAACAACCCCATCCGTCCAGGGGACACCTTCCATCTGAGCTTCGGCGCAAAAAAGAACGGATATGCCACGGACTTCCAGCGTACATGGTACGTCTTTGAGCCTGGTGAGAAAACCATTCCCCAGGAAGTGCAGCACGCCTTTGACACCGTGCGTGACGTCATTGAGTATGTACGGGTACATATGCGTCCCGGCATGGAAGGCCGCCAGGTGGACGCCATGGCGCGGGAGATCATGGGCAAAAATGGCTTCACCTATGGCCGCGGCAGCGGACATGCGGTGGGACGCGCGCTTCACGATGGCTGCTTCCAGCTCTGCCCGGATTCCGCGGTGTTGGGTGATCTGCCCGAACGCAAGCTGGAAGTGGGTAATGTGTTTACCCTGGAATTCTTCGCGGATACCTCCCGGGGTGTGGTTGCCATTGAAGACATGGTGCAGCTGACGGAGAACGGCGGCGAATTCCTGTATATCCCGCAAAAAGAACTATGGACCCTGTAATTTTATATGAAAGAAAGGATGCGTAACTTATGACTGGTTTGAGTGATGAAAGCCTGCGCTTTGGGGAAGAATTGGCCACCGTTACCTTGGGTATCGACGCCCTGGACCGCCGCCTGCGCAATGCCCAGGACGAAATGGACGGCCTGGTAGTCATCAACATGGGCTGGAAAAAGGTAGCTCAGTTTGAAGATTATGCCCAGGCGCATGCCGCGCTGGCCGAATTGGCCAAGAAGTCCTTCTCTCTGCCTGAACCGGACCGCCGGCTGTATTATTTGCAGGCATGCCTCTCCCTGGACAGCTTCTGTGCCTTCAGCGAAGGCAAGCTCCCCAAGCTGACCGACCAGGTGGGGCTTTTCCTGCACGCGGACTGCGCTCCCGTAAGCCAGGCGTACCTGGAGGAACGGTGCGCAAAGCTGCAGCAGCTTTTCACCCAGCGTGGATATAACGGCACCCTGAAGGAAAACACCGCCAAGTGGGAAGCGGAAAACCGCGTTCCCGCGGACCAGGTTCAGTCCACCATGGATGAACTGATGGTCACCGCCCGTGAGCTGACCGGTCGTTTCCTTCCCCTGCCTGAAGCCCACTATCACTGCGTCACCGAACGCGGCGGGGCTTTCAGCGCCCGCAGCGACTATGACCATCTCCGGGTCATTGTCAATATTGAGCCGGCATACACGCTCCAGGCTTTGAAGCATCTGGTATGCCATGAGGCTTATCCGGGACACTACATGCAGTTCACCATGCGCAAGGTGCTCTGGGAGCAGGGATTGGCCGCGGCGGACGGTTTGCTCAGCGTGTGCAACCACTCCTCCTCCTCCACCTTCGAAGGCATCGCGGACATGGGCGGCCGCTTCATTGGCTGGGAGGATACCGACGATGACCGTATCTTCTCCGTACTCAGCGAGATCAAGTCGTCCATGGGCACCCTTTCTTCCTATCAGATGAATGTGCTGCACTGGAGCGACGATCAGATCCGCGCCAGCATGGCACAATGGCCGCTGTTGGGTGGCCCTGGCGCCATCAAGAGCCGGTTGACCTTTGTGCGTGATCCCTCCCGCGCCGCGCTGATCTGGAGCTATTGGCGTGGAGATCAGGCCCTGCGCAATGTGCTGGATCGGGTGGAAGCCAAGGATATGCCCCGCTTCTACGACTACATCTACGGACGTCTGCATACCCCGGCCAGCCTGCAGCTCTTCGTCTGAAAAAAGGAGATGTTACCGTGACCATTGAAGAAAAATTCGCAAAGCTGGGTGTGGATAATGCTCCTGGCCAGGAAGTCCGCCGCAAGGACAGCAGCGCCAAGCTCACCGGCGGAGAATTGCCCGGCACGCCCGTGGACTTCTCCCACGGGGATGTGAACGCGCATCCGCCCATTCCCGGCTCCATTGAAACCTTCGACCAGGGGTATGCGCTGGGCGCTGCCCAGGCATATACGGAATACCGTGGCAAGCTCTCCCTGCGGGAAGGGCTAGCAAAAAAGCTGGCGGACTTCACCGGAGCGCCCGTGGATGCCGATCAGGAGCTGATCCTCACCCCCGGGACCCAGGGCGCACTTTTCCTGGCCATGGGCGCAAACATTGCCCATGGGGACAAGGTCGCCATTGTGGAACCGGACTACTTTGCCAACCGTAAGCTGGTAACCTTCTTTGAGGGAGAGCTGGTACCGGTAGGGCTGGATTATTTCGGCGCGCAGGGCAAGGCTGCGGGTTTGGATCTGAACCGGCTAGAGGCGATCTTTGCCGATGGCGTAAAGCTGTTCATTTTCTCCAACCCCAACAACCCCACAGGTGTGATCTACACTGCCGAAGAGATTCGCGCCATTGGTGAGCTGGCAGCCAAGTACCATGTGAAGGTCATCTGCGACGAGCTTTATTCCCGGCAGATCTTTGACGGCCGGACCTATACGCATCTGCGGAGCCTTCAGGTAATGGACAATGAGGATTTGGTAACCATCATCGGACCTTCCAAGACGGAGTCCATGAGCGGCTTCCGCCTGGGCGCCGCGTTTGGCTCCCGGAGCATGATTCAGCGCATGGAAAAGCTGCAAGCCATTGTGTCCCTGCGTGCCGCAGGATATTGCCAAGCGGTCATCAGCCGGTGGTTCAACGAACCGGGAGGATGGATGGAGGCACGTGTAGCTGCGCATCAGGCTATCCGGGATGATATTCTGGCTGCCTTTGCCAAAATTCCCGGCGTACGGGTACGTCCGGCGGAAGGCGGCAGCTATCTGTTCCCGCAGTTACCCCCGCTGACCCTGAGCCTGCAGGAATTCATTGGCGCGCTTCGCTCCCAGGCGCATGTGATTGTAACCCCGGGTACTGAATTTGGCCCGCAGTATACGGACAGCTTCCGCATCAATTTCTCCCAGGATCATGATGCCGCGGTGGCAGCCGTTGAACGTATCGGACAGATGATTGAGCGCTACCGCGCCCCCAAGGAAAGCGAGGTCAAGGCATGAGCGGCGTAGGATTTCTGGGCATGGGAAAGATCGGCCGGGCATTGGCCGCGGAGGTAACACGCCTGGGCCATGAGGTTGCCTTTGTCTATGATCCCTTTTTGAAGGAGCCCGGCGAATTGCCCCAGGTCACTTCCCTGGATGATCCACGGTGCGCAAAGGCCTCCCTGGTGGTGGAGTGCGCCACGGCGGATGCGCTGAAGCAGGGCTTTGATCAAATCATTGCCCATAGCAATTTGCTGGTTTTCTCGCTGACCGCGTTCAGCGATGCGGACTTTGCCGCCCATGCCAAGGCGGAAGCCCAGCGCCTGGTCCGGCACATCTACTTCCCCCATGGCGCCATTCTGGGACTTGACGGCATCTGGGACGGACGGGAGCTGCTGACCAGCGTGAGCATTGAAACCACGAAGAGTCCCGCCAGCCTGGGGCTGTCCCTGACGGAAAAGACGGTGGTGTTTGAAGGGCCCACCCGCGCCGCGTGCGCTGCTTTCCCGCGCAATGTGAATGTTCACGCGGCAGTAGCCCTGGCCGGTATCGGCTTTGACAAGACACAGTCCCGCATTGTGGCTGATCCATCGGTGCACACCAACACGCACCGTATTCAGGCGGAGGGCGAAGGCATCCATATTGAATTGCTCATCTCCTCCTTTACCACGGGCGGCGTTACAGGGATTTACACGCCCAAGTCCGCTTGTGGCAGCTT
>ERZ779866.2768-NODE-2768-length-15173-cov-4.044318_pt1 | contig 15173 bp, 16 predicted proteins | sample MGYA00511248_ERZ779866 | MGnify/ENA primary metagenome ERZ779866 (study PRJEB29588, sample SAMEA2155758) | human gut metagenome | biome: human gut; feature: human-associated habitat; material: faeces | place: Denmark | collected 2008/2010 ... | reverse complement strand
TGCGAAATTTCGCACCCTTAAATTTTTATAGAGTTATTAAAAAATATCAATATTTCAATATATTATATCATAATCTTCCACTGGAGCACGGAGAAATCATGCACTCATAATTATGAAATGAAATACCCCCGTATACCTGCCTTTCAAATGCTGGCCTTTCAATTTTTTTTACACATATAATACACTGAAATAATATATTTTTCATTCATCTTTCTTGAATTTTTCATGGGAAAATGTCAGATTGTTAACATTTTTTTATTGCTTAAATAACGACTTAATTCTAAGCTCCGCTCATGGAAAAAGAGGGATTTTCCATACGGTGTTACAAACCACTTTTTTCAAAGGAATGACTAAAATGAAAAAGCTTACTACGCTTCTTCTGGCCGCTGGCATGGTGTTTGCCGCGTCCGCTCCGGCTTCCGCTGTTGATCTCAAGATGGACGGCGAATATATCTTCACCTTCCTTCTCGGCGAACGCGTCGGTACCGGCGACAACTTCGATCAGGCCGGTCAGCGTGTACGCCTCGGCATGACCTTTACCGCCAATGAGAATCTGTCCGGGTACTTCCAGGTACAGGTCGGCGCCGCTCAGGACAGCACCACCACGTATGACTGGGGCTCCGATACCGCCGGCAGCAGCACCAAGATCGGCATGCGTCAGGCCTACATCGACTGGCTGATTCCCCGGACCACCGTCAAGGTCCGCATGGGTCGTCAGCTCGTGGGACTGCCTGAAGATGCCTTCGGCAAGAACGCCGTCATGTATCCCGCCTGGCATGGCCGTGACGGTATCGTCGTGTCCTCGCCAGTGACCGACTGGCTCGATCTCACCGCCTTCTGGATTCGCGGGGCCTATGAGAGCGTGAACAACGCCGGTACCGACGATTCCCAGAAGTCCGATTACTTTGCCGTCATGGCCGCATTCCGGTTCGACGGCTTTTCCTTCACTCCCTATGTGATGTACGCCTCGCTTGACAAGGGAGCCAATGTGAGCGCCACGACTGATGCCATCACCCTCAATAATATGACGGGTCCTTCCGGCGAGCCCGCAACACTGACTGCCGACGGCAATGCCTTCTGGGCCGGTACCAACTTTGTGATGAGCTGCTTTGATCCCTTTGTACTGAAGCTGTCCGGTGCCTACGGAATGATAAACTATGAAGGCAACGGACGACTTGGGTATGTAAGCAGTATCTCCGGCGAGAAAAAGAGCAGAAGCGTAGGAGACCTGAAGAACCGTGAAGGATGGTACATTCAGGGCAAGGCTTCCTACAAGACGGCCTACGGCACTCCCATCCTGGGCGCATGGTACGGCTCCGGTGACGACAGCGATGCACAGTACGCCCGTCAGGGATGGATTCCCACCTTCAACGGTCGTTTCCATCCCACCTTCGGGTACACCGCCGGTGAATTCGGTTTGTACGACAGCACCGCCCGTCACAACATAGCAGGCACGTGGGGTGCTCAGCTAGGCATCGAAGATGTCAGCTTTCTTGAAGATCTGACCCACAAATTCACCGTGACCTACTTCCGGGGCACCAACGACAACAATCTCGCTGGCAGCATGAATCCCTGGGAATACATGACCGACAACGATACCGTGGTGGAATTCAACCTGGCGAGCACCTATCAGATCTACAGGAACCTGACCGCCTGCCTTGAACTCGCCTACATGATCACCGACTACGACAGGGGTGATCATAAGAACTGGGCGGCCGGCCATGAAATAGACAAGGACGGCTGGAGCACGGCGCTCAGCTTTGCCTATAAGTTCTGATTCGATGCGGCCGATGCCGCACCGGACCGTCGGGCTTTGCGGGAGAGGATGAAAATCCTCTCCCGTTTTTGTATCGGTGGCGGAGCGTTCATATTTCTTCCGATTGCCGGGACTTCGTCTCTTCCTGTCGTACGTGCCGGAACAGTTGTTGAATGTCCACATCGAGGGCCAGCGCCAGTTTTTCCAGCGTGGCAAGTTTGCAGGTGGCTATTCGGCTGTCTCTTGCGCGGGCTATGGTATCCGGGGCCACCCGGGAAATGCGCTGAAGCTCTTCATAGGTTAATTTCTTTTCTTTCATTATCATGCTGAGATTACTGATGAAAGGCATGAATCCTCCCGATTCGCGGCACTTCAGGCTGCTAAAATCTTGACTAAATACTAGGCTATAGCCTAGTATTTTTGTGAAAAAATACTCTGTACAAGAGTTGCCGGAAAGATGCTGCCGCATCTTCCGGTTCGTTTCCGGCGAGTTCATTCTTTCATTTTCATAGTATACCAAGAGAGCTGCGCCATGCTGTACAGTCTTAAAAAACAGCTTTCCGTTCCCGACTTGCGTTTGCTTATCAGCAGCCATGATGCACTGCAATTGAAGCAAGTTTTTACGTATCTGGAGCCCATGGGCTATCAGCTTGACTGTGCATCAGGCAGCGATGAGGTTTACAACTGCCTGAAAACGTCCTGGTACAACGCCATTATTCTCAGTGCCCAGCTCAGCGATCAGTACGGAGTTCCCCTTTATACCCGTCTGCGTATGGAGAGTGTAGGCTGTCCTCTCATCCTGCTGGCACCTGAGGGCACCATGGACAGTCTGCCCCGTTATCTGAACAGCGGTGCCGATGACGTTGTTATCAGTCCGCTGCACATGCTGGAGATGGAAGCCCGGGTTCTTGCCGCCATTCGACTTTCCAACTCCCACGCTTCGTCTCCTAAGTTGAGCTGGGCCGGAATAGAGTTGAATGTACAGACGCACACCGTCACCTGCGACGGCAAGAATATGCATCTGCCTCCCATGGCGTTCACGCTGCTTGCCAGTCTGATGAAGGCGGCTCCAAACGTGGTGAGCCGCAGTGAACTTCAGGTGGCTCTTTACGGTGATACACCTCCCAACAGCGATGCTCTCCGCACCTATATTCATATTCTGAGAACCCATCTGGAAAAGGAGAACAAACCTATTCTGAAAACGGTTCCCAAAGTCGGTTTTCGCTTGACGCCCATGCCCTGACGGCATGGTCCTGCCTCGGCATGCAGACCGGTGCGTCTTTCCTCATCTGTGGAAGGCGTACCGGTTTTTGTATCGTTCGATATTTTTCATCTCTGCCGATTTTTTGCATGTCACAGACAACATTCGTACATGAATTTTTTGAACTCCACATGGATTTTTCCTGATGCATGATAAGGAATTATTTGTAAATCTAATGATAAGATATATTAATTAATATGCGCTATGTAATTAATTGTATCATGAACATTTGATTAAATAAAGTACACAAACATGTTATAATTTTAAATATAATAAGTTTCATGTTTGATGATCATGATGTTGCAATAAATCATAATTTAATTTTTAATGTAATAAGATTATGCAGTTGTGTGCCATGGTGATGAAAATTGTGCGAAGATATTCCTCGGAGCTCCGGGGCGTGACGTGTTCTTCCGGTAATGTGATGTCGGAACCGTATCGTCGTCATGAAAAATGAGATAATGCTCCGGCAAGATACACGCTCTGGTGCAGAGAGACTGAAGAGCGGGCATCCGAAATCCGTACGGGCCGATGATCAGGGCGATTCGGAGCACAGAAAAAGGCGCATGGAACATGCGCCTTTTGAACGGAATCCGGTCCGGCTACCAGCCGAGGGAAACTCTGAAAGAACAGGAAGAAAAGCCCGGAGCATTTTTTTCCATGCGGATATCCAGACGGAAGCCGTGTATGGACGCAATGCGCCGTACGATGGAAATGCCCAGGCCGCTGCCGGATTTTTCCTGTCCCGGCGGACGGAAGAAGCGCTCCCCCAGTCTGGATACGTACTCTTCGGGAAGACAGGCGCAGTCGTTTTGAACGGTAAGACCGTCGTGATCCAGCGTCACGCGGACGAGCCCGCCTTCCGGGGTGTAGGCGGCGGCGTTTTCCAGCAGATTGCGCAGAAGCATGGAAAGCAGCGCGGCGTTGCCCTGTACCCCGGCGTTGAGTGAAGAGAGCTGCGACTCCAGCCTCTGGCCGGACTTCTCCAGTCTGGTGCGGTAGGCAGGCAGGTACTCCGCCAGCAGATTGCTCCAGACGACGGTGGAAAGGGGCAGCGACCCGACGGAGGGAGTGTGGCCGGACATGTGCGACGCCTCGAGACGCGAAAGGGCGAGAAGCTGATCGATAAGACGGGAGCAGCGGTCTATGCCCTGCTTGAGAAAAGACAGCGCTTCTTCCCTTGTTTCGGGAGCAATACCGGGCTGAGCCGCCACCTGTGCCTGAATGCGGAGTCCGGCAAGGGGGGTGCGCAGCTCGTGCGCGGCATCGGAAATAAAGGAGCGTTCCCGCGTCAGCATGTCCTTGGTGCGGGCGAAAAATCCGTTCAGGGATTCCGCCATGGGCAGCACTTCCAGAGGCAGGCGGCGCAGATCCAGCGCCGAGGTGTCTTCGGGATCGCGGGCCTGGAGTCCGGCGGCCATGGAGCGCAGGGGAGCGAGTTCGCGGGTGAGCAGAATGAAGAGTCCGGCAAGCAGCACGGGAAGAAGAATCAGCCAGGGAAAAAGCTGGCCTTCCAGCATTTCCAGGGCCATGTCGCTGCGGTAGTCCATTTCCTGTCCCACGGCGATGACGTGACGACCGTCGCGGGAGTCCATCCACAGGATGCGCCACGTATCATCGTCGTCGCGCAGCGGTTCGTTGATGAATCCGCGTCGGGAAGGCTCGAAGGGAAAGCGCCGTCCCTTGCTGCCGTCGGTAAGCAGACGTTCTCCCTGAGGGGAAAAAATGGCGAAGGCGATGGCCTCATCTTCGAGTTTGCCTATGGCGTGCTTCTTCACGCCGGGGAGCATGTCTCCTATGTGGGGGAGTTCGTCCGGGGCGGGGGTGAGATCGGTCACGGCCAGCGTGCGTGCCACGAGCATCTGCTGGGAGTCGAAAAATTCGTTGATGTAGCTTCGGCAGGTCTGCCAGCTGAACAGGGCCGCGGCAAGCCACGTCGTGAGCATGAACAGCGAAAAGAAAAGACTGAGCCGCAGCCGCAGACTTCTTCGACTTACGGGAAGGGAGAGAATGCGGTTCCACAGCACGATGCCTGTGCGTCGTGCGGAAACGAAAAGGTCGGAAGTTGCCCGTGCCGCCGCACGGGCGGCGCGCAGGCAGAAACTTCCGACCCTGCCGAAACGTGTTTTTGAATGGTCAGGAGGAGTCATGAGGCGTCTCCCAGCGTGTAGCCTACGGAATGCACGGTTTTTATGAAGCCGGATCCCAGCTTGCGGCGTATGCGGTGCACCAGCACTTCCACGGAATTGCTGCTGACCTCCTCACCCCACGGATAAAGCTTCTCTTCGATGGCGCTGCGGGAAAGAACGCTCTGACGGTTCAGCAGAAGCAGTTCCACGAGCATGACTTCCTTCTGCCCCAGCGCCACGGCCTGACCGTTCAGGGACACCGTTCGTGTGAGCGGATCGAAGCTTACGGCGCCGTGTACGAGCTGATGCGAGGATACGCCGTGCCTGCGGCGAACGAGAGCACGCAGTCTGGCGGCCACTTCATCGAGATCGAAGGGTTTGCCGAGATAGTCGTCGGCGCCGAGGTTGAGGCCCTCCACGCGCTGACTGATGGCGTCTCTTGCAGTAAGCACGAGCACGGGCACGTCCTGTCCCGCGGCGCGCCACTTCTTCAGAATATCGAGCCCGTCCATGCCGGGGAGCCCGAGATCGAGAATGACGGCGTCGTATTCCGCCGAGGCGAGAGCCTTCATACCGAGAGGGCCTTCCTTGAACCAGTCCACGGCAAAGCCCATGGCGGGCAGTCCCATTTTGAGACCGTTTCCTATGAGAATGTCATCCTCGATAAGAAGAACGCGCATACTGCTCCTTTGTCATCCGGCGCGTTTCACAGGGGAGGAGGAAACGCGCCGGTCGGAAGTTACTTCTTCACGACGCTCTTGACGTCGATTTCCAGTTCGGTCCAGTCCTTTTCCACTTCACCGGAGATTTCCACCAGATCGTTCGGACCCACGCTCTGTCCGCGCCAGCGCTTGTGGTCGATTTCCACATTGACGGTACCGGTGTTGTCCTTGAACACGTAGCGTTCGTCGCCGAGGTGCCGGATGATGTAGCCTCTGAGCGTGACGGGGGTGTCGTCGCGCATTTCCTTGGCCTGGCTCACGGTGCTGAGAGCGGGACCGGGGCCGGTGTAGCCGCCGCCTTCGGTGTAGCCCCCGGCAGGCCCCTTGGCAAGAGCCGCGGAAGCGCCGAGCGTAAGCGAGAGGGCGAGGGCTGCGGCAAGAGCCGTGGCGGCGGAACGGGAAGAGGAACGATTATTCTGAGAGATGGGATGCATGGTCATAAGAGCCTCCGCAGAGAGTATATGTGTTGTTTTCAGGATTGCCTTTTCCACTTGAGGTCAGTAGACCATCGGAATCTTACACGCTCCTTACATGGAGAGAATTTTTTTTGTCCCCGGCATATTTTTTGCATCTTCCTCTCCGAAAAAAAACGGCCGGAAAAGTCCGGAAGGGACGTGGGGGGGGGGAGGAGAAAGACTTAAAAACTCGAAAAGAGTGTCGAGGAATAGTTTGATTTTAATAGAACTCTTGCTTGAGAGTACCAGGTCGCCGGTTCTGAGGACAACAGCGCTGGTGCTCGCCGTGCCGAGGGCAAGGTTTGATACGGCAGCCGCGGGAAAGAGATGTTCGCGGTCGACGGGCATGCCCTGCCCGTTGTTTGATAAGGAAGTGATCAGACAACGACGGGCCCTCGGAAGACAGGTTCACGTGCAGCTTCGGAAAATCAGTATGATCTGGGGCAGAACCTGGGCAGATCAAAAATACGGGCCGCAGCGGCTCCGGAAATACCGAAGAAAAGAACGGGCTTTCCGATGTTCACAAAGTTGACGAAGGTACCGTTGCAGAGCGTGCTGCCCGTGCACAGTACGAGCTCGGCCCAGTCGAGTACGGCGTCGCGATAGTTTTCATTGCCGTGCTCGATGGTGATGCCGGACTTTACGCTGCCCACGAACTGTGGATTCATATCCAGCACCCGCAGGGGAAATTCCCGGGAAAGGCGGGCGGTAAGGGCAGGCTGATAGCCTACGAGCGTGATTCGCGCAGTGCCGTAGTTCTCCCGGATATGAGCGGCGTGAGCTTCGGCGCAGAGTTCCAGATCTTCGTTGCGGCAGTGAACGGTATGATCGATATCGCCGGTGTGCCGCATGACGGCGTTGAGAGCGGCCACCAGAAGCCCGCGGCCGTGCGGATCGTTTTCCGGCTCGAGGGCCAGCACTTGCTCCAGAGTTCCGCAGAAGTCCGAGGGGGCATCCGTAAAGGCCTGACCGAGAGAGGAACCGAACTGAGCCTGGAGCATTATTTCCTTGCCCGCCAGAATGGGATAGTCCTTGCGGACGGTATTGCCTATGGCTTCTTCCGGCGATAGCCCCCGGCTCTTCAGCCTGATGGGGCTTGCCTGCAGATGATGAATTCGGACGATCCGTTCCAGCTCCTGTTTGAGACGACGATAAAGTTCCTGTTCGGTCATGCATCCTCCAGTCCGAGAAAGGAATTGAGTTCCGTATTGCTGCTGCGGACAAAAAGTTCTTCTGCCGAGCGTATGCAGAGCATTCTGCCGTTGGACATGATGCCTATACGGGAGGCGAGCATCTGCGCCTCCCTGAAATCGTGAGTGACGAAGAGTACGGCGCAGTCGAATTTCTGCGGAATATTTTCTATTTCTGCGTACAGTCGTTTTTTTGTGGAAGGATCGAGAGAGGAAAAGGGTTCGTCGAGGAGCAGCAGCCTGGGATTGAGTACCAGGGCACGGGCCAGAGCGACACGCTGACGTTCGCCGCCGCTCAGTGTCTGAGTATGGCTTTTCCGTACATGACCTATTCCGAGCGTTGCGATGATGTTCTGAACTTTTTCTTCCTGTTCGTCCCGGGGAGTGTGTCGGATGCGAAGACCGTAGGCGATGTTTTCTTCGACCGTCATATGGGGGAAGAGGGCGTAGTCCTGATAGACGAAGCCTATTTTGCGTTCCGTGAGGGGAATGTTCTGTATGGGGGGTCCATAGAGCAGAATGCCGCCGCTTTCAGGAGGATAGAATCCGGCTGCCGATTCCAGAAGCAGAGTCTTGCCCGCTCCCGTACGGCCGAGAATGGCGAAAATTTCCTTTTCCCTCAGGGTAAAGGAGATGTTGCGGATATGCATGCTGCCCCGGGTGAGGCAGAACCTGTCGAATTCGAGCGGATTCATGAATGGACGACTCCTTCCATGCGGCCGGCAATTCGACGCTGCAGCAGTGTGGAGAGCATGAGTGCCGCACCGGAGATGAAAAGAAGAATGATGGCGGCGGCCATGGCCATGCCGTTGTCGCCCGTACTGATGTTGAGGTAGATGCTGGCCGGGAGCGTTTCCGTTTTCATGCGGGTAACGCCCACCAGCATGAGGGTTGCTCCGAATTCTCCTATGGCCCGAGACCATGTAAGAATGGCGGCCATGAGAATGGCGTTTCTGCATAGCGGTAGCGTGATGGTGCAGAAGCGCTGCCAGCGGGAGGCGCCCAGCGTTCCGGCAATGAATTCGAGCCGTCCGTCCAGTTCTTCCAGTGCCGTGCGCATGAGTCGTATGACGAAGGGAATGTTGACCAGCCACTGCGCCATGATGATGCCGGCGGGTTCGAAAATAATACGTATGCCGAAGGACTTGAGCAGTTTTCCCGCTTCGGAGGAAAACATCATGAGCAGACACAGACCGAGAACGAGATACGGCAGAGAAAGGGGGAGTTCCAGCACTATGCGGCATACGTTGCGCAGCGGCATGCGGCATCTTGCCAGGGTGTAGGCGCAGGGAATCCCCACCAGAAAACAGAGCAGAGTGGAAAGCGTGGAAGTCACGAGGCTGAGCCGTATGGAAAAAAGCACCTCATCGGAACGAAAGGCGGCGGGAAGAAAGGGCAGGCCGCCGACGACAATGGTGCAGATGGAGGCCGCAAGAAAGAGCACCGTCAGAAAGGTGACGAGAAGGCTTGCGCCGTCAAAGAGGGAAAACTTCTGTTTCATGGCGCGGGAACATTCTGCATGCGGGAGCGGCAGAAGCGCAAAAGAGTACGGGAAGCCGTCTTCCCGGAGGAAGGCAGCTTCCGAAGGCTCAGTTCAGAACAACATAGCCGTATTTCTTCCAGATGGAACGGGCTTCATCGGAACTGAGAAAGTCCAGAAGCAGCTTTTGTCCTTCGGGATTGGCGGATACGGAAAGAGAAGCCGCAGGAATGGTTTTCACGTAGGCTTCCATGGCCGGATCGGCGACGATATCCATGGCCGGCGAAACGTTTTCCTTCCACACGATGATGGCGTCGCATTCGCCTGCGTTCAGGGCATTGAAGATGGAGGGGGCCGTCACGCCGCGGCTGACCACGTTGACCTTGCCGGTAAGACCGGCGTCGGCAATGGCCTTGTCCGCAATTTTGCCGATGGGGGTAGCCTTTGCGTCGCCGAGTACCACGCGAAGGTCTTTGTTTCCGAGATCCTTGATGCCGCGGATGTTCTTGGGATTGCCTCTGGCCACGGCCAGCACGGGAATGTGCTTGACGAGATCGCGTCTGGCCGAAACGTATTTTTCCACCGGCTTGAGTTCTTCCACGGCACCGGCAATGAAGAAGTCACCTTCCTGGGTGATGTTGATCTGCGACTGGATCTGGCCGGCGTTGGCGTAGGTGACTTCCATGCCGACCAGGGTCTTTTTTGTGAAGGCTGCGGCTATTTCACCGAACGGTTTGGTCATTCCGGCCCCGCAGTAGACATGCAGAGATTCGGCGGCCTGTGCCGCACCGGAAAGGTAAAAGAAGGCTGCTGCAACACAAAGGAGGAGGGGAAATCGTTTCATGTGATTCTCCATGCCGCGCAAACGCGCGTTTCCGGTGTTGCTCACATACGAAAACACCGGACCATGAGGGAACGTTTTCCGGGCATGGCACAAGTGCAGCGTTTTCTTTCCAAACCCCGACGGGGCATACGGGAGGCAGCCCCGTTTCCAGAGCTGCCCTGTGAGCATAAACTCAGGTCGGAGCGGCATGGCGGAGCTGTAGCCGGACCGACTCGAAAACTTATTTTTGAAATAGACAGGAGATGCCTCTTTTGTCAAGCGGGTTTGCAAAAAAGAGGCGGTGTTTTGTCGGCAGCAGAAAAGGGGCAGGGGCTGATGCAGGGAGTCCGGCGAATCCCTGAGCGTTTCATCACGAGTGCGGAGCAAGTTCAGGAGAAACGGAGATTCTTTCGACGCATGCGTCGGCGGGGCCGCTGAAGAGCGCGCGGTGCAGCTCCCGTTCAAGGATATCGGCGGCATTGCTGAGAAGGCCCGAGTTTTCTATGCGTATCATCCTTTGCCCGGCAAAGCCTTCGGGAACGGGAATCAGGGCTTTTGAGAGGCGTTCTTTCAGCTCGATGTCTGATTCCCGCCCTCGCCGCGCGAGCCGTTCATGGAGCGTATGGAGAGGGGCGGTAACGAGCACGGGAATGAGGTCGGGGTAGAGGAAAGAGGCCGCCTCGAAAGCCGTGCGCGAACCGTTGACAAGCACGGAAATGCCGTGTTCGAGCGCACAGAGCGAACGGACGGAAATACCGTACCGGCAGCCGTGGGCGGACCAGTGCAGGGCAAAGCGGCCCGAGGAGGCAAGATACTCGAAGCGTTCGTGACTGACGGGAATGTGCCGTTCGCTTCCCGGGGAAGGAGGACGGGTGATGTAGCGTCTGACTGCGGCGAGGGGCATGCCGCAAAAGCGTCGCCGCATTTCCCTGATGAGGCTGTCCTTGCCGGAGCCGGAAGCTCCCATAATACCGAGAAATTCACCCTGCATTACTTCAAAAGAAACATGATCCAGTCCTGGTTTCGGCTGGTTTGGATAGATTTTGGTGATGTCTTTTACTTCCAATAGTGTACTCATAATTGCTCGCTCCTTTCAATGTACACAGGCAGTATATCGAACACAGTAAAAAAGCGCATGAGTAAATCACGCAGAAAACATGCGTGATTTACTCATGCTGGATTTGTCCTTCCTTGATATGATATTCATAAAATAGAAAAAACCATATCTGACGGACGGCGACAAAAGAAAAAGCCGACGTACAGCAGAGATAATTACGGAGGATGGGAAAAGAGGAAACATGAAAAAACATCTTAAATTATGCGTAATAAGCTCAAGATTTTTTGCCCTACTCGTTTATTTGATCTGGGGTAATACGGCGTTGACGGTAAGTAACATAAAAATTTCAAGTAGCCGTATTCCTATCGCATTTTCCGGGTTCCGAATAGCACAGGTATCAGACCTGCACAACGCAGAATTTGGGAAAGACAATAGAAAGTTGCTGGAATTGCTGTCAGAAAGCAAACCGGACATTATTGCAATAACGGGGGATTTAGTGGACGCAGGGCATACGGATATTGGAGTAGCTCTTGATTTTGCAAAAGAAGCGGTTAAGATTGCGCCTGTCTATTATGTAACAGGGAACCACGAAGCAAGCCTGTCACAGTATGATGAACTCAAAATAGAACTTAAAACGATTGGCGTAATTGTGCTTGAAGATGAAGCTGTACAGTTAAAACACGACACAGAAGAAATAACGCTTATTGGACTTTCTGACCCTGATTTTACCATAAAAGGAGACGTATTCAGAGAAGTCCCGGCTATGGTCAGTACAAAGCTGAATAATCTTGCTGATGATGAAAATAGCTACACCATTTTGCTGTCGCACCGGCCAGAATTGTTTGAAAGCTATGTACATTGCAATATTGATTTGGTTTTAAGCGGACACGCACACGGCGGTCAATTCCGTTTGCCATTTATCGGCGGGTTGATCGCACCCAATCAAGGGCTATTTCCACAGTATGACGCAGGGCTATATACAAGTGGCAGTACAAATATGATTGTTAGCCGTGGATTAGGTAACAGCATTATTCCCATCCGTTTTAACAATCGCCCGGAAGTCGTTGTAATTGAACTTCTCAATATGGACTGTTAAGACAAATTTATAGAAAACCGAATTATAAAACAGTCTGCCGCGCGACGGCAAAAGAAAAAAGCCGTCGCAGAGCAGACACATTTTCACGCGCCTATGAAACGGCGGCTTTGATTTTCAGAGCCGCCGTTTCTTTGATTACGAGGGCCTCCTACTCGATTTTACACAAACCTATGACGACTTGCAGGGACACGGTAGCCGATTGGAGGTTATTTTGCCGTGTCTCGTTTGCTTTTTCAAAGCTCACATGATCTACATCAGTTAAAAAAAGCATTGCTCCTCCTCCGGGCAAGTATAACATTGCATCGGCATTATCGTTCCATGTAATTCAGTATAATAATGGCTGTTCTTGGCGCGCCAGTTTTCCCTCACGGAAATCTGGCGTTTTCTTATAGATTTGTACTTGCCTGTTTATCCGATATACGGGAATATTAAAGTGGCTTCACACCCTTTCGGGAAAACATTAGTAAGTTTGAAAGTGCCGTTATGAGCTATGGCGACTTGTTGGACAATCAGCAATCCAAGCCCATGTCTTAAATCAAGCCGTTCATCTGTGCTTTCCATATAATGCGGTTTTTCTTCCAGCTCTTGCAGCTTTTCAGCAGGCAGACCCATTCCGTTATCCGTAACCGCCAAGATAAGATGGTTTTGCGATGCTGTAAGAGAAATGCAGACTTCACAGCCCTGTGGGTTGTGTTTCATGCTGTTCTGGACAAGGTTGTTTACAGCTCGCGAAATCAATCTGGCATCACATTCCAACACAGCATTTTCGGCGTCAGGAGTGATCTTAATTCCGATGTTGTAGCTATCGGAAATTCCTGTATTCAACAGGTCTGCTACATAGGATCGCAGTAGTTTGGATAAGCGAACCATCTCTTTATGAAGCGGCTGCATCTCATATTCCAACTGCGATACTAAATTCAAATCCTGCACGAGTTCTTTGATTTTGGCGCTTTGCTTTTGCACGATCACAGCCTGCTCTTTTACCCCCTCACTGGCTGTTTTGTCTGCGGCGATCCGGTCTGCATAGCCCATAATCATAGAAAGCGGAGTTCGGATGTCATGAGAGACCCCGCTGATCCAGTTGGCTCTGGCTTCGTTTTGCCTGCTTAATATCAGAGAGGCTTTATTTACGCTGTTCGCAATTTCGGATAACTCTCTATCAATATGGAGAGAAACGGGTTTGCCATCGGCCAATGTTTCAATGGCATCTACAATCGGTTCCGTGTTCTGGATGATCCTGCGTTTTGAAAAATAGTAGGCCAAAAACAGGCACAGCACATCCATGCCCAACATTCCTATCACATAGAGGGGAATTTTCTGAATAGTCTCCATGGAATAGTAGTTGCTGGTGAGCTTCATATAGCTATTCTTTGGATACCCTAAAACTAACAATCCATCCTCTGTACTCCAGACAAAAACAGGATAATCCTCCAGATAGCCTTTGGAAAATAAAGCTACCTCTTGAATGCTGTAATGTTGCGGCACTTCTTGTGGCACATCGAGCCGCCAGAAGCATTCGCCCGTTGACGTTAGATACATGGCCCAGATATTGTACTGGCGCAATTTCTGCTCTGCATAATCGGGCAAACCTTCTGTGGTAGCCGCAGTAGAGGTCAGCTCAAGCATGGCGTGCGGGGACGCTTCTCCGTAATCCTCTGAAACTGTGTGATAGAAAGTCACGCCATACAGAACGACATTGACAATTACCAGGATCAAAAGAAACGCAGCGAAAGACGCCAAGTGCTTTGAAATATAGGTTCCAAAAGATTTCATGGCGTCACTTCCTTGTAATCAGTTTATAACCCAGCCCCTTGATCGTAATCAGGGAAACGGGCTTTGAGGGATCGGCTTCAATTTTTTCCCGAATCCGCCGTACATGGGCATTCAGGCTATTTTCATAGCCGAAAGGATTGTCGCCCCATAATGCTTCACAAAGAGCGTCAACCGTAACGATCTTTCCCTCGTTGCGGGCCAGCGTTTCCAGCAGGGTATGCTCTTTTGCGGTCAGGGGGATAATCTCGCCGCCCTTGTTGACCTCTGCCCGGCTAAAATCAATCGTACATCCATCCAGGAAAACCCGCGGGCTGTCCTCTTTATAAGTTCGGCGCAAAACCGCATAGACACGCAGTAATAGCTCCTGCGGCATAAACGGCTTTGAAATATAATCGTCTGCTCCAAGGCCAAGACCGGCCAACTTGTCTGCTGCTTCGTCTTTTGCGGTCAGAAAGATGATTGGCACATTTGTAAAAGTGCGGAGCTGCTTCATCAGGGAAAAGCCGTCCCCATCTGGCAGCATGACATCCAAAACCATCAAGTCGGGTTTTTCTTTTTCTGCCGTTATTATAGCCTCTTTTACCGTTGCGGCAGTAAGTACCGTTTCAAAACCAGCATCGCTTAAAATATCGGATACCATTTTCAGCAAATCTGGCTCATCGTCTACAAGCAAGAGCTTCTTCCGATGCAGAAAAGAGTTGTCCATAGCGTCACCTCCCGAAAGTATTATAACATAGGATTTCAAGTCTGCGGAGGGCATCCTCAAAAAGTAAGGTAAAAGTAAGGACGGGAGAATGTAGATGTCAGGTTGAAGTTGTACCATAGAAGCATCGAAAGGAGATGTTTCTATGGACTATATCATTACAACGGAACATTTGACCAAGAAATATAAGAACTTCACTTCAGTCAATCATGTTTCGCTTCATATTCGCAAGGGCAGCATTTATGGTTTTCTTGGCCCGAACGGGGCAGGCAAATCCACTACCATGAAAATGCTGTTGGGGTTGACCGCTCCCACAAAAGGCAGCTTTACCATTGATGGGAAACAGTTTCCGCAGGATCGGATTGCCATTCTCAAAGAGATCGGCTCTTTCATCGAAGCGCCATCTTTCTACGCAAATCTCACCGGGCGGGAAAATCTTGACATTATCCGCCGCATTTTGGGACTGTCGAAAGCTGATGTGGAAGATGCTCTGGAACTGGTAGGGCTGACCGAGTTTGGCGACCGGCTGGCAAAACAGTATTCGCTGGGAATGAAGCAACGCTTGGGCCTTGCCGGGGCGCTCTTGGGGCGTCCGCCGATTCTGATTCTGGACGAACCCACAAACGGTCTTGACCCGTCTGGTATCCACGAAATCCGCAATCTGGTAAAATCCTTGCCCAGCCTTTACGACTGCACGGTGCTGATCTCGTCCCATATGCTGTCTGAAA
>ERZ779866.2766-NODE-2766-length-15180-cov-3.607008_pt1 | contig 15180 bp, 20 predicted proteins | sample MGYA00511248_ERZ779866 | MGnify/ENA primary metagenome ERZ779866 (study PRJEB29588, sample SAMEA2155758) | human gut metagenome | biome: human gut; feature: human-associated habitat; material: faeces | place: Denmark | collected 2008/2010 ... | reverse complement strand
CCAGCCGCTGCTTTCATCAGTGTGCCTGTCAGTTCCGGGTTAGCTTCCACCCAGCGGCGCAACGCCCCCGTGATGCTTTTCACCGTGTAAGCGTGGTGACGTCGTTCTGGTTAAGCAGTCCCGCATCGGTTGCCGGGTCCTGCAGATCCCAGAACACATCTGCAGAAATTCCGGTGACACCGTTCACGCCCACGTTGGACAGGCTTTTGTGCCACCCGGTCTGCTCATCAATTTTGGCGCGCAGACCAAGCGCACGGGCGGTGGCATATGCCGTTGCTTCGGCATTCAGCACCGTGTCCCAGCCAGTAAAGTCAGGCCAGATCAGCATTCCTTCGCGCTGGCTGAAGTTTTCACGGTAAGTGATCGCCTCCTGTACCGTCTTGCAGCCATATGCTGACAGGTAGGCAAACCCACGCAGGCTTTGCGCCACACTCAGCAACTCAGTAGCAACGGCTTTGTTATCATGACCTGGCACGCCGAGAATGCGCGGTTTAACGCCGAGCTGTGTCTGAGCAGATAACAGGGCTTTCATGCCTGTTTTTTTTCCTTCAGCGGTCACTGCACCGATGATATTGGTCGTGGTTTCTTCTTCCGTTTCACCCTGCGGCACACGCACAACAACGGTCACGGGTTTTGCCTGGTCAGCGATGGCGTCCAGCGAACGGGCCAGCGTGCCGGACTCACCCGCTTTACCGCTGGCAGTCAGCACATCAGTGATCAGTACGGGTTTATTAAGAGGAAACATTTTTGCATCGGCATCATCGCCCGTGCAGACCATGCCCACGATGGCTGTGCTCACCGTGGTAATGGATCGGGTGCCTTCGTTGACTTCAACAACGCGCACCCCGTGGTGGTAATCCTGAGCCATAGTGGCGAACCTCCTGATTGGATTAGGCTTCGCCCTATGTTGAAGTGATTGTGCCTGACAAACAGCTAAGCGCAGTTGTACCGTTATTCACACAAAATGACGGTATTTGTCTGCTTTCAGGGATAATCAAAATAAAGCTGATTCAGGGAGATTCATTGCTCTTATTTGCCAGAAATTTTCGATAAATGGTAGAAACGCCTACATCAAAAATCAGTGCAATACGCTGTCTTGATTCTCCGGCCTCGAGTAAACGCCCAATCTGTGCCCACTGTTCGCTGGTCAACTTAGGACGGCGTCCACCTACTCTGCCTTTAACACGAGCTGCAGCCAGCCCTGCCCTGGTACGTTCAACTATCAGTTCGCGTTCCATTTCAGCCAGGGCACCCATGACATGAAAAAAGAAACGGCCCATTGGGGTACTGGTATCAATACTGTCAGTCAGGCTTCGGAAATTCACGCCACGCTGGCGCAACTCTTCTATCAGCGTAACAAGATGCCGCATACTGCGCCCCAACCGGTCCAGCTTCCAGACAACCAGCGTGTCTCCTGCCGATAGTGTCCTGAGCAGTTTTTTCAGCCCCGGTCTGTCGGACTTAGTGCCACTGATTTTGTCCTCAAAAATCCGCTCACATCCCGCGCAGTTCAGTGCATTACGTTGCAAATCGGTGTTCTGGTCATTTGTTGACACGCGTACATAGCCAATAAGCATGATCATCCCCCTGAATAAAAACCGGAGATGATGCCAGTTAGCCGTAATCTCTGCATTTTCTTAAACGTTGGTTTGGGAGAAGCCAGATATGTCATTCAGCGAGGAGCTAATGTCAATGGTGCATGGATACGCTGGTCAGATGGTGCAATAGAAGTATTTGGAACTGGTGGTTCCAATGATAATGGGCTGGCTAAAGTCGTTTATCCAATTGCACTACCTAAGCTTTCACGTTTTATCAGCATAGCGGAAAGAATAAGAACAGATTACGAGGCCACACCTAATAACGTTCACGTTTCAATGATCGTGGATGACCAGGTCAGTAATACAGGTTTTTATGTCCGCTGCCAGATGTACGACGGAAGACCATCAACAAGTGCTTTTTCCTGGAGAGTTTATTGTGCGCCTGTTTAATCCTGTTACTTTGACTGAAGTAATCCCCGGTCTTCATGACGTGACCGGGGCTGTGGAATTACCAGAAGATAACTGGTTTTTTACTGCATCTGAAATCCCTGAAGGAATGGAAATATCTGTTAACGAGAATGGCGAACCCATTCTGATTGAGATTAAACCATCTCAGGTGGAACTGGCCAGATAACCCCCGGCGCGGTGCTGGTATCTGCTTCCATCACCGCGTCGATGTTACCAACATCATATTCAGTCATTTCCGGTTCCGGTGGTGCTATAAACTCTCCGTCAGAATAGAACCAACCGACGCCTGCATCTATATGATCAATATTTATAATTTCGCAATTAGAGAATAAATCACCCTCTCCATCCCAGATAATAATATTTTTCACCACGCCATGTTCAATCAGAGCAAAATTACTCATCAGGCATACTCCTCAACAATAACTATTCCCGGGGCACCGTCACCTCCCGATTGAGCCTCACTTCCAGCAGGTGCGCAGGCTCCGCCTCCGCCAGCACCAAAGCCCTCAGCTTTACCACCACCACGTCCGCTGAATGATGAAGAACTTGCACCACCTATACCGCCTGAACCTAATGGTGTATCCCCCCCGGTACCACCTGCTACAGCTTTAACAGAGATAACCATTGCTCCTGGTGTTTTTGCACTACAGCGAAATGCTCTTAGTACTGTACCGGACGATGTCGGACTGGCACCCCATGAAATACCCTGAATATATGATGTGTTTGCAGATGCTCCCCCCGCGCCACCGCCTGTACCACCTGGTGCAGTTATCATGGAACCGAAATAAGTTGTGCCACCTTCACTACCTGAATTTCCTCCGGCTCCCCCCCCTTTACCTGCAGCACCGATAATAACGTTGACTTCGAAATCATTATCAACCTCGAAAAATGCTTCAATAAATGCGCCGCTCAATCCAGCTCCGGCTGTTGCCTGCTGATTTTCTGTTGTTTCAGGAACCCCACCGCCGCCGCCACCGCCACCAGAGGCAATGACCCTTATCTTTTTTGTCCCTGGTGTTGGGATATATTTTCCAGAGCTTTTAAAAATATTCGTGTTTAACAAACGACCAGAGAATCTGGCTTCTCCCAAACCAAGGTATGTGAGAAGACCAGCTACATCCTTTCCACTCAAATTAGTCAGCGTATTGTCCAGCGGTTGTTTACCTGCCAGTGCATTAAGCATTGTCGTGGCAAAGTTCGGGTCATTCCCCAGCGCCGCCGCCAGTTCGTTCAGTGTATCCAGTGCCGCAGGTGCAGAACCCACCATTGCTGCAATCGCCGATTTCACAAAAGCCGTGGTGGCAATCTGTGTATTGTTGACCGACTGTGCCGCAGTAGGTGCTGTTGGCGTTCCGGTAAGTGCCGGACTCGACAGCGGCGCTTTCAGTGCCAGCGCATTGTTAATGGTGGTGCTGAATTTCGGGTCATTGTTAATGGCTGCGGCTATTTCTTTCAGTGTGTCCAGCGTGGCTGGCGCACCATTAATAAGAGCCGTCAGTGCCGCCTGTACAAACGCGGTGGTCGCAACCTGCGTGGTATTATTCCCTGCCGCTGGCGTTGGCGCTTTGGGGGTTCCGGTAAATGTCGGGCTGGCTTTTGGCGCGTACTGTGAATGCGGATCTGGTGCGGCAAGGTGTTTTGCCATCAGATCATCCACATACACCTTCAGCTCCAGTGCCTTGTCATCCACATACTTGCGGGTTGCCAGCACGACGGCAGGATCGATTTTCAGGGTGATATTGTCCGTGCAGCTGGTTATCAGCACTATACGCACGGTCTGGGTGCGCCCGCTGCCTTCAGCCAGTTGCGGCTTATAGCTTTCCGGGCAGTTGCCCACGGCAATCAATGCCCCTGACTCATCAAACAGGCCCACTTCACGTATCCACCAACCGCCCTCGTTTTCAGGGATCACCTGTTCGGCAATAATCTGGCTGCTGTTCTGCGGGTCGATATAAAGCATATTCAGCGCAGCCCGGCGTTTCTCATTTACCAGTGCAGTCTGCTTTGCGTCCGGCGTCGGCAATGCTCCGCCGCCATCCCCCACCGCCATATGGGTAATTTTAAGCGGCACACCAAGTGCAGTGGCGCTGGCAAGCTTCGCCGCACCAATCTCCGTCAGCAGGGTATAAAATTTTGTGCTCATGGATTCACTCTCATTGTGTCAATAACATGGACCGCCCCGCCTTCATGCGCGGTGCCACCGGAAATAATCGTTTCGTTGATATACGGATAGATCGTGATTTCTTCGCCAAGATAGCTGGCAGCCCCTACCCAATGCGGACCGCTGGTCTGCAGATTGATGGACATGCCAGTCATGTGACGGCTGCATGGTTTGGCATCGCTTATCAGCCGCTCAAGTTCCAGATAGGTATCTTCAGTGATGCCCTGGTCCTGCACGCCAATATCCAGGCGAAACGTGCCCGGTGTTTCTCCGGTCTGCCACCACTCAATAATGCGGATCAGGAATCCGAACGGCTCCACCACCCGCCGCACGGCACTGGTGGTCCCTTTATGCTGATGAATATAAAAAGCATCCTTCACCACCTGGCGTTTGACGCTTTCTGTCCAGCCCTCGTCCCAGCGATCCACAGAGAAAGCCCAGGCGAGATAAGGCAGGAAACTGACCGGACAGGTTGCCGGATTCCACAAGTCACGAAGCGGCACCTGCAGATCAGAAATCCCGCTGCAGGTTTGTGCCAGTCGGCGCTCCAGTGGTGTTGAACCCGGTGGCAGCAGACTATTCATCCGTTCCCCCGTTGGTCACGCTCCACTCCGTACATGATGCCGCCTGCGTTTTGTTCAGGACCACATCCGCCAGCGGGGAAGCCAGTTCCACACGCTGAACACCCTCAACATGCAGCGCGGCAAAAATGGCGCTACGGCGAATATCCCGACCAAGACGCGTCTGACTGGCGATGTACTTCTGCAGGCTGGCTTTTGCCGCTGCCATTACCGGCTCTGCTTCCGGCCCCGGATAGAGAAAAATGGTAGCTTCCACGCGGTACGGGATGATTTCTGCACTGCGAACCGTCAGACGGTCAGCCACCGGGCGGACGTTCTCACTGTTCAGGGCTTTCTCCACCACATCCAGCAGGTCTTTTTCTGCTGTTCCATCGCCTTCGCGGCTAAGGACAGTCAGCACCACCTCTGCAGGTGCCGGGCTGGTTGCACTGGCATCCGCCACCCGACCGTCGGCGCTTCGGGCATGAAATTCATAAGCTGCAGTTGGCCCCGCAACTGAAAGCCCCTCAAAGGCTGCAGGCACACGCAGGCGTAACGCTTCATCGCTTTCCATCACAGCTGCAACGGGCGGCACAGCATCATTATCAGCAGGCGTCACCGTCAGGCGTGTCACGTTGTAGTTGGCAGCGAGCTGGTCAAGATCGCCGCCCATCGCGTAAGCCACCATCACCGCCTGCGCGGCTTCGTTAATGCGCTGGCGCAGAAGCAACTCACGGTAAGCGTTCTCCTGCAGCAATTTGGTGACGGGTTCAGATTCCAGTTCCAGCGTGCGGATCACAGCCTCCTGCTCATCTTTCGGATGAAGCGCCACAAATTCTGCCTTGCGTTCGGCAAGCAGCGTCTCAAAGTTCGGCACATCCACAATCTGCGGCGCAGGCAACTGCGAAAGGTCAATCACTGCCATTCTCTGCTCCTGTTGATACGGAAAGGGACACAGGCACACCGTTATTCCGCCGCCCGGTCAGCTCCACCACCATTGAACCGTCAAAATTGCTGTTGATGGTGATGGAATCCAGCGTCAACCGTGGCTCCCAGCGACTCAGCGCCACATACACTGCCGACATGACCTGCAGGCGTAATGCCGGATTTTGTGGCTGATCTATCAGTGCCGACAGCAGGGAACCATATTCCCGGCGGGCAATACGGCTACCCTGCGGTGTCAGCAGAATGTCCCGCACCGACTGGCGCAGATGGTCAATATCAGTAATAGCTTTACCGCTGGTATTGTTCATCCCGCTATAAAGCGTCATACCGGGCCTCCGGTTGTATCGCCGCCTTTCAGGACGCCAGTATGCTGATGCGCATCAACCACGATCCCGTTAGAACTCATCGCTCCGCCGCCCTGGGTAACTTCCGCAACCTATTTATGTACTCGCCTAACGGCAAAAAGGACGGGCTTCAGATTATCCCGTTGTCAGAGGTGGCGGCGAAGGATGAGTTTCTGAATATCAAAAATGTCAGCCGCGATGACATGATGGCTGCGCACCGCGTGCCGCCGCAAATGATGGGGATTATGCCTAATAATGTTGGGGGGTTTGGGGATGTGGAGAAGGCTAGTATGGTTTTTGTTAGGAACGAACTTAAACCTCTTCAAAAGAGAATTGAGGAGATTAACAAATGGTTAGATGAGCCGATAATAAACTTTGAAGACTACAAACTTATTTAACATTAAGGCAGGTATGATTCCTGCCTGTTCTTCATTGATAGCGTTTCATAATTGAATCAGCTAAATGACTTCCAGCGCCAATCAGTCTAGCAAGAATTTTTATCTGTTCTTTGCAGTTCTCATCGACATGCTGGATAGGATAATTCATTGTATGATCAATTTCCCCCCAAACCTCCTCAAGAAGAGTTCTGACTTGAACTTCACAACAAGTAACACTCCCTTCTCTATTAGGTTTCAGGACATAATGAATGCTCGTATAAAAACTTTGTTTTACATGAGGCTTAAGACCCAAACTCTCAAAATAAACTTTGGACTCAGGATCCCAAGTATATGCCTTTGGCTCTTCAAAAAGCGCATACTCCCCTTCATCTACTGCCCTCATAATTGCACGATGTATATCTTCCATTTGACTTAAATGAAGGTGTAATACTCTTATTCCAGCTATATCCGTTATACGGTTAAAAATATTTTCAGCTGTGATATGACCTTTTCGCTCTGCTTCAGGTAACTGATCATCCTCATGGTTTTTTCTTTCTATTTTCTCTAAAAGATGATCAATATCTTTCAACCTAAAACGAAGTGAATGGACATGAGCTTTTACTTTAGTTGACTCGAAAAAATTTTTAATATTCTTCATGAAATATTCATAGGCATCGATCTCATCTTTAAGACGCCTATAAATGTCCGCATATTTTTCTTTAAGAGCCATAACTATTCTTCTCCAATCTTATCAATACGAGCCAAAAGAGAATCGGCAAAATCACTATATGCCTGCTGCTTGTCAAGAAAAGTCTGTCTATTACCTGAAACAGTGGCTCTGTCTTCTGCGCTCATGGATTGGATGAAAGGAACTTTCCATATGGGCACCCTATACTTTTGAGACATAGAAGGAAGAGTATTATGCGAGTGAATAACTGATTTTCCACCAATTGGTTGTGAAATGTCTGCAAGATCTTGCTCTTGATAACATTCTTGAGGAATGTGTTTTTTGATCACATTGGGAATTTTCTGAACATATGAGTAATGCGCGGTCGCTAAATCAAGTTCATTTCTGCCTTCATATTTCTTCGCGTTATAAATAGTATAACCTAAAAACTTAACGAAGTTTTTAGGGAAAACATTTCTCTTTTTATCAGGCAAAAGTTTATACATGGTATCGAACTGATTTTTCCAATTCTTTAATGACTCTCCTATGTTAGTAATCCCAAAGGTGGAGAACATATCGGGCATGCATGGGACAAAAAATCCGGTTGATGTAGAAATGATAACTCTGTTAAGCATACCGAGACTAGGAGATGTGTCTATTATTACCATTTCATAACCAAATTTTTCCTCTGCTTCTAGACATAAGTTCCTAATACTGGTAATAAGTCGCAGTGCTTGAGGTTCTCCCATGAAGGCATCACTCCAACCCTTCGCGATTTTATCCTCATATTTATGCAAACTTAAACGACCTGGAATAATACCTAATTTATCATTAAGCTCATAAACAGAACTTAGTGAAGAAGATTCGTAGACGCCATCTTCTATTGGTTTTAATAAGCAATGAATGCTTCTCGGCTTACTCAAAAAATCTTGATACGAAAGTTTACTTTCCTCTAAAGCTGATTGGAAGTCCTCAATAAATGGCTCTTCTTCTAGCCATAACTTTTCTAACTCCTCAGGAGAAATACACTGTAAAGTGAGATTCGACTGTGGATCAAGGTCAATCATTAAAGTTTTAATACCTTTCTCTGCCAATGCATGCGCAGTATGGTATCCAAGAGTGGATTTTCCTACACCACCTTTATTATTAAATATTGAAATAATTTTCATTTGCGAACTCTTCGTTTTAAATTGATATCAGATTAATACGAAAAGGATGCGAGCGCAATCGTATCCCCGCCACGCCTGCCCGCTTTATATAGTGGTTTTCATGCACCTGCATGACATAAGCAAAAGCCCGCCATACCTAGCAGGCCCCAACTAGAGCGATCCTTAAACGATCATGCGGATTCATGCAGTATAGACATGCAGTAGTTACGCCAAACCGTGTAGCGAGGCCACATGCTAAAAATGTTCACGGAGTAACATTTGATCTCCACTGCAAAAAATGAAACTTTCGCTTTCACCAAATATAACAAGAGGTAGTCTTTGGTGTTTTACACAGCAAACGGTGAGCCATGAAAGTCAACATAAAACAGATTGTTGGAAATTGGGAATTAGGTCTTGCGATGGATAAACACAGCATCCGCAGCATTCCCATTGGTTACGATGAGTGGGGACATATGCGGTTTGAGACTGAGCGTACTGAGGTAGGCGAATCTCTTTTCCAGCTTAAATACCGTGACGATTGGTCACAAGTTAAGCCTTTAGCCCAATGCCTAGCAGAGCATGCCTTTCCTCATTTCAGCAATGTCGGGTTTATCGTTCCAATGGCTGCATCTAATCAGCGTGCACGCCAGCCAGTGACCGAAATAGCTCAGGAACTAGCCAAACTAGTTGGCAAACCATGCTTCGATGACCTCTTGTTGAAAGCCCCCGGCGGGGCTTCGCTAAAGAACCTGAATACAAAAGAAGAGAAAATCACGGCGCTGGGTAATTCGTTCTCTGTTAATGACAGTATTGAGAATAATGGCAACTGGAATGTCCTTATCATTGACGACCTCTACCATACAGGCGCATCTATGGAGGCTGCTTGTGCTGTGCTAAACGATTATACTAAGGTTAGAAGCATTTATGTTGCAGCTTTGACTTGGAGATAGTGATGACTACGGTATTTGTTGCTGGTTCAATAACCATCAAAAACCTTGACACACTCATCGTGGATCGTCTGAAAAAAATTGTTAACTCGCGTTTTCGTATTGTAGTTGGTGATGCCAATGGTGTTGATTCATCTGTTCAACGCGTATTGCTAGAACTTGGATGTGAAAAAGCCACAGTATTCAGTAGCTCAGAAAAACCGCGCAATAATCTTGGCTCATGGCCTGTACATGTAGTAAGTACTAGCCATGCAGCCGGCACTCGCGCGTTTTTCACTGCGAAAGATCTCAAAATGGCAGAAGAAGCCGATTATGGATTAATGGTTTGGGATACGAAGAGCACGGGTACTCTGAGTAACGTGATTGAGCTTCTTAAACGTAAAAAATGCTCTGTCGTTTTTGTTAATAAATACAAAAAGTTCTTTATTATCAAATCTCCAGAGCACCTTGACGCTTTGATTAACTGCATGTCACCAGCCTCTTTGGAAAAAGCTGATGAAAAGATCAGATTGCGCGAAAAAATCAACCAACTAAAAAACGAGCAAATCCAGATGTTTATGTGAAATTCTTTGATGATAACACTAACGCCTCGCCCTGCTCGTTGTTCAACCTTGCTGGCTTCAGAATCAAGTACTGATGCCAGCAACGTTTCTTAATGCAGCCAGCTGTCGTCTTCCCACACCTTCTGCATAATTTTCATCACTTGTTTTCTTTCTTCGTCCAGTTGCAGTCCGGTCAGTTCCACACCGTTAGAGCTACCTTTTCGGATACGAATTACCGTTTTGGGATACAGGGGGCGCAGATTGCGGTAAAGCTCGGATTCAAGGGCGTCCAGGGTAGACTGGCTAATCTTCTGCTCTTTATCGATCATTATTTCAATGCGCATAAAAGTCACCTCAACTGATGACATCCATTGAGCGGTTGTATTCGTGAGTTCTGATTTTTGCCATGAGTTCATCAGTCAATTCAGAAACCCACTGCAGAGCCAGCCCCTTCTCTTCATCACTACACTCACTAGCCGCGACAAGCTTAAGAAAAAAATCAATGCGCTGGAGCTTCAAAGACTCCAAAAAATAGTCCTGCATTTTTCCTCCTATGACACCACACGCAATACTGTATATATAACCACTGTTTATATTCACAGTATACAATAATCTTACTGATGTAAAACGTTTTTTTACGTTCATCAGCCTGATATACCGGGTATTATTTAGAGCACGAATTGTTAACCCGCGTAATTAATACAGGTTCCGCCACTTATCATCTTCCCGCAAACGCTGGTTCCGATAGAAGATACGCAGGCCTGCTCCTGACGGAATACTGCCGCCGCGAAGGAGTAAATCGACCTCTTTCTCGCTACCATCAAATCCTCTGGACTTCAGCTCATAGACGAGCTGCAGTCGCTGATGGTCTGTAATTCGCTGTTTGTAGTCTTTACGCCGTATCGGTTTAACCAGGCGAAGCCTTTCTGCCAGTTCCCGGCGCTCTTTTTTGCTCATACTGTGCAGGAAATCGTGCAACTCCTTGTCATCCATGCTGATAATATCCGTTCTGGGGTCCCCATCTGCTGATTTATCTTTCTCCTGTTGGTTCAAATTTTCAGCAAGGGGACAGTTATTGCCACGAGTCCAAGGGGCGCAAGCGCCCTGGTCGGCTACCGCCTCCTGAACGTCAACGGCCTTACGAACCATTTTCCACTTCACTGCATGAGTGCAGATCTTGCCCTCTGCAATGGGTGACCAGATGCCATAAATACGAATGCCGTGATCGCCATAGGCGGTCGGCTCTTCGTTGATTTCATAAGCGGTTCTGATAAGGTGATATTTACGGGGAACCAGTACGCCGCCCTGCTTCATGATGTAGGTGGCAAAACAACCAGCATCAGCAGCAGCCAGGATGGCATCAAGGCGCGGGTCATCCAGTATCGGCGCACCTGCTTTTTTGTCACCCTGTTGCCTTGCCGCCTGACCAGCCAGCAAGCGAAGTTCACGGTAAGCCTGACGTCCCGGAATACCAAAGAAGCGGAACTGCTGAACACGATGCAGAGACGCCCAGGCATTAACGTATTCGGCGTTATCACGCAGGGATTTACCCGTTTCCTTGCTGATCTCGCCAGCCAGACCACGCCCGTCAATGTTCTTACTGATGTATTTCGCGATGTAGCTTGTCGGTGTTCCTTTGCGCGGGTTAATCAGCTCAGACTTAAAGCGTGGCCCCGTGTTGTTGCCCAGCTCCTCGCGGTCTACACGGATGGCAAACTTACGCAGTAATGCAGTGATGGCGCGGCGGTCTTTTTTACGCATGAAGCACATGAGATGCCAGTGCACAGTACCGTCATGGTGCGGCTCAGCCACCCGCACGCCATACCAGCGCAACCCGGTTTTGTGCATTGCCTTACGAAATGCAGCAAACATGCCGACCAGATAATCGCTGCTTTGTCTTACCGTCGCATTTGTCCAGGTCGGGTTGGGTCTGCCGTTGTTGAGCGTGGAATGGAAACGTGACGGACAGGTGATAGTGTAGAAAACGGCGCAGTCACCGCGCATTTCCGCGATAAGCTCCAGACCTTTAACACAGGCCATCATCTCATTGCGGCGATGCGCAGGGTTGCTGCTGCTGGCGTTTACCACATCCTCCATGTCCAGCGTGTCGCCGTCTTCGTTCACCAGTTCATGAGAACGGAAAAACTCCAGCGACTTACGGCGCTGCTCACGTTTATGCATCACGGCTTCATAGCTGACATAGGGAGATGCTTTTTTGCTGACCAGGCAGACAGCACGCAACTGCTCTTCCCGCCATTCGCAACGCATCTTCCATAATTTCCGATACCACCAGTCGGCGCACAACATACGCGCCAGCGAACCCGGAATGAGTTCATAGGGCACGGGTTTACGGCGGTTTCTTTTCCGACGGAGTTGCTCAAACGCAGGTGGGATGACATCCAGACGCAGGGTTTCCGCCGCCACCTTTTCCCATGTCTTGCGGATTTCTTCTGGCTTAACGTCATCGGTGGCATACAAATCGCCACAAGCTGCATCAAGGCACATGCTCATATGCGCAGCTACCAGGGTGGACAGGCGTTTCACCTGATCCTGACTCATTTCAGGCAGGATCAGCAGGCCCTCCATCCCTTGATGGCTTGCCATAAAACGGAAAGAAGCAGACAGCTGACTGTCACGTACACAATCCAGTCGCTCCAGACATGGCTTAATCGTCTCACGCAAATAGCGGGAATAAGCCTTTGGCCTGCCCAGGCTGCTGAAGTATTCGATACGTTGCATCAGCTGCTTGCTAATATGGGTGGGCTGGGCGCTGACGTCCGCCAGAATGACCATGTCCGGGTTAAAACGCTGCTGTTCATGCGCCAGCTTTGCCCGGCTAATGAGCTTATCCTGCTCCATTTCGCGCTGGACAGGATCACGAGATTCATTAAAGAAATAACGCTCCCAGACCTGCTCACTCAGTGCATCGCGGCGCAGCTGTTCCTGCTCATTATCGGCAGCGTACAGAGTGATCAGGTTTGAAAGTGCAGACTCCGGCGCAACTTCCGCCGGGTCCAGATAAGGGTTAATGGCCTTTTTCGGGCCGTTCCATGAAAATGCTGCAGCGGCCTCGTTAAAGCCGCTAGAGTTGCTCATATCGTCATGACTCATACACGTACTCCGTACACGGCAGAACTATCCACGCCACGCGAATAATCAAATCCCATCCAGCAGCACGGCCCGGAAACAGCAATGATTTCTGTTGCTGATTTACCCTCGCCAGCTGCCACACCGATGCTGCGTTTTACCTTGATATAGTGGTGAGTAAAATTGCGATACAGCGAACGGATCAGGGATGTGTCACTGTTAGAAACAATGACTGGATGTCCTTCTGATGACCGATGTTCAAGAACGGATGCCAGGTGATACTGGTCATCTTCAGTGAAACCATCAGTGTGATAGCCGGAAAACGTACCGTCATACGGCGGATCGCAATACACCACATCTCCCGCGTGCAACATTGCCAGCGTTTCATCGAAGCTGGCGCAGATAAATGTTGCCCGCTGGGCTTTTTCTGCAAATGCACGAATTTCTTTTTCAGGGAAATACGGATTTTTATAATTACCGTAGGGAATGTTGAAATGCCCGCTCTTGTTATAGCGACATAAACCACGGTAACCGTGACGATTGAGATACAGGAAATATACTGCTTTCATGAAATCAGTAATTTCAGTTGAGTAATTAAACTCCTGCCTTATGTTGTAATAAGCCATCTCCCTGTTTGCGTTCTCAAATAAAACTCTGGCGCGAGATATAAACGATTCACAATCAGCGGCAACCTTTTTATAGAGGTTGATTAAATCAGGATTAATATCCGCAACCAAATAGCTGGGGTAATCCGTCTCCATCATCACAGCACAGGAACCCGCGAAAGGTTCAACCAGTCGCGGGCCAGCAGGAAGGTATTTTTTCAGTTCTGCCATAATGGCCGTTTTATTTCCCGCCCATTTCAGGATGGTGCTCATACAGCACCTCCGTTGTAATGTTTGCCTTTCAGTTCTGCGATTTCCTGACAGGTAATGCAAAGCTGCACACCTGGAATGGCGCGGCGGCGTGCTGGCGGAATTGGCGCTTCACACTCAATGCAAAGCACGCGGGACACGCCCGGCGTTTTGGCACGGGCAGCACGGATATGGCGCTGGCGTTCTTCTTCAACGCGCTGCTGTACGAGATCCATTGCATCAGCCATTAGTGGATCTCCTGCGCTTCGTTCTGGATTGCTTCAGCAGTCACACGCAGCAGTTCTGCCGCTTCGACGTGGTTTAGCTGGCGGGATGTAATATGACACGCCAGACTATCAAGGCGAGCTGCCATTGCTTCAGCCCTTGCCCGGCGTTCTTCCAGACGAGCCTCTGTCAGTAAAATATTAAGCCCTGCATCATCCGGTCCGGTTTTAGTCGTGAGGGTTTCAATATTACGCATAATCAATTCTCCTGAATTTAGATAAAGGGATGCCCGGCGGGTTTACGCCATTAATTTCATTAGTTGGTTAATTCGGCATGGTTAGCCGTCTGGGAAATAAGCTCACCACTGCACGAAAATGATTCATTGCTTTAATCAGCTCCCGCTTTTCGTCAGTGGTCAGCTCATTAATGCTGATGCTATGACGTTCAGCTGGAATTTTTGCCATAAAGAATATAGCAGCCAGTGCCCGTTTATTTTGTTCGTTATTGATATCCCGTGGATCACGCATATCTTTAATAAACCGCTCAAGCTCTGACTCAATATTCAGGCCAAAAACTTTCGCCCTTAGCTCCGCAATGTGATTAAGTCCATTCAGGCGTTCACCGGGGCTTAATGGAACAGTCGCCGCAGCGCCATTAATTGCCATAATTCATATCCCCAAAACGCAACTATCGTTGTTTGTTATTACGGTAACGTTCAAGAGGAGATACATTTTTTCGTATCGTTTCTTTAACCTGCTCTCCCCGTAAAAACGTCCCATCCTTTAGCGTGAAAAAGTAACTGCCATCGCCCGACAACGACGGATAACAACAGAGCAAATCATCTTCAGGTACTGAATAACTCTCCCCTCTGTAACGAAACTGATAAACCACTTCACTTTCCGCTGCATACATTTTGACTTTCTCCGTTTCCCCGTGGTCAATTCAGACAGCAATTCATCTTGTGAATGACACGGATGCCAGCGTTTACCATCCTCACCCATGATCCAGCCGTGACCGTAGTGCATTGCCGGGCTTTGTTTTACCAGCAGCGATGCAAATGATGGTTCTTTCGTAAGCATAAGCACCTCACAGCAAACCGAATGAAGCACCGAGGCCAGTCACGGTATCAACTGCACTCGCCATCGCAGGATTAGTCTGTAAACGGGCCTGCAATGAAACAGCGGCCAGCGCCATCAGTCGTGTTACAGAGTTAATGCTGCTGATAGCATCACGACGACCTGCACTGGTTTTTACATCGCCAGATACCGCACCTGCAGCAACACGCCCGATCTCTGCGGTTGCACTCATGACGTAATG
>ERZ779866.2764-NODE-2764-length-15181-cov-24.067962_pt1 | contig 15181 bp, 18 predicted proteins | sample MGYA00511248_ERZ779866 | MGnify/ENA primary metagenome ERZ779866 (study PRJEB29588, sample SAMEA2155758) | human gut metagenome | biome: human gut; feature: human-associated habitat; material: faeces | place: Denmark | collected 2008/2010 ... | reverse complement strand
TTGTAAAAGTAAGAATACAGGCACTAATAATCACTATTACTACTACTCCTATCATGATATTTCTTTTTAAATAACTTCTTTTTAATATCTCAAATTTCATAACTTAACTCTCTTTCTGTGAAGTATTACTTCATTTATTTTTTCATTTATATAAGCTATGATAAGTTCCCTAGCTTATAATTAAATTATAATTTGAGCCAGTTCAAAAGTCAAGAAAAATGTCGCTATTACTTTAATTTCGTTTTCATATAATTTTGATAATGAGACAATGACTTTGGTGAGAAATTTTGAAACAATATAATTATGAAATGGACTATTCAAGAATTTATGAATTAAGAATTAAGAAACATTTAACTCAAAAAAATATATCTCAATTTTTAAATATTAGCATTGCTGCCTATTCTCAGTTCGAAAGAATGGATACTTTAATTTCTATTGAAATATTAAATAAATTAGCTAATTACTATCATGTTTCACTAGATTATTTATTAAAAATTACTGATGATTCAGGTAATGATATTATTTGGAAAGATTTAGATAGAAAACAGGTTGGAGAAAACCTAAAGAAAGTGCGAAAAGATAATAAGTTATATCAGGAAACTTTAGCTCAGGAAATTGGGACTAGTCATTCTTTAATCAGTGAATATGAAAGTGGTAAAAAGCTCATTTCCCTAACTTATGGATATGCAATATGTAAGAAATATCATGTTTCTTTAGATTGGCTTTATGGCAAGAAAAAATAGTTCATATTAATTTTGAACTATTTTTCGTTTCTTTCAATTTCTTTATATGTTAAATAATCTTCTATCTTTCCGGATTTTTGAAATTTTTTCCAGGCTTCCTTTTTATTCATGTTTCTCAACCTTTCTATTTTAATTATGAGCTAACATGAATTTTTTTATTCATTAATAATCTAAAAATCCTAATTCTTTAATATATTTTTCTTTATCTTTCCAATTTTTTATTGTTTTGACAAATAATTCTAAGTATACTTTTTTACCAAGCATACTCTCTAATTCAATCCTGGCTTTCGTTCCTACTTCTTTTAGTCTTTCACCTTTTTTGCCAATAATGATCTTTTTGATAGTATCTCTATCTACTATAATATCTACATTAATATTAATAATATCTTTTTTTTCTTCATAAAATGAAGTATGACAGGTTAGACTATGAGGGATTTCTTCAAGAGTTACATCAAATAATTTTTCTCTTACAATTTCACTAATCATAAAATATTTACTATTACTTGTTTTCATATTTTCAGGAAAATACTTTACATCATCTTTTAAATACTTTTTTATTACTTCTATTAATCTAGTTACATTATCTTTTGTTAATGCAGATATTGGTACTATTTCGGCAAAAGGATATAAATCTTTATATTCGGCTATATTATATAAAATATCTTCATTGCTTATTTTATCAATTTTATTTAAAACTAATATTACAGGAGAATCAGTTTTTTTTAAAACATCCATAATAAATTTATCCCCTGCTCCAAGTCCAGTCGAAGCATCTACGACAAATAGCAGGCAATCAATATCTTTTACTAAAGAAATCGCTTGTTTATTTGTTATTTTTCCTAGTTTATTCATCGGTCTTATTATTCCTGGCGTATCCATGAAAACAATTTGATAATCATCTTCATTATAAATGCCTTGGATAATGTTACGGGTTGTCCCCGCTACTTTGCTAGTAATTGCAACTTTTTCATTTATTAATGTATTTAATAGTGTGGATTTTCCAACATTTGGTCTTCCTATTAAGCTTACAAAACCACTTTTCATAATTACCTCCTATAACATTTTAAATAATTCTAAAAAATATGGACCAAAAACAAACAAACTAATTACAATTGAAACAATAGACATAACAAAACTAGCTGCTGATCCACAATCCTTCGCTACTTTAGCTAAAGGATGAATTTCTGTAGTTGTTAAATCAACCGCTGCTTCTATGGCTGTATTAATCAACTCCAAAGCTAAAATAATTCCTAAAGCAATAAAAATTATGGCCCATTCTGATAATTTAATTTGGAAAATAATCCCTAAAATTATAGCCATTAATACCGCAAAACCATGAATCCATAAACTTTGTTCATAACGATAAGCATAAAATAACCCATCTAAAGAATATTTTATACTTTTAATGAAGCGCATTGGTCCATATACTTTTACTTTTTCTCTTTCAAATTTCTCTTTCTTATCTTGTGATTCCGGCCTCATTTAATACCAACTCCTGTAATCCAAACATTATTTTTTCTTCTTCTTTATTCATATGATCATACCCTAATAAATGAAGTAATCCATGAACGGTTAAAAAGCTTAATTCTCTTTTTATACTATGACCATAGACATTTGCCTGTTCTTTCATTTGGGGAATACATATATATATATCTCCTAATATTCGTACATTATTATCGATATGATCTTCTGTATCTTCTAGGGCAAATGATATTACATCTGTTATGCGATCTAACCCACGATACTCTTTATTAATTCTTTGGATCTCCTCTAAATCGACAAATATAATACTAAAATAAGCATTCTTTACTTCTTCATGTTTTAGTACTCTTTTAATGACATCATCTAAATAATCATAATTAAAATCTACCCCTATTAAATCATTTATTTCATAGGTATTTCTCATATAATATTTACCCCCATCCTGCTAAGTAAATATAATACCATAATTGCTAAAATAATTAAACATAAAATATTATATATTATATCTTTAGCAAAAATTCCTGGTAAATATTTTTTGATGGCATTTAAGGCCACATAGAGAAGGAAACCAATAATGGCACCTAATGAATTTAAAATAATGTCGTCTATATCAAAACTTCTGCCAATACATAATTGTACTGATTCTACCGTTGCCGATGTTATAACACTTACTATTAAAATGGTAAGTATTCTTTTGGGCTTGATATAAGTAGATATTAAATAACCAAAAGGGATGAAAATAACAATATTGCCAACCACATTCATTAAGAAAGCTTGAGAACCAATTTCATACCTAAATATTTCTGTAAAAGGAACTAAATTATACCCTCTTACTGTATTTAATTCCGATCTAGTTAACAACTCATATAGTAATAAAATATAGATAATAAATAAAAGATTAGAAAATTCTTTATAAAACACTAATTTTTCATTATTATTGCGAATTGCAGCGATACGTACAACAGCGATAACTACTAAAAAAATAGTTAGCATAGGCCACATATTATCAATTGATTCCGTTAGTATGTTCATTATGTTCTTCATCACTTATATCACTCCTAGACTCATTAAAGTATTCTTTTACTCCTATTTGTTCTTTTACAGCGATAAACATATCTATATATAGTTTATTATTTTTTAGCTCTTTTTGCAAGACTTTTTCATCAATAATACTTTCAAAATTGTCTAGTTTTAATTCTAATTTTTCTTCTACTAATTCTATTAATTTATTAGTAGCTTCTTCCTCTGTATAAGTGTATGTTTCTTCTTTTATTTCATACTCTTTTTGAAGATAAATTTCTATACCAAAAAAGCGAAATAATAAAATATTTTCTACTCTTTTTTCTTCACCAATCCTGCTTTTTAATAAAACTGTTTCTTTAGAATTATTTTTTATCATTAAATTATAACGCATTTTACCTGTGTTTTGATATGTTTTTTCAGAAATGGGAACATTAGCATTTACATTATACCAGACCTCAGCATAAACACTACCGCTTGCACATACATTTTCTTTTACTTCATCATTTAATTTAATACTCCCATTAATTAAGATATCTCCTTTTTTTACATAATCATTTATACTTACTTCTACTACTCCTTTTGTTGATTTAATACTTTTTATAATTCCTGATTTACTTGCAACAATATGACAAGTACTGTAATCTTTTTCATAGTTATTTATTATTCTTTCTTCTACTCGAACATTGATGACCATTCCTTCTACATCTATTTCTAACCATTCAATTTGATCAGGATATTCTTCTTTTATGCTTTCAATAATAGCTTCATATTCGTCATAACTTTTTTTAAAGCTTAAAGTAGTTACGCCTTTTTCTTTTAAAGAATCCATAATTAGTTCTCTTAATTCACTGTTCTCATGTATTACATTTATTTTTACAATGACATTTGATAAAATTAGAAAAACAATACTTGCAAATATAATACCAATAATGATTAAATTATTTTTCTTTAATTCCTTTTTTAATTTATAAATTCCTGTTTCATCTATAATTTCTATTTCATAACTTACTAAATACTTTTTTACTTTCTTTAGATCTTGCTCTAATATTTGAAATTTTAAGTATTCGCTTTCATATTGTATTTCTTTTATATCTACATTTAGACGATTTAATTTTAATAGGCAATTCGTTTTCTTCGTTGTTTTTATGCGAACTAATAAATATCTTTTCATCTTACAAACCTCATATTATGAATAATTCCTTTTATTAATATCTCATTTTTATCCATATTTCTAATTACTAAGTTTTCTCCTTCTATTTTTAAGATAAACTCTTTTAATTTTAACTCAATATATGTATCACTTAAACTTAATAAATCTAAATAATAGTAAACATGCAAACAATTATTAAAAAGATCAATATAGTATTCTTGATCATATAAGAAGTTTTGTAAGTTTTTTATCATTCGCATAAACTTCACCCCTATCATTTTATGCAAAAAAGGTATTAAAAAAACCTAATTATATAGGTTTATTCTCTTAGATAGAGTTCTTCTTTCCTTTTTCGTATTTGCTAATTTTAAAGCTATTTCAACATAAGCTTTTTTACTAAAAACTTCATAAATACTACAAAACTTATCTACAATACACACTATTACACTTTCACGATATTTAGGTGGTGTAAAAGTAAGAGGAAACATATGCTTAGATATTATATCAGCTTCAATTCGGTTAATATTATAATCCTTTCGTGCATTAAACAAGGCAATCGTTGGATGAATACGACCATGAAGTCCTATATCTTTTGTTGGTTTATATTTAGCATGCCAATCATACAAAAAATAATCATGTAATAGTGCGCCTCTAATTAACTCTTTTTCATGTACTTTTATTTTAAAGAATTTACAAAAACGATAAGAAAAATAAGCAACTGCTATACTATGTAGTAGACATGTTGTATTTCCATGTTGAATAAAACGATTCATTTTTAAATATTTCTTTTTATTCATAATTTCTTCTAAATAACTTTTAAACACTAAATCTTCAACAACCCTATTTCTTATCTTCATGATTAATCTCCCTATTTTCTTTTCTGTATAACTATTAAAATACTAATATAAAATGAATGTTATGTCAAGGTTCTTTTTCTTGGTTCATTTCCTTCTATTTTTTTCATAGCTTCTAATAGTTGTGCCTTTTTTTCTTTACTTACTAAATTATTATTTTCGCTCATAATATAATTTATTATCCATTCATATCTATTAGAACCCATTAAATATAGTTTATTGATTATTTTTAAACACATATTTTCTTCTTTTATGGCTTCTATAACAATGTGTGAAAAATATTTTGGATCTACATTACTTAGCAAAATTATTAAATTAGATTCACTAATATTCTCTAATATTTTGTCAATTAATGGTAGTGTTTCTTCACAATTAGTTGTACATGCTAAAGTAAATAAAATTTCATTTACATTTTCATCCTTATATTGACTAATTAAAACAGCTTGATGCTCTTGCGATATTTTCTTCATTAAGTGATCTACAGTCAAAAAGTTATTTAAATCTATTATCTTTCGCACTAAAACAAGATCAGGTTCTTTTTCAAGACTTTCTTCTAATATTGCTAGTAAATATTGACTTTTTAAAACCTTATCAATCTCTATATTTATTACGATAGATTTTAATTCTGCTAATTGTTCTTCTGATGAAGCTAAGCATTGCGCTAAATAGTATATTTGTTTAGGCTTAGGTGTTGTTCTTAAATATTTTAGTAATATTATTCTTGTTTCTAATATAGTTTTATTCTGAAGTAAATTAAATAGAAAGTGAGGATTTTTATTTTTGATGATTCTATTTTCTATTTTCTTATCATAAAATCCCGGTAATGACAAAATATATATTGTGATTTCTGATAAAGGCTTCTCTGATAAATTCTGTTTAATCTTTTCTATCTCCCATAAATATTCTTTACTATTTTGAGATAAATATCTTGATAAACTATATAAAAAGATAGGATTTTCTAAAGCTCTTTGCAAATAATAAGATACATTATTTTGCACTATTCCATCTTTTTTACTTTCTGATATAAATATTAATAAAGCATTAAACAGAATTATCTCTTTTTCTTTCACAGCAAAATTTAATAATTCTTCTATCTCTTTATCATTTAAATATTTTATGATTTCATCATGCAATACAATTAATTTTTTTAAACATTCATAATCTCTTATTATGAATAAATATTTTATTTTCATTTTTAAAAACATAATATCCCCCATTTCTTCTAAAAAATAAAAAAGCCTTTTATAGCTTTTATTTGGCTTTAAAGGTATCTTTTGTATTATAGTAATACTGACATGCACTTATAATAGATAAAATGGTTGCAATAATAATTAGCGCATATCCAACATTAATACCAATTAATTCAAATGGCAAATTATAAAACATAGTTAAAGCCATTCCTATCATCATACACATTGTTTTAGCTTTTCCGGTAAATGATGCAGCAACAACTTTTCCTTTTTTACCACTAGCCATTTTGAATGAATCAACAAATATATCTCTGGTAATAATAATTACTGGTATTGCAATACTGATAAATCCATCGTAAGCAAGAATAATTAATAAACCATTTACTAATACTTTGTCAGCAATCGCATCCATTACTTTTCCAAAATCTGTTACAAGATTTCTACTTCGAGCAATATGCCCATCTAAAAAGTCAGTTAAGGCTGCTAAAACAAATAATATTCCAGCAATAATATATTTTAAATCTACTATAATTTTTCCTGCTACATTAAAAGTTGGAAAATTTATTCCTAGATTATACCAAGGAATGATTAGCATAATTAAAATAATAATGGCTGTTATAATTCTTCCGATTGTTAATTTATTTGGTAAATTCATAATACCCTCCTAAAACTTTACATATCCTATTTCACTAGTCACATGATTATCAATCGTGATTTGCTTTACACTCCAAACAATTGCTAATATAACTAATAAAAATATTACAACATAGATACCTACATAATAAGCATTATTATGCTTTCTAGGTTTTCTAGTGTAAGGACTAGATATTTTATCATTTTCTTCTTTGGCTTCCTTTTTGGCAATTTTTTCAATGGCTTTTACAGGTATTTTAGAGGTATATTCAAACATATATTCATTAAATTCATCAATTAATTTATCGCTATCTAAACCTAAATATTTAGCATAGCTACTAATATATTCTTTTAGGTCAAATATATCTTTAAAACAGCCTATTTTTCCTTCTTCAATATTTAGTAAAAAATTAGCATTGATATTTAAATCTTCACTTGCTTCTTCAATACTTACCCCTGATGCTTCTCGAGTTTCTTTTAACAAACTCCCTATACTATCCAAGGTTTTCTCACTCCTTCTTTTTAAAATAAAAAAATAATATTCATAAGCCATGTTCTGTTCCCTTTCGGGCGACAAATATTTATCTTCTAGTATAACTAGACCCTTACGCCATTTTTTTCTTTTGTAAGAGCTCTCCTACCATATTTTGGATTTCTCACTCGTGGGGTTTACCGCGTTCCATTTCCACTGTTTCCAGTTTGTACGTTACTATGGCACTTTACAAGATATTCCTTCATGAGCTTAGCTTTTAGAAGTTTCTCTCGCCGTTAGCTTTAAGCTACCTTAGGTTATTTTTTCCCTAAGCACGAACACTACAGCCATCACAGGTCTGTGTGAGCATGGACTTTCCTCTACATATTAAAAATTTATGCAGCATTTGTCCGAATATTATTTATTCATATTTTCCAAATACAACTTTTTCTAATTGACTAATTCTTCTTAGTAAATCAACATTACTAGTTCCACTATTATTAGATGATTCACTTGCGACTAATTGCTCTCTTAAAGAACGAATTTCAGCTTTTAACTTACTATTGTCCTCTGTTAAATCTCTAATTTCCTTTTCATTCCTTTTGATAATGTTGATAAACTCTGTATAGTCTCTAATTACCATATCTAGGTATTTGTCTACTTCTTGAGGGCGATACCCTCTAGCATCAATCTTAAACTCCTTGTCTAATATTTCTTGAGGAGTTAAATAAATTTTATCACTATACACTTTATCACATCCTTAACACATTTTCATTATAATATTTTTTCGAGTATTTTGTCAATGTCTTTCCCTCATTTGTCAAATAATGTAAATATATTTTTATCAATATATTTATTTAAAGCTTTATAAAAGAATTGTAAAGAGAATGTATAGTACTTTAAAAGAAGAATATTTTGTTCTCCTAAATTCTTTGATTATTTTTATTTGAAAAATTAAACTTCATACGGTGTGGAAGATGTTCCATTTCCTGATTTTATAGTAGCATCGGCTTTCAAATTGATTACTGGACGTACGCCAAGTTCACTATCCGGCCAGATATTGCGGAGGCTGCCATTTGAACGCACATAGAACATGTGAGCAGTACTACTCTCAACATAAAATGGAGACATGGTCCAATAATCAGTATTATTATTTAGGTAGTAACTAGTATTGATTTCATCATATACTCCTCCGGCCATTGCTACTTCATCGGCTGTTATGAGTCCAATTGGATTTGTTAGCGCTTTATTGCCTTCACTGCTTCCACTTACTGTATATAAATCTAAACTATTACTACATTTTAAGGTTGGGATTTTATTATCATATAATCTTTCATATGCTTCATAGTAAATTTCACCATTTGGTTGGCTACTCCAATTAGAACTTACTCTGTCTCCACAAAATCCTCCTTCCGTATTAATTTGGTTTGCATAATTTAATAGTTCATTATGATACCAACCATCTAATACTTCTTTAATGGAACTATTGGTTGTATTTCCATGTTGTTTATTCATGGTATACATGTATCCTACATACTCACTTCGGTTATATCTTGAATTAAATGCTTGCGAGCTATTAATCATGGTACTATCTCCTGTTGCCTTAGCACTTGTTCCATTATAGATTAGTCTTATACTTCCATCTCCATTAATCCGGATTATTCTCCAATAAAATCCAGCAAATTTCACCCAATTATTAGTTACCGCTCCTCTAAAATAGTAACTATCTCCCCAGTCATCTTGGGCTTTATATAATCCCTCATCTGTTGTTGCTACCCTACTAAAATCTGGTGTCCCTGTATTTACTTTGCTATTTGCTAATATTGTATCTTTTAATGCTGTTTCTTTATCAAAATATAGATAGCACTTTGTTCCTTTAGAAGTCACTGGAGCAATACTAAGCGTTTTGGTATTCATATCATAAGTGATCATCATATCTAGTTCTTTATCACCTATCTTACAATAGCTTTTTTCGCTATTAAATGTATAACCCGAATTCGGTATTTGATCTATCTTTGTATAATCATCACCATCTTCAATATAAACTCCTACTAAACGATCTTCTTTTAAAGTTCTAGCACTTATTAATTCATTTTCTTTGTTGGTATCTCTTAATTTAAGATACCCCCCCCCCAACTACTATTAATAGTGCTGTTGAGAGGATTATTACTTTTCTTTTCATATATTCCTCCTCTATTCTATTATTATTTATACCATATCGCCAAGTTTTTTTCAATATATTTTAATGTCAAAATTAATTGTCAATCAATAGTAAAATAAGGTTGCAAAGTAGATATTTTCATTTATTTATAGTATACTTAAGTAAGGTGAAGTGCATGAAGTATCCTAATAACATCAAAAAAGAATATAAAAAAGAAATTAATTATAAGAATCGAGGAATGGATTTAGAAAGCTTAATTAATGAAGCTTGTAAATATTATCTAGAACATGATATTGCCATTATTTATAAAAAGCCTACTCCTATTGGAGTTGTAGATGTCGATTATAAAAATGGTGCTGTTATTAATAAAGCTTATTTTAAAGAGCCATCTACTTTAGATTATAATGGGATATATAAAGGAAAATATATTGAGTTTGATGCAAAAGAATGCCAATCTAAAACTAGTTTTCCTCTTAGTAATATTCATGATCACCAAATTAAACACATTCATAATATTATTAGGCATGGTGGTGTTGCTTTCTTAATTATTAGTATGAATGGACAATATTTTTTGTTTAAAGGGATAGATTTATTAAAATTTATTGAGAAGAATACAAGAAAGAGTATTCCCTATTCAGTAATTGAAGAATTAGGTTATTTATTAAAAGTAAATTATAATATTGGTATTGATTATATAAAAGGAATAGAAAAAGCTTATGAAGGAGTTGGTTATTTTGAAAATACCAAAGATTAAAGTTAAGAAGAAAGTTAGTAGTAATGGTGAGAAAGTAGTTAAAGAAAAGAAGAAGAAAAAAGGAAGTAAGAAAAATACTATTTTAATTATTTTAATTAGTATGGGAATTGTTATTGCTTCTCTTATTTTAGCTTTTGCTTTATATATTATTATTACTTCACCAGATTTTGTAGTAGAAGAATTATATACAAAAGAGCCTACCGTTTTATACGATAAAAATGGTGATGAATTAACAAGAATTGGTAAAGAAAATGTTGAATTAGTTACTTATAGTGATTTACCACAAGTATTAGTTGATGCGTTAATAGCAACAGAAGACTCTAGATTCTTTCAACATAATGGATTTGATGCAGCAAGATTTATTAAAGCTAGTTTAGGACAACTTGCTGGTAAGAATGCTGGCGGTGCTTCTACTTTATCCATGCAAGTTATCAAAAACACTTATACAGATCCTAGTTTAACTAGTGGTATAAAAGGTATTATTCGTAAATTTACTGATATCTATATGGCTGTGTTTAAATTAGAATCTTCTTATACTAAAGAAGAAATCATTGAATTTTATTTAAATAGTCAATGGTTAGGTAGAGGTACTACAAACTATGCTTCTATTAATGGTGTTGAACAAGCTAGTCAATATTACTTTGGTAAATCTGTTTCAGATTTAACTTTATCAGAAGCTAGTTTACTCGTGGGTATGTTTAATGCTCCAGATGCTTATAATCCTTACAAATCGCCAGAACTTGCTAGTGAGAGACGATCAACGGTATTAAGTTTAATGGTTAGACATGGTTATATTGCTGAGGAAGAAAAAGAGTTTGCTGAGGCTGTTCCTGTTCAGAGCCTACTTGCTGATCGATCTCAAGAAACAAGCGATTCTTTCCAAGCATTTATCGACTTTGTTTTAATGCAAGTTCAAGAAGAAACTGGTGATAACCCTTATAATACATCAATGGAGATTTATACTACTTTAGATCCAGATATTCAAACTGTTTTAACCCAAATTGAGAATGAAGAAATTTATGAGTTTGCTAATGATGTTGTGCAATTTGGTATGGCTGTTACAAGTACAGAAGATGGTTCAGTGTTAGCAATATCTGGGGGTAGAAACTATCAAGTACAAGGTACAAATAGAGCTGTTGGTAAAGAATATAGAGGTATTGCAAGACAACCTGGATCAGCAGCCAAAATTATATTTGATTATGGACCTTATGTAGAATATCTAAATGGTTCATCCGGTACTTTATTCTTAGATGAAGCTTGGAACTATACTAAAGGTGGTAGTGTTCTTAATGCCGATCGAAGCTATTGGGGAGAAATTACGATGCGTCGGGCTTTAGTTAACTCTCGTAATGTTCCAGCTATTCAAGCGTTCCAACAAGTAGAAAATGAAGTTGGATTAGATAAAATCGCTGAATTTGCTCATAGTTTAGGAATTGATTATGGTGAAAATTTATATGAATCTGCTGGTTTAGGTGGTTTTGATGGAACAGATCCTCTTTCAATGTCAGCTGCTTATGCTGCATTTGGACGCGGTGGTATTTATATTGAACCTTATTCTTTTACCAAAGTTGTTTACACAGAAACAGAAGAAGTGTATACCCATCCTGTTGTTAAAAATCGCGTCATGAGCGAAGAAACAGCTTATATTATTACAGATATTTTAGTCGATGCCGGTATTGGTGGCATTGGTGGTAGTATTGGTGCTAGTAGTAGCAAGCAAATTGCTGCTAAAGGTGGTACTTCTACTATTGATAAAGCTAGTGCACAAGCAAACGGTATTCCAGCATCTGCTACTCCTAATCATTGGAACATTACTTATTCTCCAGAATATTCCATCGCTTTATGGTATGGTTATGATAAAAATAGTGAAGGTTATTTAACTAGTGGTACTGGTATGTCGGCTCGTAAAGCAATTATGAAAGCTGCTGCTACGAGAATTTATACAAAAAAATCACAATTTGAAAGACCATCAGGAGTAGTATCTGCTACTGTAGAGCTTGGCACTTACCCTCTTCAACTTGCTAGTGAGCATACTCCAAGTAATTTAAAAGTTACAGAATTATTTAAAGCTGGTTATGAACCTACAGAAGTCTCAAGTAGATTTGATACTTTAAAAGATCCTACAAATGGTAAAGCTACATATGATGGTTCAACAATTAAAATTTCTTGGGATGCAATTGCAACTCCAGATGCTATTAATCCTAGTTATTTAGAAGAATATTTTAATGGATATTTTAGTAATTCATATAGTCAATATGCTCAAAAATATTATCAGTCAAGAATTGACTATAATAATGCTAATATTGGTAATATTGGATATCAAGTTTATTTAAAAGATGCTAGTGGTAATTTAGTAAGTCTTGGTTATACAACTAATAATTATTATACTTATACTGCTACTCCAGGAACAGAGTATACTTTTGTTATTAAGTCTGCTTATAGTATCTTTAAAAATAATATGAGTCCTGGTTTAACAATTACTGCTAAAACCAATATGGATAGTAATATTGGCGATATGGTTGATCCTGATACTCCTCAGGAAGATGACAAACCAAATGAGGATACTGGATTAGAATAGGATTCGTTTATGACGAATTCTTTTTTTATATAAAAAAAGCAAACTATAATTTCATAGTTTGCTTTAGTCTTTTAATTACTTTCTTTTCAATTCGTGAAATATAACTTTGAGAAATTCCTAATTTTTCGGCTACTTCTTTTTGAGTGTATTCCTCCGTATTATTTAATCCGTATCTTAGTGTCATAATCTCTTTTTCTCTTTCATCTAATGATTTTATTTCTCTCGTTAATATTTCTTTATTCAAATTTTTTTCATATTCATTAGGTACAAAATCAATTTCTGTTCCTAAAATATCTTCTAAATGTAACTCATTTCCTTCAGAATCATAATTTAGTGCATCTTCAAAACTAATCTCTCCTCTTCTTTTTTTATTTTTTCTCAAAAACATTAATATTTCATTAGAAATACAGCGTGAGGCATAAGTTGCTAATTTAATATTTTTATCTAATTTATAAGTATTGATTCCTTTAATTAGTCCAATCGAACCAATGCTTACTAAGTCTTCTACATCATAACCTGTATTCTCGTATTTCTTGGCTAAAAAGACAACTAACCTTAAATTGTGCTCAATTAGTTTATTTTTGGCATCTATATCTCCTCTTCCTGCTTTAATAATACAATCTCTTTCCTCGTCTTCTTCTAAAGGTGGTGGTAATTTATCCGTTGAACCAACAAAAAAACATTCATTATATTTATTCTTTAACCATAATAATATTTTATTTATCATATGTCCTCCAATATTTTATAATTTAGTAAACAATCTATTCCATTTAATTTAAAGGATTCTTCACTTAATCCTATAAGGTAATTTACTAATTTTTTATCATTTACTATTATATATTTAGGTTTAATACACTCTATTAGTCCATGATGATTTAAAGAGTTATATGGTACATACATCGGACTTCTAATATTGATATTTCCTTTTATTTTCTTTTTATTTAATAAAATTATTGCTTTTTTATTTTTTATTAGCTCTAATATTTCTAAATCTTCTTTCCCTAAGCTTTTCGATGCATCAAAAATTGCTATAACAAGGTCAGCATCTTGAGCCACTTCTCTAGATTTTATTATTCCTATTTTTTCTACAGCATCTTCTGCTTCTCTAATTCCCGCAGTATCTACAAGTTTTAATGGAATTCCATTTATATTAACAAATTCTTCTATCGTATCTCTTGTTGTTCCTTCATATTCTGTTACAATAGCTCTATCTTCTTTCAATATTGCATTTAATAGAGAAGATTTTCCCGCATTTGGTTTTCCGAGAATAACCGTCTGAATCCCTTCTTTTATAATTTTTCCATTATCAAAGCTTTTCTCTAGTTTTTGAAGCTTGTTTTCCACAACATTTAACATATCATTTATCTGATTAATTGTAACGTCATCTACGTCATATTCTGGATAATCAATTGCTACTTCGATATTTATCATTACATCCATAATATCTTTCTTTATTTTGCCAATCTCGTTTGAAAGAAAGCCCTCTAATTGTTGTATTCCAGTTTTCGCTTCACGCTCTGACTTTGCATTTATAATATCTATTACAGATTCTGCTTGTAATAAGTCTATTCTTCCATTTAAAAATGCTCTTTTAGTAAATTCTCCTGCTTCTGCTAATTCAGCTCCATTATTTAAACATAACTCTAGTATTTTTTTTACAATGATATTTCCTCCATGAGAGTTAATTTCACACATATTCTCTGTTGTGTAACTTTTAGGTTCCATAAAATAAGAAACTAAAACTTCATCAATTACTTCATGTGTTTGTGGATTAACAATATAGCCATATTTTATTGCATTTGCTACGGGAACAATACTTTTCCCACTTTTCGTTTTAAAAATTTTATCCAAAATATCAAAAGATTCTTTTCCACTCATTCGAATAATCCCAATTCCTCCAATTCCTGGTGCCGTAGAAATAGCGACTATTGTTGCCATTTTTTCTCCTCCTTTATATCTTTGCTTTAAGTAATTTTCTATACTTCATCTACTCTATTATTTGATTTCCTATTTTATGACAACTGATATTATATCAAAAAAAACATACTTTCGCAAGATTTGAGAACAAAAAGCAGATTTTTTCTTTTAAAACAAAAATAGACAGAGTAACGAATCATTCGTTTCCTCTGTCTATTTACTTT
>ERZ779866.2763-NODE-2763-length-15185-cov-7.483807_pt1 | contig 15185 bp, 13 predicted proteins | sample MGYA00511248_ERZ779866 | MGnify/ENA primary metagenome ERZ779866 (study PRJEB29588, sample SAMEA2155758) | human gut metagenome | biome: human gut; feature: human-associated habitat; material: faeces | place: Denmark | collected 2008/2010 ... | reverse complement strand
TGCCGTTCCGGGCAATGCCGTCGGCAGGCTCATCACGGGCCAGAAGTGGTATTTTGCAGCCGAGATCCCGGAGGCGCGCGCGGAGCAGACTGCCGCGGGCGAGACGCTGACCGTCAGCTTCGGACTGGAAAAGCTCTCCCAGATCAGAATGCAGGTCGAGGCCATCAGCGAGGCGGAGGACGGCGTTTGTACCATCGTGCTGTCCTGCGAGCGCGAGCCGCAGGAGGTCACGGCCCTGCGCCGCCAGAGCGCGGATATCATTTTCTCCTCTTATACCGGCCTGCGCGTGCCGAAGCAGGCGCTCTATATGGTCGATGGGCAGGCGGGCGTCTACGTTCTCGAGGGTGCCCTCGCCCGCGGGAAGCCGGTGGAGATCCTTTATGCGTACGGAGACGGCTACGTTGTCGAGCTGGATCAGTCCAGCACGGGAAACCTCTGGCCGGGCGACGATATTATCCTGACCTCGGATGACATCGAGGACGGAAAGGTGATGGAAGCATGAGCATGATCACGGAAAACGTGGCGCAGATCCGCAGCCGGATCGCGGCTGCCGCCCGGGCTGCCGGGCGCGACCCGGCGGACATCCGCCTGTGCGCCGCAACAAAAATGAACGACAGCGCCGCCGTGCGCGAGGCCATTGCGGCCGGGGTGGACTGCTGCGGCGAGAACCGCGTGCAGGAGCTGGTCAAAAAGCTGGACGAGCATGCCTATGACGGCGCTCCGGTGCACTTCATCGGCGCGCTGCAGCGCAACAAGGTCGGGCAGGTCGATGTGATCGAGTCCGTGGACCGCCGCGAGCTGCTTGCGGATATCAATGCCGAGGCCGCCAAGCGCGGCATCGTGCAGGATATCCTGCTCGAGGTCAACGCCGGAGGCGAGAAGCAGAAGTCCGGCTTCCTGCTGAAGGAATTCCCCCGGATCGTGGAAGAAATGGCAGATTATCCCGCCGTTCGCGTGCGCGGATTGATGACAGTGCCGCCGATCGGCCGGAAAAAGGGCGATAATTGCAGATATTTTCAAAAAATTCGCAGAATTGCTGTTGACATAACAGCCCAAAAATACGATAATATTTTTATGGATTTTTTGTCGATGGGAATGACGGACGATTTCGAGGACGCCATTGCCTGCGGCAGCACCATGGTGCGCATCGGCACGGCCATTTTCGGGCCGCGGAACTATGCGCCGGTAAAGAGCGATTAACGATCATATCGAAACAATATTGGAGGACGAACCCATGGGATTTATGGACGAACTGAAGAAGCTGACTCACCCGTATTCCGAACCGGAAGAGGATGATTATGATGATTATGACGACGAGCCGCTGGACAACGATCCCGCTCCCGCGCCTCAGTCTTCCCGCCGCAGCTATAGCCGCAGCACCCCGGCCGCGCAGGATACGCAGACGACCCGCGGCGGCAACAAGGTCGTGAATATCAACGCCACCACCCAGCTGCAGGTCGTGCTGGTCAAGCCGGACCGCTTTGATCTGGTCTCCGACATCGCCGATCACCTGCGCGACAAGCAGGCCGTCGTGCTGAACCTCGAGTCCACGAACAAGGATGTCGCCCGCCGCCTGGTGGATTTCCTCTCCGGCTGCGCCTACGCGCTCGACGGCAAGATCAAGAAGATCGCCATTTCCACCTATCTCATCACGCCGTACAACGTGGATGTCGTTGGCGATCTCGTTGAGGAACTCGAAAACAACGGGATGTACTTCTAAGGTGCGTTCCATCCCACGCAAGACAGAGACAGGAGCTGAAGACGATGCTGACCCCGCAGCAGATCCAGGACATCAGCTTTGAGAAGGCGCTGTTCGGCGGATACGATATGGACTCCGTCGATGACATTCTCGAGCCGCTGACCGAGGACTATGTTACCCTCTATAAAGAAAATTCCGTGCTGAAGAGCAAGATGCGCATTCTTGTGGAAAAGCTGGAGGAATACCGCAAGCAGGAGGCTTCCATGCAGAACGCCCTGCTTGCCGCGCAGAAGACGTGCGACCAGATGGTCGCGGACGCCGAGAAAAAGTGCGCGCAGATGCTGCATGAGGCAGAGGATGCCGCCAGCGCCAAGACGAACAATGTCGACGCCCTCGTCGGCGAGGAGCAGGAGCGCCTCGATGCGGCCAAGGCCGCCACATCGCAGTTCCTGGACGGCATGGAAAAGCGCCTGAAGCGCCAGCTCGAGCTTATCGACGAGCTGCGCAGGGAGACGCCGCTCACGCCCTCCCAGCCGGAGGAGCCGGAGCCCGAGCCCTACACGATCCTGGACCCCACGGTGATGCCGGAGGGCGGCGTCCGGGACGGGGTGCTGACCCCGAAGGAGCAGCCGAAGGAGCCGTCTCACAACCGCGCCTATGACTACGAGGCAGAGCAGTCTCATCCCTCCGCCGAGGAGAAGGCCGACGCCCTCATCGAGGAGATCGGCCAGCAGATCGAGCAGAGCCTCAGCGGCTCGACGCTCGGCGACATCGCGCAGGAGGATCACTCCGGCGATACGCGCAAGCTCGACACGCTGCACGGCTTCCCCGTGAGCAAAAAATTTGAAGATCTGCAGTTCGGGCGGAATTACGACCCGAAAAAGCGGTAAGAATCTCTGTACATTCGTACCGGAACCGAATACCGATCAAGCGACGAAGGGGACGGACCTGCGGACCCCGCGCGTTCAGAAAGCTGCCGGAGGATGCAAGGCAGACGCGCGCTGCAGGGCATCACCCCGGAGCTTTTCCCCGGAAGGGCCATGCGCCTGCGTAAGGGGAGACGGCCTGCGCCCGTTATCGCGCCCCAAGCGCCCCCGTTCCGGGGGAACAGGAGTGGTACCGCAGAGCACGCCTCTGTCTCTTGACGAGACAGAGGCGTTTCCTATTTCAACACGGAAAACAAATTGTCATGGAGGCATTTATGGACTATAAGAACACCATCATCACCCCGAAGACGGACTTCCCGATGCGCGCGGGCCTGCCGCAGCGCGAGCCGGGCATGCTGGAGCACTGGAACAAGATCGACGTCTACCGCCTGATGCTCGAAAAGAACGAGGGCAAGCCCACGTTCATCCTGCACGACGGCCCTCCGTTCTCCAACGGCGATATCCACATGGGCCACGCACTCAATAAGACGCTCAAGGACTTCATCGTCCGCTCCCATGCGATGCGCGGCTATTACACGCCCTATGTTCCCGGCTGGGACAACCACGGCATGCCCATTGAGTCGGCAATCATCAAGAAGAACAAGCTCAACCACAAGGCCATGCCGATTCCGGAGTTCCGCAATGCCTGCCAGGCCTTTGCGCAGGACTTCATCGACCGTCAGATGAGCGGCTTCCGCCGCCTCGGCGTCCTCGGCGACTGGCAGCATCCCTATAAGACCATGGACAAGGCCTTTGAGGCCGAGGAGGTCAAGGTCTTCGGCGAGATGTACCGCAAGGGCTATATCTACAAGGGCCTGAAGCCCGTGTACTGGTGCCCGAAGGACGAGACGGCGCTGGCCGAGGCCGAGATCGAGTATCAGGACGATCCCTGCACGTCCATCTACGTCAAGTTCGCCCTGAAGGACACGAAGGGCAAGCTCGAGGCCGGGAACACCTACGTCATCATCTGGACGACGACGACGTGGACGCTGCCCGGCAACCTCGCCATCGCCCTGAACCCGCAGGAGAGCTATGTTGTCGTCAAGGCGGCAAACGGCGAGCGCTATCTCGTCGCCGAGGCGCTGCTTGAAAAGACGATGAAGGCCGGCGGCATCGAGGAATATGAGATCGTCGAGCGCCATGAGGGCCGGTATTTTGAGTATATGACGGCGCAGCATCCGTTCCTGCCGCGCGAGTCCCTGCTTGTCTGCGCGGACTATGTCACGATGGATTCCGGCACGGGCTGCGTCCACACCGCCCCGGGCTTCGGCGCGGACGACTATCAGACCTGCCGCCGCTATAACATCGACCTGATCGTCCCCGTGGACGACCGCGGCCGCCAGACCGAGGCTGCCGGCAAGTATGCCGGCCTGCGCTATGACGAGTCCAACGCAGCCATTCTGGCCGACCTGAAGGAGAGCGGCGCGCTGTTCGCCTCCGAGGAATTCACTCACAGCTATCCGCACTGCTGGCGCTGCAAGAACCCCATCATCTTCCGCGCCACTCCCCAGTGGTTCTGCTCTGTGGACGCTTTCAAGGACGCCGCCGTGGCCGCCACTGACGATGTACGGTGGGTGCCCGCCTGGGGCAAGGACCGGATGATCTCCATGATCCGGGAGCGCAGCGACTGGTGCATTTCCCGCCAGCGCCGCTGGGGCCTGCCCATCCCTGTGTTCTACTGCCCCGACTGCGGCAAGCCCATCTGCACTGACGAGACCATTGCCGCCGTCTCTAAGCTCTTCGCTGAGAAGGGCTCCAACGCCTGGTATGAGCTCTCCGCCGCCGAGATCCTGCCCGACGGCTTCACCTGCCCCCACTGCGGCAAGAGCGGCCCCTTCACCAAGGAGGAGGACACCCTGGACGGCTGGTTCGACTCCGGCTCCACCCACTTCGCCTCCATGAAGAAGGACCAGGGCTTCTGGCCTGCCGACATGTACCTGGAGGGTCTGGATCAGTACCGCGGCTGGTTCCAGTCCAGCCTCCTCACCGCCGTAGGCGCTCTGGGACAGGGCGCTCCCTTCAAGGAGTGCGTCACCCACGGCTGGACCGTGGACGGCGAGGGCAAGGCCATGCACAAGTCCCTGGGCAACGGCGTGGACCCCTCCGACATCTTCAAGAAGTACGGCGCTGACCTGCTGCGTCTGTGGGCCGGCTCTGCCGACTACCATGTGGACGTCCGCTGCAGCGACAACATCTTCAAGCAGCTGAGCCAGAACTACCTGAAGTTCCGCAACACCGCCCGCTACTGCCTGGGCAACCTCTCCGGCTTTGATCCCAACCACCTGGTGTCCCCCGACGAGATGCTGGAGCTGGACCGCTGGGCCGTCACCAAGCTCAACCAGCTCATTGCCAAGTGCTTTGCCGCCTACGACAACTACGAGTTCCATGTGGTGAGCCACGCCATCAACGATTTCTGCGTGGTGGAGCTCTCCAGCTTCTATCTGGACATCATCAAGGACCGCCTCTACTGCGATGGCACCGACAGTCTCAGCCGCCGCAGCGCCCAGACCGCCCTGTGGCTGATTCTGGACACCATCACCAAGCTCTTCGCCCCCATCCTGGCCTTCACCTGCGACGAGATCTGGCAGGCTATGCCCCACCGCGAGGGCGACGACGGCCGGAACGTGGTCCTCAACGAGATGAACCAGCCCTTTGCCGACTACGCCCTCAGTGAGGACGTGATGGCCAAGTGGGACAAGATCATCACCGTCCGCACCGCCGTCAACGGCGCTCTGGAGAGCGCCCGGGCGGAGAAGAAGATCGGCAAGGCCCTGGAGGCCGCCGTGGCTGTCACCGTTCCCGCCGAGGACGCCTTCCTCGGCGAGATGGACGCCCAGGAGCTGGCAGACCTCTTTATCGTGTCCCAGGCTACCGTCACGGTAGGGGAGAGCCTTGCCGTGGCCGTCAGCGAAGCCTCCGGCGAGAAGTGCGAGCGCTGCTGGAAGCACAGCGCCGGTGTGGGCTCCGACAGCGAGCACCCCACCCTCTGCCCCCGCTGCGCCGCCGTGGTCAAGGCCATGGGCTGATGACCTGTACCTCTTTACCACTATCACCTGCCGGGCGGGACGAAAAACGTCCCGCCCGGTTTTTCCGCTGGAAAGGAGGGCCATTATGGCCGACTTTACCCCCGTGGACCGCAGCAGCTGGTCCCGTGAGCCCTGGTTTGACCACTACTTCTCCCAGGTGCCCTGCACCTACAGCATGACCGTATCCCTGGACATCACTCCCATCCGGCAGCGGGCCGTCAAGCTCTATCCCGCCATGCTCTACTGCCTGTCCCGGGCGGTGAACGCCCGGCGGGAGTTCCGGATGTCCCTGGACGGGGCAGGGCAGCCGGGGTACTACCCCATTGTCCACCCCGCCTTCACCGTGTTCCACCGGGAGACGGAGACCTTCTCCAACCTCTGGTGCCCCTATGACCCGGATGCTTCCGTGTTCTTCCGCTCCTATGAGGACACCCTCTCCCGCTGGGGCTCCGCGGAGGGCTTCGCTCCCCAGAAGGACACGCCCCCCAACACCTTCCCGGTATCCATGATCCCCTGGGCCTCCTTCACCGGCTTCAACCTGAACCTCCAGCGGGGCTATGACTATCTGCCCCCCATTTTCACCATGGGCCGGTTCCAGGAGGAGGGGGGACGGACAAAGCTGCCCCTGGCGGTCCAGGTCCACCACGCCGTGTGCGACGGCTTCCACCTCAGCCGTTTGGTGGATGACATCCAGGCCCTGATCGACGGCGAAGTCTTTCTGCCGTGACCGTCCGGACACCCTGTCCTGTCCTCCGCCTTGATTTTCCCCCCCGCCTTTGCTATACTGGCCGTGGAACAGGCCCTTTTTTCCAAAGGACCCTCTTGTCCGGTGGATATATGCTGAGAGGCCGCCGGAGCAAAAGCACCGGCGGCCTCCTTTATATGATGCGGCGCGCCCGGGACGCTGACCGGGGGGCAGGGAACGGCGCGGGACGGGATCTCCGGCCCCGCCGCCGGACGCTGTTGCCGCGTATCGTATCCTATGACGCACCGCCTCCGGCGGTGCCTCGCCCCTATGCCGGTCCCCCCGGCCTGTCCCGGCCCCGGGGCGCTATTTTTTGAAAAAGGAAGTGGCTGCCATGATCAAAATTTCTCCCTCCATCCTCGCCGCTGATTTTGCTAATCTTGAGCGGGATATCCGGAAGGTCAGCTCTGCGGACTACCTCCATGTGGATGTGATGGATGGTCTCTTTGTCCCCAACATCTCCATCGGCCTGCCGGTGGTGCAGTCCATCCGCCCCACCACGGAGCTGCCCCTGGACGTCCACCTGATGATCGAAAAGCCCGTGCGGTATGTGGAGCGGTTCTGCGACGCCGGGGCGGACATCGTCACTGTCCATGTGGAGGCGGACACCCAGGAGAATACCCGCCGCTGCCTGGACCTGATCCATGCCAAGGGCAAAAAGGCCGGCGTAGTGGTCAAGCCCAAGACCCCTGCCGAGGCGGTGCTGCCCTTTTTGGAGCAGTGCGACATGATCCTGGTGATGACGGTGGAGCCGGGCTTCGGCGGCCAGTCCTTTATGGCGGACATGATGCCCAAGCTCCGGCAGATCCGCGCCTGGATCGACGAAAAGAACCCCGGCTGTGAGCTGGAAGTGGACGGCGGCGTGGACAGCGTTACCTGCAAGGTGGTCATTGAAAACGGCGCCAACGTGCTGGTGGCGGGCAGCGCCGTGTACAAGGCCGCCGACATCCCGGCCCGTATCGCGGAACTGAGAGGATAAGTCGCTATGGAATACTTTCCCGCACCCCTGGAAAATCTGGTGGAGCAGTTTGCCCGCCTCCCCGGCATCGGCGGCAAGTCCGCCCAGCGGCTGGCCTTCCATGTGCTGAGCCTGCCTATGGAGGAGGCCCAGGCCTTTGCCGACGCCATCCTGGAGGCCAAGAAAACCGTCACCTGCTGCCCGGTATGCCGGAACCTCACCGCCGGAGGACTGTGCCCCATCTGCGCCTCCCCCAAGCGGGACGGCTCCATCATCTGTGTGGTGGCGGACCCCCGGGACGTGGCTGCCCTGGAGCGCAGCCGGGAGTACAACGGCCGCTACCATGTGCTCCACGGCGTCATCTCTCCCATGAACCATGTGGGCCCCGACGACCTGGAGATCAAATCCCTGGTGGAGCGGGTGGCCCAGGGGGATGTGAAGGAGGTCATCATGGCCACCAACCCGGACACAGAAGGGGAGGCCACCGCCATGTATCTCTCCCGGCTTCTCAAGCCCTTCGGCGTTCGGGTGACCCGCCTGGCCTACGGCATCCCTGTAGGCGGCCACCTGGAGTTTGCCGACGACGCCACCCTCATGCGGGCCCTGGAGGGCCGGCGGGAGATCTGACCGCTTTTTGCCCCTATTTCCACTTTCTTCGTATGACAGACCGGCCCTGACGGGCCGGTCTTTTCCTCTTTTCCCCTCGTTGTGTTTCGTCAAATTTTGTGATATGATAACCGCACCTATTACCCACAACAGGAGGTTTTCCCATGACCATGTACCGCCGCGCCCTGGCTGCTGCTCTGGGCGTTTTCATGGCCCTGTCCCTGCTGGCCTCTCCCGCCGCCCTGGCGATGGAGAGCCGGGAGGAGCCGGTACGGGCCATTGTGACTTTTACGCCGGATGCCCCGGTGGAGGCATTGCTCTCCGCCATGGAGGCCCTGCCGGAAACGGAGGTCCTGTGGACCTATGAGCGGCTGTTCTCCGGAGCGGCCGTAGACACCACCCCCTCCGCCCTGGCAAAGATCACCGCCCTGCCCGGCGTGGAGGCCGCCGCAAAAGCGGGCCTGCGGCAGCAGGAGGCCCTGGCGGACGGCGAGATCGCCAACAGCCTGGAGCTGCTGGATCTGCCGGAAACCGCGGACTACACCGGCGATGGCATCGTCATCGCCGTGATCGATTCCGGCTTCCGTCTCAGCCATGACGCTTTCTCCGGCGAGAGTATCGCCCAGTCCCCGGCCCTGTCCCAGGAGGACATTGCCGCCTTTATCCAGGACGGCGGCACGGCCGGCCGCTATGTCTCCGACCGGGTCCCCTTTGCCTACGACTACTGGGGCCAGGACAATGACGTATCCACCACCGACGCCCATGGCACCCATGTGGCTGCCCTGGCCATGGGCCGGGCCACCAACGAGGAGGGTGCGGTAATTTTCCAGGGCGTGGCTCCGGCGGCCCAGCTGCTGGCCATGAAGGTCTTTCCTGACGGCGACGGCGAGGCCGACGACGCGGTGATCATGCGGGCCCTGGAGGACGCCGCTGCCCTGGGCGCCGATGTGATCAATCTGTCCCTGGGTACCCCGGGCGGCTTTACCGGGGACGACGTCCTGCGGGATATCTACAACAACGCCTTTGCATCCCTGCGCCAGCAGGGGATCATCCTCTGCTGCTCTGCCGGCAATGCAGCCGTCAGCACATCTGCCGACACCTATGGCTCCACGCTGCCCTCCGGCGGATACACCGATTACGGCACAGTCAGCGCCCCCGCCACCTACCCAGGCTCTACCGCCATCGCATCGGCAGATGCCCTCCACTACCCCAGCCAGAGCTATATTGCCGTGGGGGACCGGAAGCTCTCCTTTCAGGACGCCACCGCCGAGGATGGCGGCACCCTGCCCAGCTTGATGGACCTGGACGGTGAGACCCTGCCTCTGGTGGCGGTCCCCGGCCTGGGCACAGCGGAGGATTTCGCCTCCGTGGACGTCTCCGGCAAGGTGGCTTTGGTAGCCCGGGGCCAGCTGACCTTTACGGAAAAAGCCGCCAACGCTGCCGCCGCCGGCGCGGTGGCCTGTCTTATCGCCAACAACGAGCCCGGAGCCATCTATCCCACTCTGGAGAGCACCATTCCCTGTGCCGCCATTTCCCAGGAGGACGGCGACTACCTGCGCGCTCTGGCGAAGGAGGGACCGGTGTCCCTCACCTTCCGGGATGAGACCTACTCCGCTGTCTACGCCAGCCAGCCCACCGTCTCTGATTTCTCCTCCTGGGGCGTTACCTCCGACCTGCGGCTGCTGCCCGCCCTGACCGCCCCCGGCGGAAACGTCATTTCCGCCTCTGTGGAGGGCGACTCCCGGTATATCTCTGAAAGCGGCACCTCCATGGCCTCTCCCAACGCCGCCGGCTCCTTCGCCGTGATGCTGGAAGCCCTGGCAGACCGGGGCATTACCGGCAAGGAGGCCGCCGATCTGGCGGAGGCCCTGCTGGAGAGCACCGCCCTGGTGATGACCGACGAGGCGGGCGTGCCCCTATCCCCCCGGCAGCAGGGCGCGGGACTGATCCAGCTCTCCGACGCGGAGGAATCCCCTCTGGTCATCACCAATCCCCTGGTGGAGCTGGGGGACAGCACCAGCGGCTATTTCACCATGAAGCTGACCCTGCAGAATCTCTCCGATGAGGACATCACCCTCACCCGCAGCCTCACCGCCCTCACCGACGACTACATCGAGGAGGACGGCCGCTTCTACAGCCTCCTGGCCCCTATGGACATCACCGACAGCGTGTCCGTCAGCGGGCCTCAGACTGTCACCGTCCCCGCCGGCGGGGAAACCAGCGTCACCCTGACTCTCTCTGTGGACAGCGCCCTGCGCCGGGATCTGGCAGAGCCCTTCCCCAACGGCTTTTTCACCGAGGGCTTCGTGACCTTCACCAGTGAGGACGGCACCGCCGTCCACGCCGCCTTCCTGGGCTACTGCGGCGACTGGAAGGCCGCCCCCATTCTCAGCGACGCGGACTTTACCGACGTGCTGGACGCCGCCGCCCAGGAGGCGGAGGACGGGGAGAAACTGGCGGCGGAGGATATCTATGTGGACCGGGATCTGGGGGTCAATATGGCCTATATCAGCAACTCCGGCTTCCGGGAATCCACCTCTCTGCTGCTGGGTGAGAACCTCTACCAGTCGGTGGTATATGACACGCTGCGCTGCGCCATGCCCGGCGGAGAGACCGACGCCCTCTACACCGCCGGCAGCCTTCTGGCAACAGAGATCTACACCCTGCGCAACGCCCGGCGGATCATCATGGTGGTCTCCGACCAAAAGACCGGCCAGGTCCTCTCCGTGGTGGACCAGCCCTATGTGAGCAAGTCCATGGCGGACCCCTCCTTTGAGCAGGCCTTCCCCCTGGATGGCTTCTACTGGGACGGCACCGATATCCATGGAAACAGCGTCCCCGGCGGCACCCAGGTGATGGTATCCTTCTACGCCTGGCTGGAAAACGACCAGGCCATGGAGACCGCCTATCAGCAGAGCGGAGCCGACGGGGAGACCCCCTCCGCCTATCGCTGGCTCCTCAGCAGTACGTATGACCGCTGCCTCCAGTGGCGCTTCTCCCTGACAGTGGATGACTTGTCCCCGGAGATCTCCCTCCAGCAGGAGGATGGCGGCCTCACTGTCACCGTCACCGACGACCACTTCCTCTCCTACGCCGCCATCCGGGACGAATCCGGGAATCTGCTGGCGGAGGAAGTCTACGCCGACGAGGAGGCGGGACAGGCCCACACCCTCACCCTCAGCGATGAGGAGCTGCCGGAGACGGTGTACATCACCGCCTCGGACTACGCCAGCAACACCACCGGCTACGCCGTGTCCCTCACCGATGAGGAATGGACCTACCACCTGTGCGCCGCGGCCCTTCTCACCGATGTGGCCCCCAACGCCTGGTACCACGAGGCGGTGGACTACGTCTATACCCTGGGTCTGATGGCCGGCAGCGAGCCGCTGACCTTCCAGCCCACCGACGCCGCCACCCGGGCCCAGGTGATCTACAGCCTCTATCAGCTCTCCGGCGCCCCGGAGACAGAGACAGCGGCCGAGGAGGCCCTGCCCTTCACCGATGTGGCCGTCACCGACTGGTACTACGACGCCCTCTGCTGGGCCTGGGAAAACGATATTGCCCAGGGCTACAGCGACACCCTCTTCGGAGCTCTGGCCCCGGTGAAGCGCCAGCAGCTGGCGGTGATGTTCCAGCGGTTTGACGCCCTCACAGAGGAGGCGGGCACCCAGGGTGACCTCTCCGCCTTCTCCGACAAGGACGCCGTGTCCGCCTGGGCCCAGGAGGCCGTGGCCTGGGCCGTAGGGGAGGGGCTCCTCTCCGGCAGCCCGGAGGGACAGCTCAATCCCCAGGGCAATACCACCCGGGCGGAGCTGGCCCAGATTCTGATGAACTATGTCGCCTGAGGCGGAGAGAGGCTTCCTCCCCACACCGGGCAACAAAACAGCATATGTCACAACGCCGAAAGGGCGCTGCCGGTAGAACCGGCAGCGCCCTTTTTTATTGACTGGTTTTCGAAAAACAGGATGGGGCTCAGGGCCACACCACATGGGCGCTGTTCTGGCTCAGCAGCTGCGCGCAGTGCTCCGCATAGGCCTTGGCCGCGCCCTCTTGATCCTGGGGGCTGATCTCCAGCTCCGGCAGCTTCTCCCCATAGAACCACTCCTGATATTTGGCCTGGAGAATGGTATCCCGGGCCTGCTCCTCTGCCATGGCCCAGTAGTCCTCCAGAGTGATCCCCGTGTCCTCACAGTAGCTGTCCACCACAGCCCGGGCCTCCGGGAAATCGGTATAGGTCTGCCGCTGGCTATCCACCAGAGCCGCCACCTCGTCCTCACCGGCAGCAAAGCCCGCCTGGACGGCGGCCTCCTCCACCACGCAGTCTGTCAGCAGATCGTCAATGATCTCCTCCCGGCTGACGGTCCGTCCCACCTGGGCATAGGCATTCTCCAGATAGGCCACCGTTTCCTCGGAAATGACCGTATCCTTGTACATGGCTGCCGCGCCCTCCGGCAGAGTCCTGCCGCCGCCGAGAAGCCCGGGAAGGACCGCCGCAGTCCCCACTGCCACCACCGCCAGAATCAGCAGGGTGGTCCATACCTTCTTTTTCATGTCCATGCTCCTTTTTACTGAATCCTATTCTTCCTGGCCGGGCTCCTTGTCCTCCCGGCGGGGCGCAGAGCGCCCCACATGTTGTAAATCCAGTATATCACGCCGGAAAAGCCGCTTCTATCCTTGTTTTTTTCTCCTCTTTGTGCTATTATAATAAATTGAATTTTTATCGAAACGTGAGGGCAAAAACCTTGAATAGAACGCAAGTGGTGATCCCGGAGGCCGACATCCAGCGGCAGCGGGACTATACGGAAAAGCTGGCCCATCTGCTGCCCCGTCGGGGGGAGCGGCCGGTAGCCATGGTGGACACCTACGGCTGCCAGCAGAACGTGGCGGACAGCCAGCGCATCATGGGGATGCTGCGGGATATGGGCTGCGGCTTCACCCAGGACCCCATGACTGCCGATATCATCGTCATCAACACCTGCGCCATCCGGGAAAATGCGGAGAAGCGGGTGTTCGGCGTGATCGGCCAGCTGGTCCACGCCAAGGAGCAGAACCCGGACCTGATCCTCTGTCTCTGCGGCTGTATGGCCCAGCAGGAGGTGGTGGCCCAGCGGGTGAAGAAGTCCTACCGCCATGTGGACTTGGTGTTCGGCCCCCAGGCCCTCTGGAAATTCCCGGAGCTGCTCCATGAGGTCTGCACCCGGCGCAAGCGGGTGTTCTCCATTGCCGACGAGCACGGCTCCATTGCCGAGGGCCTGCCGGTGGTCCGGGAGAGCGCCGTGAAGGCCTGGGTCTCTATCATGTACGGCTGCAACAACTTCTGCTCCTACTGCATCGTGCCCTACGTCCGGGGCCGGGAGCGGAGCCGGGAGCCGGAGGAGATCCTCGCCGAGATCCGCGAGCTGGTGGCCGAGGGCTACAAGGAGATCACCCTCCTGGGCCAGAACGTCAACTCCTACGGCAAGGACCTGGACAACCCCATGGACTTTGCCGACCTGCTCCGGGCCATCGATCAGATCCCCGGGGACTATCTCATCCGCTTTATGACCAGCCACCCCAAGGACGCCGGGGAGAAGCTCTTTGCCGCCATGGCGGAGTGCCCCCATGTGGCAAAGCAGCTCCACCTGCCGGTGCAGTCCGGCAACAGCCGGGTGCTGAAGGCCATGAACCGGGGCTACACCCGGGAGCAGTACCTGGAAAAAGTCCGCATGGCCCGGTCCCTGATGCCGGACATCGTCCTCACCAGCGACATCATTATCGGCTTCCCCGGGGAGACCGAGGCGGAGGCCATGGATACCGTATCCCTCATCGAGGAAGTGGGCTACGACGCCCTCTTTACCTTCATCTACTCCCCCCGGCCGGGGACCCCTGCCGCCGCCATGCCGGACCCCGCCACAAGAGCGGAGAAGCAGGTGTGGTTTGACAAGCTGGTGGATGCCCAGAACCGGATCTCCGGTCAGCTCCACCACCGGTATGTGGGCAAGACGGTCCGGGTGCTGGTGGACGGGGAGAGCGGCGACGCCCAGTGGCCCCTCCAGAGCCGCACCGAAGGCGGCCGCCTGGTCCACCTGAAGGGGGACAAGTCCCTGGTGGGCCAGTACGTCCAGGCGGAGATCATCGACAGCAACACCTGGGCGCTGTTCGGGGAGGTCAGGGGGTAGGCACCCCCGGGGTGCGGTGCTTATGGCGGGGGCTCCACCCCCGTACCCCGGGTCACTTTTTCCCCGGCGAAAAAGTGACCAAAACGCCGCCAAAACCAAGGTTTTGGAATCCTTTGTCCAATCGGTCTGGATAGGACTTGATGCCCAGTTTCCACTGAATCTCCACGGAGCCTCCGGCTCCCTCGTAATCGGTGCAGTGGGTATCTCACTTCGCCTGACGGCCCCGCAGCGTTAAGCAAACATGCCGGTGGCATGTTTGTAGCGTAGGCCACAGCGGCTATGCCGCGAGGAGACCGCGCCTGGGGGAAGATGCTATTATAATGGCGCTTACAGGCGGGCCAGATGCAGGCCCAGGATAAAGGATTTATGGAACAAGTACTGCATCTCTGCGGAGCATGCGGCGTTGCACCGGGGCTCATAGGCCATGTACAGCCGCCGCTGCTCCGAGGTGAAGGTCTCTGTCAGGGCATGCAGCGCCTCGTCCCGGCTCTCCGCCAGGACCTGGTACGCCTCCTGCTCCAACAGGCCGGGCCACTCATGTTCCATGATATAGTAAAACAGACATTCCTCGTATTGATTCATAAGATTGCCCCTTTACGAATGTTCGTTCGTTATATATGGTTATTGTATCACGAACGTATATTCGTGTCAAGTTGCAGGGAGGAGTATATGCAGCTGTTTGAAAATTTGATTCGTCTGCGGAAGGAGCGGGGCCTGTCTCAGGAGGCCGTAGCGGAAGCCGTGGGCATCCGCTCCCGCACCTATCAGAATTACGAATATGGCGGCAGGACCCCTCCTTTGGAGACCCTCATTGCCCTGGCGGACCTGTACGACATCTCCCTGGACGAGCTGGTCTGCCGCCAGCGCCATTAAAAACGAGAAACAACTCCCAGCTCGAGGGCCGTCAGGCGAAGTCGGACACCCGCCGCACCGATTACGAGGAGTCAGCGGCCCTGCAGAAATTCAGTGGCAACCGGGTATCAAAACTTCGGAGCGTCCGATTGGACAAATCGGGGTCCGGGGTGTCCCCGGCGGCGTTTTGGTTACTTTGCCGCCGAGGGCAAAGT
>ERZ779866.2761-NODE-2761-length-15189-cov-3.882318_pt1 | contig 15189 bp, 25 predicted proteins | sample MGYA00511248_ERZ779866 | MGnify/ENA primary metagenome ERZ779866 (study PRJEB29588, sample SAMEA2155758) | human gut metagenome | biome: human gut; feature: human-associated habitat; material: faeces | place: Denmark | collected 2008/2010 ... | reverse complement strand
AGCAGGTGGAATTTTAATGAACTCGACAGTCTTGTCATAATTAGCCTTGACAACAGCTTCTATTTCGTCAAGTGTGACTCGGAAAAATTCTCGGCGAGTATTAATCATATTAAGTTTTCGGTCTTCAAAGGCTTTATGTAGGGCGGCTTCTAATTTTGGAGCATCCTCAGAAAAAATCATAGCATGAACATCAAAGTTAAAAGGAACAGATGCATCTCCGAGTTCATCAATACGATCCATGGGATCAAGCCGACGTGTCATGCCGATTTTATAAACGTTTTCGCCAAAAGCACCGATATTGGAAATAATGTAAACGTATCCTGCTTTCTGATTGGCTTCACGATAATCAACATCGTCAAGAGCTTTCTGTAAATTAGAAAGTTGACTTTCGATTTCTTCTTTTTTCTCCAGCAAGTCGTTTTTTTGTTCTTCGGAAAGATTTCCTTCCAGCTGGCTATTGAGCTTGTCGAGTGCATTGCTATAGTGCTTTTTCTCTTTATCAATATTTTTGCGAGCTTCCTCCAATTCTTTTTCGAGTTTAGCTTGCTCACGCATTTCTTGACGGATTCGTTTTTGTTCTTCTTTTTCGTCTTGTTTTTTAAGAGCATACTCGACAGCAAGATTGAGTTCTTTTAACTTCAAATCCCTATAAAGATCCCTAATAAAGATTTTGTTACCTTCCGCAAGTTTGTTCAAAGAATCGTATGACTTGATAATTCTCGCACGCATACTTTCGATATTACTGTACTTTACTCTGTCTATTGCATTTTCGCAATCTGTGTTAAAGCAACGCAAAATCAGTTTGATATTATCGTTGGTAACTTTTTTCCCTTTAGCTTCGCTACCATCAACCTTCCAGTTTACGGTGCAAACAACAGCCTCCTGATTTTTAATCATTCCCTTTTGTTGGATTCGTATGCGCTCTAATTCTTCCTTGTATTCTTCAGAAGTAGCAAAGTCGTATATAGGTTTATAAAGGGAATAAGACTGATAAAGAACTTCTTCATTTAATTCAATATAATCTTTTTTTAATTCTTTGATTTTTTCTTCCATATCCTTAGAAGAAAGGGTCAGGGTATCTAAATCAAGTTCTTTTTTTCTCTTTTCAATTTCAAGAGAGTGAAGTTGGTGCTGTAACTCTTCAATTTGTTTGTTAATTGCCTCAACCGTATTATACTCGGGTAAAACTTGTTTTCTTAGTTCTTCTATCTTTTGCTCAGCTTCTTTTAGTTTCTTTTCCGAAACAAGACCAAATAATGCCATTTCTATTCTCTCCTTGTGTTGTTATGGTTATTTTTCTATCTTTTCCCGTGCTTGCTTTTTAAATTGAGCATACTCTAAAACATCTAATACTTGTTTCTCCGGTAATTGTGAAGCAACTTCATACAGTTCTTTTAGAGAAGCAGCTTTATTTTTAGACAACGGCAATTCAATATTGCCGTTGTTTTCTATTTCTGGAGATGGTTTGCGTCCTAGAAGGTAATCGACAGAACAATCAAGATAATCAGCAATGGCTTCAAGTTTATCAATCGAGGGCATTTGCCCTTTTTTTTCGAGGTCATATATAAAATTACGACTGACACGACAGTCTTCTAGGAGTTTTTTTACTGTTATGTTTTGAGATTTACATAACGCTTTAATGGTAGTAGATAAATGCACATTATCCATAGGAAACACCTCACAAAATTGTGGAAAACATAAAATTACAGTATTTAATGTAATTTGGATTGAAATACAGTAATAAATGTATTATAATATAACTGTGGTTAAGAAAAGTAAGCAAAAAGAAAGTCTAAATAGTTGGGGGGTGAAAGTTATGACAGCATTTCATGTGGTTTGCATTATCCTTTCGTTAATCGGTCTTGTAAGCAGCATAGCCGCTATGATTATTTCTAGGCGGTACTAAAAGGTAAGTTTTATTTCGTTGAAAGAAATATCTTGTAATTTAACAGGGTATTCAACGAGCTGGGTAGATGTGTGGATGCGAATCACAGCATCCACAGGTCTACCACTTTCTTTATATTGTGAGTATAAAGATTGCACATACGGAAAAGCGAGCAGGAGGTTCAGAACTTCCATACCACAAAGTCTGTAAGGCAGTGTGATTTGACCACTTGAATCCAACAAAGTTATGCGTTTGGTTTTATTATTGTCCTTTACACTGATTTTGTCGATTTTACATTCTGAATCATATGTGGTTGAAACATTTCCACAGATTAACTCTATTTTATAAATAGAAGTATCAAACGGTTTAAGACTTACCACGCTCATTGTAACCAGAGCGATTTTAGAAGTTGCAGAAAACTTGCCGGTTCCAATATTAGGATTTGTTATAAAACCAATGAGTTTATCGGCGTATGGACGTATTTCTATTTTGGGCTTATTCAATATCTGCATCAGAAAGGATATAAGACCAGTTGCACAACCTATACAGGCAATTATAAGTGTAATAAAGTCAAAAAGGTCTCGATTAGAGTTAATATTAAACACTATCGGTTCACCTCAGGTTTATCTGTTCTGCCGAGAAGATAATCGACAGAACAATCAAGATAATCGGCGATACGGGCGAGACTGTCTGCCTTGATTGTGGAACCATTATACATACTGGAAAGCGTATTTTTATTAAGTTTAAGTTCAATAAGCATATCTTTAAGCTGAATACCTTTTGTCTTGGAAATGGACTTTATAACTTCAGCGACTTTGGTAGATTCATACATAAAAAATCTCCTTGATTTGTGTAAAACATAAAATCCCAAAATATTTGGAAAAGTCATTGAAATCCCAAAATTTTTGGATTATAATATAACTATGGTAAACAAAAAAGGGGTGAAGTAAAGAAATGAAAAGAGTTACTTTTCACCGTCTGCTTTGATGAAACGGACATAGCGAAGGAGATCGCTAAGCTGTTCTTCTGAAAGAGAAGAAGCGGTGTCCACAAGCTCTTGCAGCTTTGCGGGAAGAACTGTTGTGTCAGATGTGTTCTCGCGGCCGAGCAGATAGTCAACAGAGCATCCAAAGTAGTCAGCTAGTTTACACAGCACATCGCCGTTAGGAGTAGATTCTGTTTGTTTCCATCTTGTAACAGCAGCCTTACTCAGGCCAATATCTAATGCGACGCGAGTTGGGGAGATATTTTTCTTTTCACAGAGAGCAAGAAAAGTATTAAAAAACATGAAAAACACTCCTAAAAGCGAGGAAAAGTTAATTTTTGTTTACTCGTGGTGTTGACAAATAAACTAAAGTAAACTATAATTAACTCAATGGATTAACAAAAATTTACTTCAGAGGGGTGAGAATTTGAAATATTTATTGCTGGCCTTGGTTATGGTAGTTTCGTTGATTTACTGTCGGATACACCGTTGGTGTCTCCGATGGACTATGAAAATGTGTTTTCGTGCATTTCGACGTTATGCGGAAGACAACAAGATTCCTCCAATCACGAGAGAGCAGTTAGTCCAATACGCTGAAGAAGAGGGAAGGACTTACTGGAAACGAGTGGAGTCAAGACTATTGAAGAAATAAAATCAAATTTTTATTGACGGAATAATGATTTTAAGTGCTTCAAGAGACAAAGATTGTGCCATTTCTAAAAGAAAAGGAAGAGTTGCGTGTCCAACAGAAGTGATTTTCTCCCAAACGGATTTTGGTCGGATGGTATTTAAAAACCAATGCCCTTTAGGAGTTAAGTCGCAGAACGCAAAACCGCCGTCAGCGGGCAGAACGACGCCTGACAAAAGGCCGGCTTCGTTGCATTGTTTGACATGGTATGTTAACTCGGGTTCGGTGTATGAACTTAGCAGTTCAAATTTATCGGGCAATCCTTCATCAAAATCGTCCAAAGAGATAAAAAACTGTTTGTATCCATCGCTAACAAGTTCTACTGTCAACAAAAGATCTCGTATACAATCAGAGTTTAAACGCATTTTCTTACCGACTTTCTTTTTTACATTTATTGTATCACAAAAGCGAAGTAAGAACAAGTAAGGCAAACTAATAGGAGGTGAAATGAATGGAGTTTTTGACTTGTGAAGAGGTTTCTCAGAAAACTGGATTCGCGTTGACAACGATTTGGAAGTGGATTCGAGAAAAGAAACTTCCAGCATATCGTTTTGGAAGGAACTACAAAATTAAAGAATCTGATTTAAACGAATTTTTAAGGACCAGAAAAACTTGTTAAGAAGCAAGCGCTGGGCCTAACTTTATTCTACCAACCAAGGAGGTAAAACAAAATGGGACAAACCCCAACGAAAGCCGCCAGCAATATCTATTGTCAGAAGAGAAAGGAAGCGGCGAAGTTTAACGACCGGCTCAACAGCAGGGAGGGAGCGTCCGAACTGCTGGGAGTATCACCCTCAACCCTCGCAGACTATGAGCTGGGAATTACCAAAGTGATTCCGGTAGATGTAGTTGTTAAGATGGCAGAGGTTTACAATGCACCGGAGCTGATGCCGCATTATTGCCACAACGAGTGCCCGCTGGGGGACTTGTGCTACCAGGAACCGAAGCTCAAAAGTCTGGACCGAGCGGTGATTCAGCTTTTGGCATCACTGAGATTAGGCGAGGGTGCAGGAGAAAACCTGCTTGCCATTGTAGCGGATGGAGAGGTTTCATCAAACGAAGAGCAGCAGTTGCAGGAAAGCATGGTGATGCTGGACAGCCTCGCTCACTGCATTGCCGAGCTGCAATTAAGGATTCGGAAAGGAAGGTGACTTTATGGAATTTAAGACAGAATTAAAAACGAAAGATGGGAAAGTCATTCCGAAGGAATCAATATGGAAACCACAGGAAGCAGCCTGCCGGCTGATGGCAGATGCTATTCGGCGTAAGTATCTGGAAGAAGTTACAAAAACGCAAAAGAGTTAGGAGGAAGAACCATTGAAGCGAACAGCAATCATCCTCTGTATGTGCCTGCTGGCAAGCGGATGCGCTCCCAGAACGGTGATAGAGGATGCAGACCCAGCAGAACCGCCAGTAATGCTGACACTGGCAGAGGAACCTGAACCGATTGCCTACCAAGTATGCGCACAGATTGCTCCCGCAGCACAGGCGAAGACTTACCGAGATATACCACTTAGCCATGAACTGCAAGATATAGCCGATAGGGCTTGCGAAGATTACAAAATACCACAAGATGTGCTATATGCGGTGATGAAGGTGGAGAGTGGATATGAAGTAGATGCTCAAAACGGCAGTTGCTACGGGCTGATGCAGATACACGCCATCAACATGGAGTATCTAAGCAACAACATTGGTACCACTGACCTCACCGACCCAGAGCAAAACATCCAAGCAGGGGCATTTATCCTTGGTGGTTATCTTGAAAAGTACAGCCTGACGGACAGCCTGATGGCGTACAATCTCGGCGAGGGCGGAGCAAAGCGGCTCTGGAAGCAGGGCATCCACGAAACCGGATACACTAATAAGGTGTTAGAAAATATAAAAGTCGACAAAATTTAAGGAGGAACTTACTATGTACGAAAAGAAAACAGGTTTTAACAATGACACAATGATTCCCGACCTCGCAAAAGTAATATCTTGCTATGCGATTTGCCGCGAACGCTTTGAATTAGAAGGACAAATCAATATAGTCGAGAATATTGAGAGAATTTCAGAGATAGAGCTGAAGAGTTTATCTGAAAATCCTTCATTACGGGATTACTGTTTTGCGCGGTATGTTCTCAGCTTTGCCAATTTAGTGTCTTGGTTCATGGATTTTATTCGTGAAGAATTTCCGGAAGCCCGTCTTGGAGATGTAAAAGAATATGAAAAAGCGTTTGCTGCAATTACCGAGTTTGTGGTTTCAGGCAGGCATATCCCTTCCAAAGAGGAGGTAGAGTAATGTTTGAACTGATGTACTTAATCGCACTGCCAAGCCTGTTCCTGCTGGTTCTGTGCGGGCTTTATGGCTTAACGACATGGTTTTCCATGCAAAAAGAAAAAGCTCTGACAAAGCGTCAGAGCCGAGCAAAAGCAAACGGAAAGGTTGTTCCACCGACCGAAGTGACCAACCTTTCCGTATACGGGAACTAAAGGAATTAGTTCTTTCCCATTGTACACCATTTTATTAAAAAATGCAAGGGAGGAAAAATGACGTGAGAGATTGGACAAGCGAAAACGAGCGCTACGATGCACAGTGCAGGGAACCACAGGGAATTGTTTGCTCCCAGTGTGGAGAGCGATACCAGGAAGAGAGGATCACCCATCTGGACGGCAATCCGATTTGCGACGACTGCCTAAGGGAGTACATCGAAGAGTACAGCAAAAGCCATGCAGAAGATTTTACAGAAGACTTTATCTCTGAAAATCTGGATGAACGCTCGGCTGACTACTGGGAAAACGACATGAGCGACCAGCAGCGGAAAGAAGTTATGCGGCTGGCTTACTTACAAGCAAAGCAGATGCATAAGGAGTACCACGCACACGACATCGAGGAGAGCGACCGTGAGTTTTGCTTTGCATCAGACGATTACACAGATTTTGTGAGGGACAGGCTATGCTGGTAGATAATCGGACAGATTGGCTCAAGGCACGGCGGAAAGGGATTGGCGGCAGCGATGCCGCCAGCGTCCTTGGAATCTCCCCTTGGAAAAGCAATGTGCAGCTGTGGGAAGAAAAAACCGGAATCGCAGAGCCGGAAGATATTTCGGACAAAGAAGCGGTTCGCTTTGGGAAGGAATCGGAAGCGGCTATCAGAAGATTGTTTGAGCTGGATTTTCCACAATTCCATGTTGATTATGATGAATTTGGCATGAAGGCAAATGAGCCGGATTGCCCGTTTATCTTTGCAACACTGGATGGAGAACTTACCGACCAGAATGGCAGGAAGGGGATTTTGGAAATCAAAACTACCGAAATCCGACGCTCTGTTGATTGGAAGAAGTGGAGCGGGCAGATACCAGATTACTACTATGCGCAGATTGTCCACCAGATGCTCTCCACAGGATATGAGTTTGCAATCCTGAAAACCAGAATCCGGGAACGCAGCGAGTATGGCTGAAAGGCAACAGTCCGGCACTACCGCTTCGAGCGATGCGATATGTTGGAGGACATTGCTTACTTAAAAGAAAAAGAAATCGCCTTTTGGCAGGCGGTACAAACCAAAGTCAGACCGGCGCTGATTTTGCCAGAGATTTAAAGGAGGAACAAGGAATGGAAGTTAGACTGACACCTTCAATCGAGCAAGTTATCCCGCCGCAAATCAGCTTCAACTTCGAGGAAATCAAAGAGGAGCTGGCAGGCAAATTACAGGTTTACCAGCAGATGGTAGTTACCGAGGGCGGAATCAAAGAAGCCAAGGCGGACAGAGCAAACCTCAACAAATTTAAAACTGCTCTTTCCGACAGCAGGAAATCTGTAAAGCGCCAGTGGAATCAACCACTTTCCGAGTTTGAGGATAAGATGAAAGAGCTGGAACAGATGGTGGATGCTCCGATCAGCGCCATCGACAGACAAATCAAGGCTTTTGACGAAATCAAAAAGCAGGAGAAGCGGCAGGAAATTGAGAATTTCTTTGCAGAAAACATCGGGGAATTAGAAGAAATCTTGCCTCTTGCAAAAATATGGAATGAGCGTTGGCTCAATGCCACCTATCCGGTAAAGGATATTGAGCGTGAGATTTTGGAAGCTATCCGCAAAACCCACAACGACATTAGTATTATCGTAGCAATGCAGCTACCCTGCACCGAACAGATGATTTCCACCTACTTGGATACGCTGGACATGAGTGCGGCGATGGAAGAAAAGCACCGCTACGAAGAAGCTCAGAAAGCGAAAGCTAGGCTGGAAAAGCAGCAGGCTGAGCCGGTAGTAGTAAAGCCGCAACCAGTAGCGGTTGAACCAGAAGTTGAGCCGGAAAGAATCGCAGAAGAACCCAAAATCAGCGCACAGCCAGACCTTCAGGTTCTGGATTTTCGTGTATGGGTAACACCGGCACAAAAGCAGGCGCTTAGAGAATTTCTGATTCGCAATCACATTCGATGCGGGAGGGTTGAGTAATGGCAAATAGCTTGGTAAAAGGTGAGAAAAAACAGCCGTCGTTCAGCGTGTTTTTAACGCAGGATGCAATCAAAAAGAAAATCAATGAAGTAATTGGCGGCAAAGGCGGACAGCGGTTCATGACCGCTATCCTTTCCGCAGTTACCAACTCCCCGGCGCTGCAGGAATGCGAATCAATGTCTATCCTGAATTGTGCGTTCCTGGGCGAGGCTTTGAATCTTTCCCCTTCTCCGCAGCTGGGACAGTATCACATGGTTCCTTTTAAAAAGAAGATTTCAAAAAAAGGGGAGGAACCGAGATATATAACGGTTGCACAATTTGTAATCGGATATAAGGGATTATATCAACTTGCCATCCGTTCCGGTTATTATAAGAAAATAAACGTTTTATCAATCAAAGAAGGGGAGCTGAAATATTTTGACCCGCTCAATGAGGTAATCGAAGTGGAGCTGATTCAGGACGAACGCCAACGGGAGCTGGCAAGAACGATTGGGTATTATGCGATGTTTGAATATCTCAACGGATTCCAAAAGGCAATGTATTGGAGCTACGAAAAGATGCAATCACACGCAGACCAATACTCGCAGGCATACAGCGCAGAAGCCCATCAAAGGATAATCAACGGAGAAATTCCCAAAGAAAATATGTGGAAATACTCTTCATTCTGGTACAAAGATTTTGATATGATGGCGCACAAAACAATGCTGCGGCAGCTTATCTCCAAATGGGGAGTTATGTCCACCGAACTTCAGATGGCGATGGAAAACGATATGGCAGCTATCCGGGATGATGGCACACCGGAGTATATAGATAACGATACGACACCGATTGAGCCTGCACAGGCTCCGGTACACGAGGCACAGTCAACAGAGATTCCGACCGGAAACAACATCGAGGATGATTTCTTCGCAGGGCTGGAACCGCCGCCGGAACGATAAAGCAAAAGGAGGATAGGGACAATGGAGGAAGGATGGCTTTCAGGGTACATACAGGACTATGATGGGCAGGCTTTAACTCTCATTGTCCCTTTTTCCGATTCAGAGTACATCAAAACCCATAGTGTTACAGAGTGCTCTGTGAGGGTCGAGGACGGTCGGAGAATCAGCGCAGTACAAAGACGCAAAGTTTACGCTCTTATCCGCGATATTGCCGACTGGACGGGCTACGAGCCGCAGGAGCTGAAAGAATTGATGAAGTACGATTTTATATCCCAGCAGGAGGACGGAACACAATACTTTAGCCTGTCCGATGCAGACATGACAACAGCAAGAAACTTCATCACTCACCTGATTGACTTTTGTGTTACCAATGCCATTCCTTGCAAGGTCAGCCTTTTGGAGCAGTGCGAGGATATAGAAAAATATCTATATGCCTGCGTTGCCAATCGCAGATGTGCTGTTTGTGGCAAAAAGGCAGACATTCACGAGGTGGAGCGAGTAGGCATGGGGCGCGACCGGCGGAAGATCCACCACTTAGGGCAGCTGGTTGAGCCGTTATGCCGACAGCATCACCAAGAGGTGGACCAGATGGGGCAAAAGAGCTTCGATGAAAAATATCATTTGCAGGGCATCAGATTGGATGAGCAGCTTTGCAAAATCCTGAAATGGAGGAAATAGAATGCTGAACAGGGTAGTTTTAATGGGGAGGCTGACTGCTGACCCAGAGCTAAAGAAAACAACGAGTGACCTTTCTGTGCTATCGTTCACGGTAGCGGTTGAGCGCAATTACAGCGGCAACAAAGACAAACAAACAGACTTCATCAACTGCGTTGCATGGAGACAGACGGCAGAGTTTATTAGCCGGTACTTTTCCAAAGGCAAGATGATTGCACTGGAAGGTTCCATTCAGGTCCGTAACTACACGGACAAGAACGACAACAAGCGGCAGGCAGTAGAGGTTTTGGTATCTCAGGCGTATTTTGCAGGGGACAACTCACAGAAGCAGGGACCGGCAGCGGATACAAAGAACTATCCCCCAATCACTTATTCTTCGGGAGCTCCCGAAGACTTCACCGAAGTTCCAGAGGAAGAGGGAGACCTCCCGTTTTAATATGGTCAGAAAGAGGTAAAGTATGGCACGTCCACAAAAGGAAGGCTTGGAATACTTTTCTTTGGATGTGGATTTTTTCTCGGACCGCAAAATCAAGATTTTAAAAGGCAGGTTCGGTGCAGATGGCATCACTTATTATCTATACCTGCTGTGTGAGATTTACAAGGGACATGGCTACTACCTGGAGGTAGACGAGGATTTTGATTATATTACCTCCTCCGAGCTGGGTATGAGCCCTGAAAAAATAGGGCAGATGAGGAAATTCTTATTGGAACGGTCACTGTTTGATAACAAACTTTTTCAGTCGGACACTATCCTCACGTCCACCTCAATACAGAGACGATTTCAGTTGGCTGTAAAGTCCCGAGCCAGTAAAAACCCGGTCGTCGTCAATCCAAAGTTTTGGCTTCTTTCAAAAGAAGAAACGCAAAGCTTTATTAAAATGCACCCTATTTTAAATAATTCCGAGAAAAACCCCCGTTATTCCGAGAAAAACCCTAGTTATTCCGAGAATTATGACATAAAGAAAAGTAAAGAAAATGTTGTTGTTGTTACGCGCGCGCGTGAAGAAATGATACGCTGTTTTGAACAGAATATGGCTCCGACGACGATAGCAGTGGAACGGGAAATCGGCGCTTATCTGGAAGAAAAACAAGTAACTCCCGAGCTGATGAGGGCAGTTATTGAGTATTCAGCATTGTCGGGCGCGAAAAGCTGGCGTTATGTGCAGACGGTATTAGATAATTGTCTCCGGGAAGGTATTGCGACACCGGAACAGTTCCGACAAAACATACGCTCGGAATCCAACGGACAACGTACAAGAAAAAAAGAAGAGCCATGTTCGTCGTCAATCGACTTTGAGGCATTGCAGCAGTATGTCACCTATGGAGGGCACTATGAAAGCGAAAAAAAGACAATGTAAAATTTTTTATTGTGACCGTAGAAGAGGAAGATTTTGCTGTGCGGACTGCGGGTACAAAGACCGCACGAACAGCGCACGATGCAAAAAGCCATGCCTAAATGACCCGAAACTGTGCGGAGCTGTTTTGGAAAAGGATGATAAAAATGTCTAAGCGACAGCAGCAACAGCTGGAAAAGAGGTCAGCGGGCTTTATGGGGGAGTTTAAAAAGCTCCTCTACCGACACCAGGCATGGGAAGTATGGAGCGATTTCTGCACGATGGCAGCCATCTCCATAGCCAACGCGGTGGACAAGCGGCACTTTGAAGCGAGGGAGAATCTCTATCTGGATACCATCAAACGATATACCAAAGAGGAGCAACAAGTTTTTCCGATTTTGTTTGCTGAAACAGTGATGGAGTTAGAGCGCAACCCAGATCAGGATTTCCTCGGGAAGATGTTCATGCAGCTGGAACTTGGAAACCACTGGAAAGGGCAGTTCTTCACTCCATACAATGTTTGCCACCTCATGGCAGAAATGAATATGGATGCGCAGGTAAAGAACATCGAGGAAAAAGGCTGGATATCCGTCGGGGACTGCTGTTGTGGTGCCGGAGCAATGCTGGTTGCATTTGCCAATGTGTGCCGGAAAAAGAAAATCAACTACCAGCAGTGCGTGATGTTTGTAGCGCAGGACATCGACCCGGTAGCAGCTTATATGTGTTATATCCAGTTATCTCTGTTAGGCTGTCCGGGATATGTAAAAATTGGGGATGCTCTGGCAGAGCCGATGGTAGAAGGGGATGAAGCGAAGGAATGTGTTTGGTGTACACCGATGTACTTCTCCCAGGTTTGGCAGACGAGAAGATGGATTGAACATATGCGGGCAGTTTATCCTCGGCAAGAAGAGAAACAAAATCAGGAAATGGTGGAGTAACTATCCTGAAAAGGTATCAGGAAGCAATAAGGAAAAGCGAGTTGGAGCGCCGCCATGACAGAACCAGAAAGATGGTGGACGAGGTAATGAAAGAGATACACCCGTTGCCGCAGAAGGTGCTGGACTGGATACGGGACGAGGTGATGAAGCCGTATCGCTATATCTTTTATAACTACCAGAAAGGAAAGAAAATCCAGAAAGGATTTTGCTCCTACTGCAATCAGATGGTGGATATTCAAGGTACCAAGCACAAAGGAACGGCGATCTGCCCTCATTGTCACAGCGAAGTCACCCTCATTGCAAACGGAAAATACAGGGACAAGGTGGCGCGAATGCAGGACCAAAGTCACTTTGTTTATATCCAGCCCACAAAGGATGGTTGGTGTGCCCGGTATTTTGATGTTATTTCAGTGATGGACGGGCGCGGAGGCAAGGACAGCAGTCAGTATTATCACAAGGAAATCGGGCGGTATTTTTACAGTACACAGAAGAGCTGCTACACCGGCTTCTATGAGTGGAAGAATTTCTTCCAGACGGGTGAGATGCGATTTTGCAAGGTGGATGAAAGATTTTCGATGCCTTGCAAGATTTACCCGAAAAGTCTTAACACAGTTCGACAAAAGGATTCCAGATTGAGGTACATCCCACTGGAAGACATAGCGGCGCACATAAAAGAGGATGCCTGCCTGCTGATTGACGCTTGCTGGCGGACACCACTGCAGGTGGAGTATATGGCAAAGATGGGATTATACCGGATGCTGGAGGAAAGCGTGAGCCGGTACGGACACAAAATTCCGGAAGGAAAAACACCTGCGGAGATGTTCGGATTATCCGGGCAGCCGTTGAAGGCAATCCTCAGTATTAACCCAAGCTGGGGACAGGTTGAGACATATCGAAAAATCATCGAGCATCAAAAAAATGCAGATGTCGATGTTTTCTGCCGGCTCTACCAAAAGTCCGGGTATCATATGTCCACCCGGGACCTGAAAGAAGCCTTGCAGGAAAACAAGGAGCTTAAACAGCAGCAACAGCAGCTGAAACATCTGCTGGAAGAAAAGGAACGGCAAGCCACCGAAAGTGCTTCCCAGCTTGATATTGCCATCAGTGAGCGGCAGAGGATGCAGGATAAGCTTAACGAAAGCGTAAACCGAAATGCCGGATACGAAAAATCGCTGCAACTTAAAATTGATGCAGCAAAGAGATTGGAAGCGGAAAAGAAGGCTGCGGAAGAAAAGCAGAAGGAAAGTGAGAAAAAGGCTCAGGAGCTTCAGCAGAAAATGGAGGAGCTGGAAAACCAAAAGCCAGAAGTGGACCAGCAGGTCATTGGAGAATTGCAGGCAGAAGCCGAGAAACAGGCAGAGAGACGTTTTGCACAGGAAATCGAGAAACTAAGAGCTGAAAAAGAAAAAGCCGAGCAGAGGGCAGCAGAAGCCGAAGAAAGAAACAAACAGCTCCAGAGCAAGGCAAACAGTGAGCAAAGCAAGGAACTGATTGTTTTTGATGAAAAGTTCAAGTCCTTCCAGGATAGCTACAATCAAATCAATCAGCTGATTGCAAAGATGGAAACTCCAACTGCGGATAAAGTCAGAGGAGCCGTCAGAAAGCTCTTGAGTGTAATGGAACAGAAACTGGGGTGATGAGATGAACAGCAGGAAAAATCCGCTTTACAATGCAAGCGGTTATAAAGACACCACAGCATTTCTTGCAATCAAAGATGCGGACAGCGAGAAGGAACGCTGTGACAGGCAGGCAGAAAAACTCATCAAGGCAGTAAAGCTTATGCTTTCCGCCGCGGGGTTTTCCTTGATCCGCCGTATCGAGATTCGGCACGACAAATCAGGGAGGGAGTACAAGTGAGGATTAGAGTTGCCCGGCGAATGTACGGACAGTTTGTGGCGGCAGGAAAAGGCGCCTGTTACGGTGAGTTGATAAACCCCGTTTCAGAAGTAAGAGGGGAACCACCGTACAGGACTGTTTTTACAGTAAATCCGATGGAGAACTTCGAAATCAGCGAAGTATTAGTGTCAGAGGAGGACATGGAAAAAATACAACAGTTGCAGGAGGTCTTAATCAATGTCAATGGAGAAGTGCTTGCCAGAAGAAAGGACGGGAATACGCCAACGCTGGAGTATTATCTAACCAAAGTCCAAACGAGGTACGTTGAGCATAAAGGCAGTTTACTGGACTTTAGAAAAGAAAACATACAAATCACAAAAAAAGGGCACGACGAACAGACGGAGTCAGGGCAAGAAATCGGATACTGGAACATGGATTTTGGGGGTTCTACACGCGCTTTGGTATCTTTGTGCATCCGTGAAAACCCAAAACAGAGCTGGCACAAACTCGTAAAGTTGGTTGCAGAAATGAAAAACTGCCCGATAGACGAAGTGAACATCAAGTTGAAAGAATTTCGGGAACTTGGGATGTTGGGGTATCACAATGAAAAAGGAGTGTGGGAAGCGTGGGAATAGAAACAGAGGGAGCGGGTATTGTGGAAGGCAAAATTCCGTACACATACAAAGAGGACATCGAGCAGAAGCGACTTTGGCTGGAACGCAAAATCAAGCGAGAGCTCAAAATCGTAATCAATGCAATCATCGACAAGGTAATCTGGAAAGGCTGCAATCTGGATGTGCTGGTGATGGCTGTGCCGCAGATCACAAGGACGGTTGTACACACCAATCTCAGGTATCAAACGGAATTTCCGAAAAGGGAACTTCAAAAACTGGAATCTCACATCAAAAGCTATGCTAAAAAAGAAGTGTGCAGGTGCTATGAGGTTTGCGAAAGGAAGGAAACACTATGAAATCAATGGGAAATATCTACCATCGGCAGCAAGCCTATCTGCGCACCAAAGCCGGGCAACAGATGATGAAGAAAGAAGCAGATAACATCATCCGGCGCAACTTCGCAATGGTGTTTAAGGTGCTGCATGATGATTATGGATTCGGAGCCAAGCGTCTGGTTGAGTTGATCCAGCTCCTTAACGATTTTGCGGAGGAGGCAGCCAAAGACGAGCTGTGGTTTGATACCGTAGCAGCATGGTTTGAAGAATACACAGGGATGGACCTGTGGAAAGATGATTGGATGGAGGGAAAATAAGCATGGAAAGAATCACAACCTCTGAAACGCTATGGGATGTATTAGGTAAGGCATACGATGCCGTTTATAGGCTTCAAGAAATCGAAAACATCCTTGGCGATGACTACGACCTCGAACACCTGAAAGAACTGGTAGAAGCGGATAGGGAGGGGAAATAATGCCAGAATACATTGAGCTTAAAGAAGCGATTGATTTATTTTATTCAAT
>ERZ779866.2760-NODE-2760-length-15189-cov-5.266618_pt1 | contig 15189 bp, 23 predicted proteins | sample MGYA00511248_ERZ779866 | MGnify/ENA primary metagenome ERZ779866 (study PRJEB29588, sample SAMEA2155758) | human gut metagenome | biome: human gut; feature: human-associated habitat; material: faeces | place: Denmark | collected 2008/2010 ... | reverse complement strand
ACGACCAGTCTGTCTTTCTTTTGCAGAACATCCATTATCCCTATGCGGCCTTTGCACAGCGGGATGCTTCCGGCAGATTTGTTCTTATCCAGCAGCCGGAATGGCTCCGGCTGCCGGAAATTCCAGTGCGGTTTCTGAACCTTGCCGAGCTGAATCAGAACTGTCGTGGCCTGTGCGGTGAGCTGAGTCCGGAGGAACTGGAACAGATCCGCTATTGGAACCCGCAGACGGTCGGTGAGATCATATTTAACGCTTGGGACTGAAATTGAATCAAAACGCTGCCGCCCCGAGCAATGCTCGGGGCGGCAGTGTCATGAAGTAAAAGTAATGGAACTGAACCTTGACGGAATTGAAGCTCATCTTCAATGATATTTTTACCTTTAAAAGAAAAAGTGCTGTTTTTCGCAAGAAAACAGCACTTTTTTGGTCGGAGTGCCGGGATTCGAATTAGTAGTTGCAACAATTTTGAGGTAAATATCGGTAAAATACAGCACATACATTCGATTTCAAAAACAAAACCGTAAATTATGGTCAACGTCAATAAAATACGCTCAAACGCCTAAAGGGTATTTTGAAGGGTCAACAAAGGGTCAAGCACTGTCCCATAAACCGGACACAAAAGCAGGAGCGGGACCCACCACAAAGCAAGTCCCGCTCCTGGGTTTAATCCCACCCCCGTCTCCTGACTTCCTCCATAGCCCGCTGGACTACGCCGCCGGGATCAGGATCACCAGCAGAAACGCGAATAGTACACTGGTTTGTCTCCAGGTCCAGAGAAACGCTGCTTTCCTCCGGCCAGCCGTAGACGATGGACACGCTCACTTTTTCTCTGCCTCCTTCTTAGGTCCTACCAGGGCAAACAGCACCTGTATGAACCACTCCGGGTCCTCCTGTTGGTTGATGTAGTCGGCAAGTTTCTGAATGTTGGGCTTCACACGGGCACCCCCTTTTCAGCAAGCACGCTCTCATAAGCCCGCCGTACTGCATCCAGGCGGGAAACCAGTTTCTCCCCACTGTGGGTGGCAACTCCGATGAGGGACAGCCGCTTCACGTCGTCGTCTGTCAGCCGGTCAGGGTCCCGCTGGTCCGTGTAGTAGTAGGCATAGACAATGGGCCTCCACACATACTCCAGGGCATCGTCTGAGAGGGCCAAAAGCATTTTAGTCAGGGTGGTGCGGGCCGCCTGCATGGAAACGCTGGCCTTTTCGTTTTTCTCCAGGCCCAGCTTCAGTAGCTCAACCGCAATTTCTGGGTCAGTCAGACCGGGAAAGTAATCACGGGCACCAGCGGCCAGCTCCAGGACCTCGGGGGGCAGCTCAATGTTTAATTTCTGCATACTGTATTCCTCCTTGATTTTTTGGAGGGACCCGGCTATACTGTATTCACCGGGCCCCTTGTGGTTCGTCTAGGCTCTCATATCCGCTGATTGGTCGTCGGTTCGGATATGGGGGCTTTCTTCATGCTCCCACGCAGAAGGGGGTGGTTGTCGTCTGCTTGCTGTACTGACTGTACAGGTCGGCGTGGTCGGCTTTGAACTTCTGGGAATCGAAACGGCTGGAAACTACGTTCTTCCAGGTGACTTTCCACCCGTCTCCCTGGAGGACTTCGGTGCTCTGCTCCACCATAGCGGCCTTGAGCTTGTCCGTGAGGGCCTCCGCCTCTGCTTCCAGCTCCGCGATCATGGAGCGAATAGAGAGAAGTTCCTTCGCTGTGGTGTTCAATTCGTTGGTGCTCATACTGTTTTACCTCCTGTTTATTTTAACTTCTGCCCCTATCTGGGGGAATTATCCCCGGCGGCGGTGGGCTTTACGGCATAGCGTTCTTCTCAGTGCGTCCCAATCTCCCGTATCCCGTCCCGCTCTTATGTGGTGTTCTTGCTTTCCCTTTCGGTACTCCCGTCCACCTTCGCCGGTTCTGTTCCCTTGCTGTGATTATAGTATAGCATACTGTACCCAGTATGTAAATTGACATTATCGACAAATGTACCCAGTATGCTTTGTGCAATATTCATACTGTACCCACCATGCTTTATATGGTATAATACCATTAGGAGGTGAACAAATGGGGAAAACATCAAGCGCCGTCAAAGACAGATATAACTCAAAAGCCTATGATGAAATAAAGGTGAGAGTTGCCAAAGGTCAAAAAGAGGAAATTAAGGCCCATGCGGAACAATTTGACGGCGGCAGTGTCAACGGTTTTATCAACAGGGCAATCGAAAGCCAGATGGAGGCAGACAGAAAGGGGGAAAGCGGTGGAGATTAGTTATTCAAAGGCCGCGGTCAAGGTTATCAATGGAATGGATAGGCCCACAAAGCAGCGTATAAGGGCCGCTATTGAGAAGATACCAGAGGGGGATATAAAACCCCTGCAAGGCAGCAAAGGCTCTTACAGGCTCCGTGTGGGCGGCTGGCGCATCTTGTTTTCCTATCCAGAGCATGATATAATCTTGATTGAAAAGATCGGCCCTCGCGGTGAAGTCTACAAGGGGGTGTGAATATGTCACCGATTAGAGAGCAGCTTGTGGAAATGATTGATTGCTTACCAGAGGCAGAACAATCCCTATTGCTGGAGATCGCCCGCCGGTTTGTTCCCGATGATGTGGCAACTCCCGACGATTTGAACGCAATCAACACGGCAAGGAAAGAATTTGCCAGCGGTGAAACAATCGGACACAACGCCATAAACTGGAATTAAGCAAGAGAGGGGCTACCCACACGGGCGGCCCCTCTGCTTTATAGGAGACATGGCACTAACTCTACACTCCTATCAGTTCCTCGACAGGAGGCCCGTCACGGTACTTTGTGGCGGGGCTTGACAAGGTTAAGGGGTAGTGGCCCCGTGGCCTTGTGCGCGGTTCCTGGGCTTTCTCCAGGGCGTTTTACCTCGTATCATTCCCTCCCGTCAGAAGTTCTCCACGATTTCGCCGGAAAGATGCTCCCACCGTTTCCCCATGCTGACGGTGTGAGTGGGGGTGTCTCGCCGTTCTCTGGCCTGCCCGCTGCAATAGTCCGCAACCCTGGACAAGTCATCCCAGGCCCTCAAAGTCCCGGTTCGCCCGTCCCTGCACACATGGGCCAAATGGTAAAGAGCGCCACGGTCTTTCGCTTGGGTGCTGTCCATATCGTCTGCGGCCTCCTTTGCGTACTTTGCCACAAAGCGGATCATGGTGGGGTTGTCATCATACCTTGCCACCAAAGAATAGTAATCATCGACAGACAATTCCCCACTCTCCAGCAGTTTCATTCCGTTAAGGTCAACAGCGTCCGGGTCTGCAAGCCCATCCTCTCGCACCTCCCTTTCCAGTTGGCTCCGCAGTTCCGAACGCAGCCGGTTAAACTCCGGCCAGATACGGGCCTCCGCCTCCTTAAAGGCAAGTTCCGCCTCCTGGTATTTCAATTCTGCCCGCTGTCGCTCCATATCGCCGCCCCCGGCCATTCTGTGGGCGTCTCTTGCCGCCTGGAGTTTGTCCCATGCCTCCACATACTCCTGCCGCGCTACCTTAAAGGCGGCGTCAAGGTCTTTTGCAAAATGGTTGTATTTACTCATGGCTATTACCTCCCATATACTGATTAAGAGCGTCACAAAGAGCGCTGGCCTCGTTGTCGGTCAACTGGATACCTTTCAGCGGTGTCTTGTTTCCGCTCCCGTCCTGCCTCCATGCCCGCACATCAAGACGGGCGGGCCGGTCATTGAACGATACCACATTCAACTCCCGGCTGTAATCGCCGCTGGCGCTCAGTGTGGCAATATGTTCCATAATTTTGACTTCAAATTTATTTTCCAGCATTTACCTTGCCTCCTTGCTGCATAGCGCCCATAGAGCGCACTTTTCACTACAAATCAACGGGTTATGTGCGTCACAAAACGGGCAGCGTTTCCCGGTAGCCGGGGCCGCGCCGGTGACAAGGCCGCATCCGCTTTCTGTGTATCGGGCGCATTGTGTGGTACATTTGGAGCGGAACGGGCAATCTCCCCAGGTTTTGGGGCGCTTTCCTTCTACGACCTTCGGGGGCTGCGGCACATGACCTACTTCAAACTCACCGTAGGTTGTTGTGATGGTCGGGGCGTACTCGATGGAGTTACCCACACGGCGGAAATGCTTGCCGCGCTCGTCAACTTCCCATTCTCCGGGTTCAATTTTCTTTCGCATGTAGTTCTCCTTTTCTGTCTGATAGAATATCAAAGCGGAAACGGGGAAGGTGATACCCCGCCGCGTCCCGCTCCATTTCCCGGTTTGCGTCTGCGGCGGCACAAAAGGCCGGTATTACCTGTTTCGCCCAGGTCTGTCCGTCTATTCGCTTTCCACAGTGGGGGCATGTTGCCGCCTGTTGACTGTTCCAGTTGTCCCGCTCGTACACCTCCCATTTCTGGCCGCAATAGCCGCAATAAATACGCATATAAGCCACATTCTCACCCCCTTATGCAGACACGCCGCGCCGGTATATCAGACTATCCAGCGCATAGGCACAGGCGTCAATGGTGTGGTTGTCTTTGTCGGGCAAGCGGGAGAGAAAATTCCCGTCCTTATCCGTTTCATAACTGTAATTCACAAATTCCCGGTATGCCTCCGGCGTTCTGGCCGGGTCAATGACGATCCGCCGGTGTTGCAGCCATTTCACGCGGTATTCGACACACCCCGGCTCCTTGTGACAGCCCACCACTGTCAAGCCCTCATTCCGCATATCGTTTATGCTTTTCGGCTCCGCGCAATCCGCCGTAATGAGTTGCTTGCTCTCCGTACTCATAACGCCATACGTCGGGGAGATATAGCCCATGCCCTTTCCCCTATGATAGCCGCGCTCTTTTATCTCCCTGGCAAGCTGCGCATTAGAAAGGCCCCGTTTATAAATTTCATCCAACAGGAAAATAGTGTCGTGCTTTCGGTCATAGGACACACGGAGAAACGCCGCCGGGTCAACGGCAAAGCCAAAGTCCAAGCCCTGGTATATATACTCCATGTTGTTGATTTCTTCGTTCGTGATGGTTCTGATCTCCAGGTTTGGGAACACTTCTCCGCCGGTTCCCGTGGGGTGTCCCAGATATTCATGCTCGTATGCTTTCGGGTTCAGTTCCTTTAGCCGCTCCGCCTCATACAAGAACGCCTCCCCCAGCCATTCCGGGGGTATCATGGTATAATCGGTCAATAGGGTGGTTGCCCGCTCGTCTGGCTCCTGTATAAATACATTCGCCCAGTTGTTTTTGCTGATAGGCGGGTTGAATGTGCGAAACACTACGAATTGCGCCCCCTGGCCGCGCATGACGGATTGCAGCACGTTCCGGGTGAAGTTGGGGCCGGGCAGCTCCGAAAATTCCTCAAACCAGATATAGCGGAAAGTCCCCCTTTTCGGCTTGATTGATTTCAGCTTGCTTGCATCGTCCAGCCCCCGGAAAATAATCTGCGCCCCCGTGGGTATGTACTCGTAGCGCATGGGGCTTACAGTCCCCCGCCACAAATGCCCCACCCCCAGGGTATCAATGGCCCAGGAGATTTGAGAAAAGACGCTTTCCCGCATCGTCCCGGCCACAAGACGGAACACAATCGCGTTGCTGTGGCCGGTGGTGTCCTTCATTATCCCGTTGACGATCTCCAGGGAGGCAAAGGAGGATTTGCATGAGCCGCGCCCGCCGGGAAGATTGTAATAGCGGTGTACTCCGGCCTCTATGTCCTCATGGAGCGGGATATATACCGGCGCTATATGCTGGCACACGTCCAGGCTGTCCAGCAGGGCGCGGGCCTCTTGGCGCTGGCGCTCCTTTACCCTTGCCGCCCTCACCTTCTGCCGTAGCCGGTCATAGTACATCTTCATCACCCCCAGCCGTTTCCATTTCTTTCAAAACGTCGTTAAACTCGGTAAACCGCAAGCCGTAGTCAAGCAGGGTCTTTGCCGCTGATATTTGGGCCATGCTGTTTTCTTCATCGTCGGCCACAATCTTCCCCAGCCGGTCAATAGCGGCGGTCAAGTTCTGCTGCAACTGCCTTGTGGCCCCGTCCATGATACCGGCGGCGGCGCTCTTGTATGCGGCGCAAAATTCCGGGTCTTTCATGTACTCCCGCAAGGTGCTTTCACCTATCCCCGCGGCCTTTGCCGCCTCTGCCCTTGTACGGCTCACCAGGAGGGCTTGCAGGGCTTTTTCTTTGCGTGGTGTTATTATGGGTATCACCCCTTTCTTTCGTCGGTTTCTGCGCTTTTCTGGCGGTCATAGAGGCTCATCCAGTCTTGGAGGCACATGGTCACAAGCCACGGCTCACGGCTGCGCCGGTGGAACAGGGTGGGCGCTCCATCGTGGAATTTCTCTGCGTCCCTCACGGCCTGTTTCATGGCCTCCGGCACATTCAGCCGCTCCACGCGCTTGACTTCAATATGTACCCCTGGGAGGCCGGTCAAGTCCGGCACCTCACCAAAGGAGAGAGAGCCACCCCGCTCGACAGGATAGCCATACTCACGGAGTAGGGCGGCAAGTTCCCGCTCGCCGTCTGCGCCCTTGCGCTGGGAGGATTTACCCGGCAATATCTCGCCTCCTTTCCACGGGCGGGTTACGGCTGGTTACGGTTAAAAACATACTTTTCAAAAATTGAAAATGACCCTTTTCTTATAGGGAGACTTGTATTCAGCCGTAACCTGCCGTAACCCAAGTCCTCAAACCGTTGCGGCGTAAGGGTTTCCGAACTTTGCCTCCAAGTCAAGCCGTAACCCCAGCCACGCTTTTCTGTTCTTTGGGCGTATTTTTTGGAATCCCGCCGCCTCCATTGTGGTATCAAAGTCGTTAAGCCGCCGCACATAATCGCCGGTGCTTTCCGCCCACTCTCTGTATTCTCGGTAAAGGTCTGCGGCCCCCACACGGGCGTTTGGTTCTCTGATACATCTTTCATTGATGAAGTTTGTCAACCAGTCCTCCCTCTCCCTATATGCCTCGGTTGCCTCCTCCACCACTTCGGGGATCTGGAGTCGGAAACCGTTGCGGACAAAATTCACCGCGCCCTCAATGGCCCATGACAGGATAGCGCCGCCCGCCTCCTTCACCAGCACATCGGCATAGTTCTGTATGCCCGTCCCTGCCGGTATGGTGGCGTTGAATGGTACGACGATCAGCCGCCGCCATGTCCCGTTGTCGGTGGAGCCGACACGGGGAAGATGGTTCGTGAACAGTACAAGTGTATGGGTTTGTTTCACCGTCTCCGGCTGCTTGAATTTTTCTTCAATCACAAGGCGGTCTGTGCTGGCAAGCTGCTTTAGTGTCGCAACGCTCAACCGCTGGTGTTCTTCCAATTCCCCAGTGACCACCAGCCTCCGCCCTCGCAGGGTGGCAAGGGCCGCCCCCTTGTTGGCCCGGTCGGTGGTTATCACCTTAATGTCGATACTTCCGGTATAGTCTCCCAGGACAGCGCCCAGGGCGTTGAAATAGGTGCTTTTGCCGTTTCGTCCGCCGCCGTAGGCAATAATAATGCCCTCCTGGTAAACCGCCCCAATTAGTGACATACCGGCCACAAGCTGGAGAAAGCCCCTCACGCTGCCGTCACCGCAAGTAATGGTGTCAAGAAATGCGCTCCACATCTCGCTCCCTTTGGTGTCCGGCCCGGTCTGCGTGATCTGACTGCAATATGCTCCCCGCTCGTGGGGGCGTAGCCGCCCGGTGGTCAATTCCACAATGCCGGCGGGGGTGTTTAGGTCAAACAGATTTGCGTCAAGCTTGTCCGCCTTGATAACAAGGGCCGGTTTAGACAGTTCCAGCATATTCTTAATGCGGACGGCGTTCCGGCTGTTCTTTGCGTGGGTGAGATACGCTTTTGCCCTTGCTGCGTCGGCTTTCGCCTTTTCCAGCGCGTCGGCATCCTCCGCCGCCCCTGTTTCCGCATGTTTTGCCGTGGCCTCGGCCACTTGAAGTAACGCCGCCCGGTTTTCCTCTTTTGCCTCCTGCAACATCTTTTCGGAAAGTTCCAGCGCCCAGGCGGTGGCCTTGTGGTCGTCCCGCTCCCAGCGTTTCCCATTCCACCATAGCCAGCCCAGGGCATCGGTATATAGCAGGTCATCCCGATACACACGGGAAAAAACAGCGGCGTTCCCGGCGTCGGAGTAGTCCAGGGGCTTTACGCTGTCTGTATTAGCGGCAACTGGGCCGCGCTCGTAGCGCCCTGTGCTTTGGCAGATGGTTTCAATCTCCTGCTTACTCAAAGGCGGGTCGCACCGGCTCTTATTTGCCTCCATCATGGCGGCGGTGATCTCCGCCACAGTCAGCCCCTTTGCCCGGAGAGAGGCGGCAAGATGGAACATTTCTTCATTCCTCCGCCCCTCTGTGATTTTTCCGGGGGCCTCCTTGCTCTTTGCCTGTTTGGGCTTGTCCCTCTTGCCCCGGAGCATGAGCCGGTGGAGCCAGTCGGGGAGAGTGGCAAGTGGTACGCTTGTCGGTGTGCTGCTGGCCTCCCACTCATAGGCCCGCCCGGTAGACGGATGGATAGACGGCGGGGCAATCACATAGCCGCCCTCCCCCCGATAGTCCAGGCCGGGAGCAAATCCAGCCCCCACGGTCAAGGCCGGGTCATCGCAAGCAAAATAGTAATGAACACCACCGCCGCCGGTTAAGCATGTCCATGTGTCGGGTAGTTTCCCATGCTGTCGCTCCAGATCTGCAAGGGTTTCGTCTCCGTATTTTCCCGCATCATGGTTTGTGTCCACATCCAGAACCACAAGGCCGTTTCCGGTGGCGATAGCGACATTGTATGTACTGCCGCCGCCCCACCACTCCGCAATTTTGGCCGGGTCTGTGGTAGCGTCTTTGCAGCCGTGTGTGGTTGCCGGTATCTTTCCGTTACAGGGGAATACCCTCAAGCCCATATTTTTAGTGTAGTATTCAGCCTGACGCCGCAACAGGCTTTTCCCCTTTGGCATGGTATCACCCCTCGGCTTGTTCAATGGCCCTTGCCGTTTTCATAATTTCTCTGGCCCGGTGGCGCATGGAGCGGACACAAGCGGCCTTTTCGTCTGCCGTGCTGGGTAAGAAATACCCCGTTGCGTTATCGGCGCAAATTGGTGTCCCGGCCCGGCGTTCCCGCTCAATCATCAGGCGGACGGTTCGTCCGTCAACCTCCAGCAGTTTTTTTAGGTGTCGGAGCGGGACAGCGTTCTCCCGTCCGTGGCTTAGAAACTCGGATGCTTTTCGTTGACGGCCCGCCGCCGCCGTGGTAGAATGATTGCAGGAAATAGTTGCCTCGCCAAAAGCCGCCGTTTCCGTCGCCCGTTCCGGTGTTCCAGCACCGGGGCGGGTTTTTCCGTTTGTGTTCATATCATTACCTCGATTCAAAATCATTTGTTTCGGAATGCTCCTTTGCCCACGCCTCAAACTCTGCTTGATGAGCTTTGATATAAGCCTTTACTGCCGCAGAGATTGAGAGCGCAAAGACTTTTGCCTGTTCATCGCTCATAACGGCCCCTCCAACGGTTTTGATGTCCAGGGGGTCAGGCATTGCTTTCGCCCGCCCTGAGGGCTGTAATCGCGTTTAGGATTTGCTCCTTCTGCTCCTCGGACAGTTCTCTGCGAAACCACCGACAGAAAGTGTACTCCGATATGCCGATTTCTTCAGCAATCTCATACTGGCGAAAGCGACTTTCCCAAATTGTCCGCTTGATCTCAGCATTTTTCATCGTAGAAACTCCTTTCAGAAAGTCTGAACATGGAGCGCGCGCTTCCCTTGTTCTGTTTCCAGTGTATCAGCAACAATTGAGGTTGACATGGTAAAAATGTTATGGTAAAATTTACGTGAAAGGAAACATTTACTGGCGGGAGGGGGATATTCACAATGCTAAATATATCTATTACTGCGGATAATGTGGTCGTAGAGAACAGAGAGACAGGCGGTAGGTGGACAAATGAAACTGTCAACTTCTTCGGGCTTGTATATTCCAGGCTGGAAGCTAATTTTCCCAACTTTACCCAAGAGGAAATGGCCAGGCGTATTATTACCCATGTGGTGAGTGGAGTTAAAGGAGAGCCGAAACCAACTTCGCCCTATATGTTTCATTGCCGAGAGATCGGAACAAGCCTTTATGATTTGATCTCTTATATTGATGGTAGAAGCGTAATAGCACCGACACTCAAAGATATTGAAGATTTACGAATAGCCAAAGGGATGACCGTCAACTACTTGCCAATAAAGATAAGGGGCATGGACGGTATGCGTTTTGAAGGGCTTAAAACTGTCTCAGAAGTTATGGTAGCTGCTTTGTATTATTACGCATATCATGAATACAAGCTGGTAAGGTGCAAGCATTGTGGAAAATGGTTTGCAACAAAAACCCTCAAAAAAGAATACTGTGACAGAGTTAGTCCTTGTTTCGGGAATATTGTGGGTGGTAAAACTCCGTTGTCCTGTGAACAAGCAGTGAGGAATATCCTTCAAAAATGCGGTCGCATGAAAAACAGAATTGAAACCAAAACACAGCAAACCGTAACAGGACAACTGCACACAAACCCCTTCCTCGAAAAATTCAATAGCCAATGTATGCCATTGTATGTTACAGCCAAAAAATTCCCAACGGTAAATAATTTAACTTCATACTACAACTTTTTGAAAGATACAGAAAAAGAAAGAGGGTGGATCATGTGAACGCCGTCATTTATGCTCGCTTTTCGTCTCACAATCAAACGGAGCAATCCATTGAGGGGCAGCTAAAGACTTGCTATGAATTTGCGGAGAAGAACGGCTATACCGTTGTCGGCGAATATATTGACCGCGCGATTTCTGGAACAACGGACGCCCGCCCGGACTTTCTGAGAATGATTGATGACAGCGCAAAAAAGAGTTTTCAATATGTCCTCGTCTATCAGCTTGACCGCTTTGCCCGCAATCGCTATGACAGCGCAACATATAAGGCGAAACTCAAGAAAAATGGTGTCCGGGTGCTATCCGCCCGTGAAAACATAACAGATGATGCAAGCGGTATCCTTGTGGAAGGTCTGCTTGAATCTATGGCGGAATACTACTCAGCGGAGCTGGCCCAGAAGATACGCCGTGGAATGGACTTAAACGCTGAAAAGTGCCTCTGCACCGGCGGAAATATCGCCCTGGGATTTAAGGTCGCTCCCGATAAGCACTTTGTTATAGATCAAGAAACTGCTCCCATTGTGCTGAAAATCTTTGAGCTATACGCAAGCGGACAAACCGTAGCGCAGATATGTGAATTGATGAACAATCAGGGAGTAAAAACATCTCGCGGCGTTCCGTTCAACAAAAACAGTCTGCGAAAACTTCTCCAGAATAAGCGGTATATCGGCATATATACTTATAAGGATAAGGAAATTCCCGGCGGTATGCCCCGCATTGTGCCGGATGATCTCTTTTATCGAGTGCAGGAAATGATGCTCAAAAACAAAAAAGCCCCTGCCCGCTCAAAAGCAAAGCAAGAGTATATTTTGACCACCAAACTATTTTGCGGTCACTGCCGTGACATGATGACCGGGATCAAGGGATATTCCCACACGGGCCGGGCCTATTACTATTACAAGTGCAACAATGCCAAAAGAAAGCAGTGTAGCAAAAAGGCCGTCCAGAAGGATTATATTGAGGACATCGTTATAGAAGAATGCCGCAAGCAGTTGACCCCGGCAAATATTGATAAAATCGCGCGGGAAGTCGTTGCCCTCTGTGAGCGGGAAAAAGACACCTCTGGCATTAAGCGTCTTGAAAAGCTCATGCGGGAGAATGAACGCAAGCAACGCAATTTGATGAACGCCATTTCTGAGTGTGAGATTGAAAGCGTCAGAAAATCTCTGTATACGGAGGTTTCCCGTCTCTGCACAGAAGCGGACACGCTCAAAAGTGAGTATGCCATAGAAAAGGCAAGTACCGTATCGTTGACTATTACAGAGGTAAAATTCTTTCTATCCCAGCTACAAAAGGGAAATGCTGATGATATAAGTTATCGGAAAACTCTGGTTAATGTGTTCGTGAACGCAATTTATCTTTACGATGACAAATTAGTTATTTTCTTTAATTCTGGTGACAAACCTGTAACAATTGATGATGAACTTTTGGACAAGACAGAGGAAGGGGACGGGTTTGTTTTTGGGTCGCCTTGCTCCACCAAAAAGAAAGACACGCTTATAGCGTGTCTTTCTTTTTGGGCTTCGCGGGCCGAGGGCCCGCTCCGCCCTTCGGTGATTCAAATGCTCGGGATGGCAGAGCCATCCCTCCGCCGAGGTTTTGCCTGCGGCAAAACGCTCGTACGGCGCATTAGCGCCGCCGGCCAGATGGCCGGTTGGGTGGTTTCCTCCCACGTGTCCGCTTTATAATCCGGATTTTAAACATCGATTTTAACTGTCTTTTTGGTTTGGCTTACGCCGCCCGAAGGGCGGCTCCATCCCTTCATCTAAAATATCAAGATCAGCACAGCGATTCTCTGCCGCAATTCTCCCCAGGAAAGACTTTCTTCATGGAACCTTAAGAAATTCGTAAGAGTTTCCATGGGAAAATTTTTAGAACTGTATGGTACTCTTTCATACAGTTCCAACTGTGACGGCCGGGCAGACGCCCGGCGAAAGGAGAGAAAGCATATGGCAAGCTTGCTGCAAGTGACGGGCCTGACCAAGGTATATGGAAAGCGGGGTGCGGCCACCCGGGCTCTGGACGGGGTGGACCTGTCCCTGGAGGCCGGGGAGTACGTGGGCATCATGGGGGCCTCCGGCTCGGGCAAGACCACCCTCTTGAACTGCGTGTCCACCATCGACAAACCCACCTCCGGCTCCATCCTGGTGGAGGGGCGGGAGCTGACCCGTCTGAAGGGGAAGGAGCTCACCCGGTTCCGCCGGGAGCGGCTGGGCTTTATCTTCCAGGACTGCAACCTGCTGGACACCCTCACCGCCTTTGAAAACATCGCTCTGTCCCTGTCCATCGTGGGCACCCCGGCGGGGGAGATCCGCCCCCGGGTGGAGGAGACCGCCCAGCTGCTGGGCATCGGCGACTGCCTGGACAAGTATCCCTACCAGATGTCCGGGGGACAGCAGCAGCGGTGCGCCGCCGCCCGGGCCATCGTCACCCACCCCGCCCTGGTGCTGGCCGACGAGCCCACCGGGGCCCTGGACTCCAAGTCCGCCCGCATGCTGCTGGAGCGGCTGGAGGGGCTGAACCGGGAGCGGGGGGCCACCATTCTGATGGTCACCCACGACGCCTTCACCGCCAGCTGCTGCCGTCGGGGGGGGTTCCTCCGGGACGGACAGATTTTCCAGGAGCTCTCCCGGGGGGAGCTGGACCGCCGGGCCTTCTTCGCCCAGATCATCCGGGTCATCACCCAGTTGGGAGGAGAGATGGAAGATGTTCTCTAAGCTGGCCTTCCGCAATGTGCGCCGGTCCTTCCGGGACTACGGGGTGTACCTGCTCACCCTCACCTTTGGAGTGTGTCTCTTCTACACCTTCAACTCCCTGGACGGCCAGGGGGCCATGATCTATCTGGCCCAGAGCCAGAATCCCATGGCCCAGGTCATCCAGTCCTGCATCGACATCTTCTCCGTCTTTGTGGCGGTGGTGCTGGCCTGTCTGATCCTGTACGCCAACAGCTTTCTGCTCCGGCGGCGGAAGCGGGAGCTGGGCACCTACCTGCTTCTGGGACTCAGCCAGGGGCAGGTGTCCCGGCTGCTGTTTCTGGAGACCGGGCTCATCGGCCTGGCCTCCCTGGCCCTTGGCCTAGGGCTGGGCCTGCTGGCCTCCCAGGGGCTGTCCGCCCTCACCCTGTCCATGTTCTCCCTGCGGGTAGACGCCTTCGGCCTGGCCTTCTCCCCTCGCGCTGTGGTGCGGACGGCGGTGTACTTCGGCCTTATCTTCCTGCTGGTGATGGTGTTCAGCGGCCTTCAGGTCTCCCGGGCCAAGCTGCTGGACCTGATGCAGAGCGGCCGGAGAAACGAGGAGCTGCGCCTGCGCCCCCTGTGGGTGTCGGTGGTCCAGTTCGCCGCGGGGGTGGTCTGTCTGCTCATCGCCTACGCCATTCTGCTGATCTTCGGCATGGCCTACGCGATCATTCTCCCCATGCTGTGCATCCCCATGCTGGGGCTGGGCACCCTGGGCACTCTGCTGGTATTTAAATCCCTGTCCGGCTTCGTCCTCCGCCTGGTCCAGAGCCGCCCCAAGCTCTACTTCAAAAACCTGAATGTGTTCACCCTGCGCCAGTGGATCAGCAAGGTCCACTCCACCTATCTGGCTCAGACGGTGATCTGTATTCTTCTGCTGCTGGCCATGGGCATCACCGCCAGCTCCATCGGGCTGAACAACACCATCGAGTCCATGACCGGCCGTCAGGCCCCTTTTGACATCACCGTGCAGAACCAGGATGCCGACTCCCAGGGGACGATTGATTTTCCCGCCCTGCTGGCCCAGCACGGCGTGGAGGAGTCCGACCTGGCCTGGCAGCAGGACACCATTTTTTACTACAATGACCCGGAGGTCACCGGGATCGAGGATGCCAGCGCCGCCATTCGCCTGTCCGACTGCCAGGCCCTGCTCTCCCGCAGCGGCCAGCCCGCCTACCGGGGGCCGGTGCCCGGCTACCTCACCGGGGTGGAGGAGCAGCTCACCACCGGAAACCTGGGGCTGAGCTGCGTGGTGGTCCCCGACGAGATGGCCCAGGAGCTGGAGGTCCGCCGCCAGGTCTGGTCCGCCGACTACGCCGGGAACGAGGAGGAGACGGAGAACCGGGTGCAGGACGCCCTCGCCGCCTATCAGATGGAGAACGGCTGGCTGCGGGTGGAGACCCGCCTGAACCTCTACCAGGAGACCATGGGCAGCAAGATCCTGGCCCTGTTCCTGGGGCTCTACCTGGGTCTCACCTTCCTGCTGGCCGCCGCCGCGGTGCTGGCCCTCCAACAGCTGAGTCAGGCGGCGGACAACGCCGGCCGGTACGCCATCCTCCGCCGCCTGGGGGCGGAGGAGAAGCTGGTCTCCCGCTCCGCTGTGGAGCAGGTGGCCCTGGCCTTCCTCCTGCCCCTGGGGCTGGCCCTGGTCCACACGGTGGTGGGCATGAAGGCGGCCAACGACCTGATCGCCCAGGCGGCCAAGGTGGACTCGGTGCAGAGCGCCCTGGTCACCGCCCTGGTGCTGCTGCTGGTGTACGGCGGCTACTTCCTGGCCACCGCCCTGGCATGCCGGAGGCTGGCCCTGGACCGCTGATTTTCCCAAAAATGCCGATACTTTCCCGCTGCTGTGCA
>ERZ779866.2755-NODE-2755-length-15220-cov-3.704187_pt1 | contig 15220 bp, 14 predicted proteins | sample MGYA00511248_ERZ779866 | MGnify/ENA primary metagenome ERZ779866 (study PRJEB29588, sample SAMEA2155758) | human gut metagenome | biome: human gut; feature: human-associated habitat; material: faeces | place: Denmark | collected 2008/2010 ... | reverse complement strand
GCCGAGGCGACGCCTACGGATACAGCCTGACCCAGAGCATAAAAACGCTGACCGACATATCGGAAAGCACCCTCTATCCTGTTCTCAGAAGGCTTCAAAAGGAGGGTTTCCTCACCACTTATGACAGCTCTTTCAACGGCCGCAACCGCAGATTTTACAAAATAACCGACGAGGGCCGTCAAAAGCTCTCTCAGCACATCGGCGAATGGAACACATACAAAAATAATCTCGACAAAATATTTTCAGGAGGCGACATAAATGAATAAGCACGAATACCTGTCTGAACTGAAAAAGCATCTTTCCTCCCTTTCGGAGGAGGAGCGAAAGAGCGCACTTGACTTCTATGAGGAATATTTTGAGGACGCCGGGGAAGGCCGCGAGGCCGACATAATAGCCGAGCTGGGAGACCCCGAAAAGCTTGCCGAAACCATAAAGGAAGGCTCTCCGAAAGAGGAACACGAACAAACCCCTCCCTCTTCGGGCAGTTTTGATCTTGACAGCTTCAAAAGCGTGCAGATATCGGTCATATGCTCCTCTGTGGAGTTTATCCCCTCCGACCGCTTCCATTTCGAGCTCAAGCCCTCCAAAAGAACATTTTTTGAAAAGAGCTTTGAAGGCGGCAATCTTACCATAACAGAGCGCAAGCACTTCAGCTTCTTTTCCTTCGGCAATTATTACGGCGGATATGTCAAAGTGTACTATCCCGCAAAGCACCATTTTGAAAGCGTGTCAGTGCGCTCGGTTTCGGCAGATGTGTCCATGAGCTCCTTTGCCGCCTCCGACTGCGCGGTCGACATAACTTCGGGCTCGGCCTCCCTCCGCAGCATTTTCGCTCCGAGAATGACGATCAAAAAAATCAGCGGCCCCATGGACTGCAGGGACTGCATCTTTGAAAATCTGACTTTCAAAAACATCTCGGGCTCCAACATTTTCTCGGGATGTGAAACAGGCTTTGCCGACATGAACAACACCAGCGGCAGGATAGAGTATTCGGGCAAAATAACAAAGGCTCTCAATATCTCCTCGGTCAGCGGCGACATGAGATTTGCCGTCAACGGCCATGCCGATGAATACAGCAAAGATGTGACCATGATGAGCGGCAGCCTTGTGATAAACGGCGTGAGAATGAAGGGCTACAAGGAGATAAGCCCAAAAAACAACGGAAAGTTTTTGAGAATTTCCTCCATAAGCGGAGATATCGAACTGATTTTCGTCGAATAGCTCTCCCTTGTTGATTTTTGTCCTGTCATGTGGTATAATTGTCTAAACGATTTGATTTCCCTCTCTTTGAGGAAAAATTTCCACAGCGAACTTTAAAGGAGGTCTTTCGGTGCGCGACGGAAAAATGACCATTTCCGGTTACCTTATGATAATATGTCTGACCGTTTTGGTGGTCTATACCATAGGATTTTGGATCGGAATTTTTTAAAAAACAGACGGCCGCCTTTTATGGCGGCTCGTCTTTTATATTAAGGTATAAGGAGAGACAGCTATGAAACTCATGCAATTTTTAAAAGACGGTGAAACGAGGCTCGGCATAATACTCGAAAACGGCATTGTCGATGTGGCGGCATCGGGCGCGGATATGCCCCAAAATATGGCCGAAGCCATAGCTCTCGGCGATAAACTCATTCCAATTCTGACCCCTCTCGCTGAAAATCCGCCGAAACTAATACCCGAAAGCGAAGCGGTCTTTCTGCCCCCCGTCTCCGACCCCGAGAAAATTCTCTGCATAGGTCTCAACTACAAACAGCACATTCTCGAGTTTGAGCGTAAGGACGGTGTGCCCGATTATCCCGTCATTTTCGGAAAATTCCGCAACGCCCTCATCGCCCACAAGGACAGCGTAAGGCTTTGCAAAGCCTCGTCTCAGCACGACTACGAGGCCGAAATTGTCATAGTCATCGGCAAAATCTGCAAAGATGTCTCCCGTGAAGAGGCTTTGGACTATGTGTTTGGCTACACTCTTGCCAACGACATATCGGCCCGTGACCTTCAGCATCTCACCAATCAGTGGATGGCAGGCAAGAGCTGCGACACCTTCTGCCCCGTCGGCCCCTGCATAGCCACTGCCGACTCTGTCAAATATAATGAAATGCACATAGTCGGCAGAAAAAACGGCGAAATCCGCCAGGAGAGCGACAGCAGCCTTATGATATATGACATACCCTATCTCGTCAGCTTTATTTCAAGCATAATGACCCTTAAGCCGGGTGACCTTATACTTACGGGCACTCCCTCCGGCGTAATAGGAGGAAGACCTGAAAATGAGCGTGACTGGCTCAAAGACGGCGACACGGTAAGCGTCACGGTTGACGGCATAGGCACTCTGGAAAATACGATAAAAGAATAAAACGCGAAAAAAGCCCGCCATAGGCGGTCTTTTTTCCGTTTCCCTTTTTATGTCGGTCAAGGTCTCAATTAGTCGACAAGACCCTGGAGCAAAGCTGCAACGCCCTTGCCAAGTTCTTCCTTCTTCATGATACCCATTCTGTAAAGTGTTCTCTCGATAGCTGCAACGGAGGATACCAGATCGTGTGTATCGACATTGCCCATGTGTCCGATTCTGAACATCTTGCCTGCATATGCTGCAAGGCCGCCTGCCACGATTATGCCCTCTTCCTGAACGAGGTTTCTGAATGTAACATCGTCTACGCCGTCCATGTAGAGAACATTGGACAGTGTCTCAGCCTGATGGCCTTCCTCTGCAAGGATCTTAAAGCCCAAAGCTGTGAGAGCGCTTCTCATAGCCTTTGCATTCTTGATGTGTCTTGCGTAACGGTTCTGGATACCCTCTTCGTTGATGATTCTGAGAGATTCCTTCATAGCCCATACGAGGTTGATGGGAGGTGTACCGAAGTACTTGGAAGGATCGTTCATGATGGGCAGCCACTTCTCGTAGTCAACATAGAACTCGGGGATTGTCTCGCCAAGCTCTTTTCTTCTTGCGAGGGACTTCTGGTTTGCGCAGAGAATTGCGATACCGGGAGCCACGCCGAAAGCCTTCTGAGAACCTGTGAGAATGATGTCGATGTTCATGTCTGTCATTCTCTCGTCGATGCCTGCGCTTGCTGCAACACCGTCAACTATGTAAATTGTGCCCGGGTGCTTCTTCATCATCTGTCCGATGGACTCGATGTCTGCCTTTGCGCCTGTTGCTGTATCAACATGTGTAACTGTAACTGCTGCATAGTCCTTCTCGCTGAGCTTCTTGTCGATCTCTTCAGCGGAGAATACCTTGCCCCACTCGCTCTGCATAACATCGACATTGATGCCCTTTCTCTTGATGGCGTCGAGGAATCTGTCTCCGAAGAAGCCGTGGCTTACAACGAGGATGTTGTCACCGCGCTTTGCGGAGTTTGCGATAGCCATTTCCATTACCATTGTGCCGCTGCCTGCCAGAACAAAGGCCTGACCGTCGCACTGGAAGAGGTTTCTTACGCCGTCGATGACTTCCTTATAGTCCTTTACGAACTCGCTGTCGCCGAAAGCACATGTCTCTCTTGCCATCTGATCCTGTATGCTTCTCACTACCGGTGTCGGACCGGGGATCATAACGATTTTTCTGTTGATCATTGTTCTATTTCTCCTTTATTTTTTCTGTTCTGTGTAGAGAATAACTGCTAAATACTCGAGATCTTCGTCTCCTATGTTCTCGATGGAATGGCTGTGGCCTTCATAGCAGACCATGCAGTCGCCCGGACCGAGAATATCCTCTTTGCCGTCGTCATTGACCTTGGCTTTTCCCTTGAGGAAGTAATAAGTCTCGAAATCGCCCACATGCTTGTGGTAGCCTATCGAGCAGCCCTTCGGAATTATGCTTATGCCGAAAAGACGGCCTGTTCCGCATGTCTCCTCTTTTTCAAGGATATTTACTATTTTAATAGTACCTTTTCCGCCCTTGAGCTCGACCTCGTCGTTGAGGCGCATCTCGCCAGCTTTACGGATCATGTTCTCACCTCGATTTGAAAGGATTTGAAAATAAATTATTTGGTCGGTCAGTTTTCAATCTTATTGTAATCAATTCCGCCAAAAAAATCAATGTGCGTTTTTAACAAAATTTATTTTTATTTTTTTGCCACATGCACGAAATATTTGTCTGTCTTGCATTTTTCAAAAAAGAGTGATATGATTATGTTACTATTTTCACAGCAGGAGGTCATATGAACGGCACAGAAAACGAAAACCATCCGTCTTTTGATGACAAATATATAAATCAGAATATACTTCTTTTCAGGCACCGCTGCAATATGACCCAAAGCGAGTTTATAAAGACATATCTTCGGGACAAAAACGGCAAAAACTCTGTAAGCGCCGGCACCTATTCAAACTTTGAAAACGGCAAGGGCACGAAATCCGCAGAGATAGCACAGATGCTGGCCGAGGCTCTCGGCACCGACAGCAAGGTCTTTTCCATGCATCCCGACAATTTTGCTCTTAATATAGACGCCCTTATGCCCGAGAAAAAGGAACGATTTGTCGATATAATGCAGACCGATGTGAAAATACAGAAAGCGGGCAGCTATACCGACGCCTTTGTCAGGCTTATCTCCGACTATCTCACCGACGGTATCATGTGCGGCGAGATAAAGCCGGGAGACAAACTGCCTTCCGACCGCGAGCTGGCAAAGAAATTTAATGTGGGCAGAAGCACCATAAGAGAGGCTCTTAGGGTGATTTCCCTCATCGGTCTCATTGAAATCAGGGTCGGTCAGGGCACATTTGTCGCCTCGGAATCGTCTGATTTCTTTGTAACTCCCCTTTCATGGACCCTGCTTTTAGGTAAAAAATCGATAAAAGATGTCATCGACATGAGAAACATTTTGGAGCTCGGCTCGGCCGAAATGGCGGCCCGACTTCAGAATATCGACCTTTTTGCCGAGTTCAAAGGCATAATGCAGAAGATGGAGCAGGCCCACAAAAACTATGACTTCAAGGCATTTCTCGATCTCGATTTGGAGTTTCACCTCATGGTGGCGAAATGCTCTGGCAACCCCATAATATTCGAGCTTTTGAGAACCTCGAGAAAGCTTCTCACTCTTTTGAGCCGCAGCGGTATGGAAACTTTGGAACAGATAGACGCCATATACGACGAACACTGCAACATATACGAGAGCATATTGAAGGGCGACGCAGAAAAGGCTGCCGAATATATGAGAGTACACCTTGCCAATTCCAGATACAGATACAGCTATCATTTGAATATGAAATAAAATATGCGGCAAAGGCTTGTCTTTTGCCGTTTTTTCTGAAATTTATTTTTTCTCAATCGTATCAGGTCGGCCTTTTTTCATCTTTTTTACCGAAGTATTTTTCTGTTGTTTTTTCACTTTTGCCCAAAATAAGCTCGAATTATTTCCTTTTTGCAAGCTGTAAGCCATGTTTTGTCAAAAAAATGTCGTTTTTTGACGACCTACATTTTGCACATACCCTACTCTCAATTTTCATAGGTTTTGACGATTGATTTTTGTTTACAGATATGTCATAATCATATCGATGAAAATTGGTTGACCTTACGACCACATTTCAAAACTTTCAAAAGAGAGGTAGAATCATGGCTGAATCTACAAAGAAAAAACTTTCCCTTACCACCCTTATCCTTATAGGAACAATAGGTGGTATCGCGTTCGGTTCTATTGTGGGTCCCTGGGCTGCGAACCTCAAGTTTATAGGCGATATTTTTATCCGCCTTATCCAGATGTCTGTCGTCCTTCTCGTCATGACATCGGTTGCCGCCGCAGTCGGCAATGTCGACGGCAAAGGCGCCGGCAAAATCGGTTTCCACACCTTCAAGTGGATAATCAGCTTTACACTTTTCGCCGCACTTTTGGGTCTTCTGCTGGGCAATCTCGTAAAACCCGGCGAAGGCATCGATGTAACAGGCGGACAGGAAATCACCCAGACAGAAGTTCAGGAGACTTCCATTCAGGACACACTTTTGAACTTTGTACCCACCAATATCGTAAAATCCATGGCAGACGGTTCCATGGTGCCCTGCATACTTTTCTCAATCCTCTTCGGTCTTGCAATGGGCTCCTATACCCGTCAGAGCAAAAACACCATCATTCTTGATTTCATCAAGGGCTTTAACGCCGTGATCATGAACATCATAAAGATGGTTATGAATCTCGCCCCCATAGGTATTTTCTGTCTTTTGGCAAATGTCTCGGGCGCTATCGGCTTCAAGGTTGTCATCCCCATGCTCAAGTTCCTGGGGTGCCTTCTCGTCGGCGACCTCATTCAGTTCGCAATTTACCTGCCCCTCACAGCCTCGCTGTGTAAGGTAAACCTCTTCAAGATGCCCAAGAAGTTTGCCAAGATGTCCATCATGGCTCTCACAACAACTTCTTCCGCTATCTGCCTTCCCACCAAGATGGAAGACTCTGTCACAAAATTCGGCGTCAGCCGCCGCATAGCAGACTTTACAGGCCCCATCACCATGTCCATGAACTCGACAGGCGCCGTAATGTGCTATGTTCTGGCAATTCTGTTTATGAGCCAGTCCTCCGGCATAGCTCTCACAGCCGGTCAGATGGGCATGGCTATACTTCTCTCCTGCCTCATGTGCATGGGCACCATCGTCGTCCCCGGCGGCATGGTCATTACATATACCTTTCTCGCCTCCTCTCTCGGTCTTCCCCTTGAGAGTATAGCAATCCTCATCGGTATCGACTGGTACTCCGGCATGTTCCGTACACTTATGAATGTCGATGTCGATGTCATGGTTGCAATGCTTGTCTCCGGCAAGATGGGCGAGCTCGACAGAGATGTCTACAACGAGAAAAAGAAAGCCCAATATGTCCAGCAGTAATAGCTGTATGTACGGGGAGCAGAATCTCTGCTCCCTGCCTCCATATAGAAAGTTTAAGTAAAGAAAGGAACTTTATCATGAACATAGAAGCAACCACAAGACGCATCATGCTCGACCTCAGAACACTCAGCAAATACACAACATCTTCCCCCAGCTGCACCCGTCTGCCTTTTACAAAGGAGGCAAAGGATGCCAAGGAGTTTATCCGCTACATCATGTGCGAAGCCGGTCTCAAGGCTCATGAGGACGAAGCCGGAAATATCTTCGGCGTGAGAAAAGGCAAAAACCCCGATCTTCCCTGCATAATGATGGGCTCTCATTTTGACTCCGTTGTAAACGGCGGACATTTCGACGGCATCGCAGGCGTAGTGTGCGCCGTCGAGATAGCAAGACTTCTCAAGGACAACAATGTTGAGCTCGACAGAGATTTTGTAGTTGCAGGCTTCAACGATGAAGAGGGCATGCGTTTCGGCACAGGCTACTTCGGTTCCAAGGCAATGACAGGCGACATAACACCCGAGGACTGCGAAAAGTTTGCCGACAAGGACGGCATCACCATAGCCAGGGCCATGGAAGAGTACGGTCTTGACCACAAAAAGATAGGTCTTGCCAAGTGGAAAGAGGGCTCTATCGGCAAGTTTATCGAAATTCACATAGAACAGGGCCCCGTTCTTGACGCCGAAAAGATAGAACTCGGTCTTGTCGACTGCATAGTCGGTATTCAGCGCTATATGGTAACAGTAAACGGCAGAGCAGACCACGCCGGCACAACTCCCATGAACATGAGAAAAGACGCCGTCGACATCGCCGCAAAAGTCGTATCCAAAGTTGCCGACATGGCCAGAGAAAAAACCGACGGCACAGTTGCCACAGTAGGTTTCTTCCGCACAAATCCCTGCGCCATGAACATCGTCGGCGAAAGCACAGAGTTCAGCATGGACATCCGCTCGAGAAATGTTTCCAATATAAAAGATATTTTTGAAAGAACAAAGGCCAACCTTGAAAAAGAGTGCTCTGCCGCAGGCGCAAGCTACTCGATAGACGAGAAGCTGGTCATAACTCCCGTAAACCTCGACGAGGAGATGCTCTCCCATCTGGCAGACTCCTGCGACAAGCTCGGCTATTCCTATAAGAGAATGCCCAGCGGCGCAGGTCATGACGCCCTTCAGATAGGTCAGACAATCCCCACAGTCATGGTCTTTGTACCCTCCAAGGACGGCAGAAGCCACTGCCCCGAAGAGTTCAGCGAAAACGAAGATTTGGCAAAGGCAGTATTCGCAGTTTACGATATGCTGCTCAAGCTTTAATCCTATATACCACACAGAAAGGACGATAAATATGGGTTATCCAAAAGACATTTTAACATCAAGAGCAGTCGTAAGACCGGGCGAATACGCTATAATTCCTCCCGAAGGTCTTGTAAACAACATCATTCCGGGCATTGAAAACTGCGTTACATCAATCCTTGCATCGCCTAAATACGGCGCAAGCTTTGCCCAGTACATTCTGACAGCTCAGCCCGGCGGCGGCACAACACGCCCCTGGGCCAAGGAAGAGGGCATCGAGAGCTTTGTATACATCGTTGACGGCTGCGGACAGTTTACTGTCGACGGAAAAACCTATGAAGCACCCCAGGGCGCATATATCTACGCTCCTGCCGGCGTAGGCATAGAGTTTAAGAACACAGGCGACACAGAGATGAAGGCAATGCTCTACAAGCAGAGATATGTAGAGTGCGAAGGCCTCAAGCCCTATGTCTTCTACGGAAATGTCAACGACATTCCCTTCCGCATCTACGACAACATGGAGAATGTATTCGTCAAGGATCTTCTCCCCGTCGACATCAACTTCGACATGAACTTCCACATTCTCTCCTTTGCTCCCGGCGGATGCCATCCCTTCGTCGAGACACATGTTCAGGAGCACGGCGCTTACATCCTCGAAGGTGAAGGCTGCTACTACCTGGCTGACAACTGGACAATGATAAAGAAGAACGACTTTATCTGGTTCGGTCCCTTCTCCTGCCAGTGCGCTTACGGTGTAGGCAGAACAAACTTCACCTACATCTACTCCAAAGACTGCCACAGAGATGTAGTTCTCTAATGGTTCAAAATAAAAAAGCACCCCTCGGGGTGCTTTTTATTTGACATTTTCAATTCAAGCTGATAATATATTGTCATTCCAATACCAAAGGAGTTGTCATTTTGCTCTATAAACTGAATAAGGATACAAATCGCAGTATATATTCAAAAGTAAAGAGAGTCACTCTGGCTGACATAGGCTGGAAAGAAAAGGATTTGGAAAATCTCATCTCTGTAAATATTCAGGATTTTATTTCCTCAAATGATCTTATGCCCATTTTCACCGAAAGAGCCCGGCAGGAAGAGCCCGATATACTGGCTCTCGACAAAAGCGGAGATTTATATATATTTGAGCTCAAGCGCTGGTCGGGAAGGCAGGAAAATCTTCTTCAGGTTCTCAGATACGGTCAGTTATTCGGAAAGAGCACATACGAGGAGCTCAACTCTCTCTATCAGAAATATCAGCGCAATCCCAAGGCAAATCTTGCAAACGACCATTTTATCTACTTTGGCAAGAGCAATTCGGAATGTCTTTCGGAAGACAACTTTAACAGAAAACAGCACTTTCTCATCGTTACAAACGGTGTTGATCAGGAGACGATAGAATCAATTATATACTGGAAAAACAACGGTCTCAATATCGATGCAATAGTATATTGGGTTTTTGAAATAGCAAACGACTACTACATAGAGTTTAATATGTATTCCCAGACAGAGGATTTTTTGGAGTACGAAAACAACTGCTATATACTCAACACCAACATGAAAAGCAACCCACGCTATACCGAAGAAATGCTTTCGGAGCGCAAGGCGGCTGCATATTATCCCGGATGGAGAGAGAAAATACAAAAGTTTCAAAAGGGCGACATTGTATTTTTGTATAAAAACGGCGAAGGCATAATCGCCTATGGCTATGCCGACGGAGTTTTAAACAAATGTCCCTGCGACGGATTTGACGACTATGAGTACAATATGCACCTGGACAGATTTGTTGTTTTGAAAAATCCTGTTTCGGCTTCACAAATCAAGAACATAACGGGGTACGGTCTCAATTTCAGGCAGACTCTTTTTTCAATTTCCGAAGAATCGGCAAAGCGTATAATAAAAAGCTCAAAATAAAAGCACCCTGAAGGGTGCTTTTTTTATTCGCTTATGTCGCTTAGATCGAATCTTATCATTTTGGAAAGGTTTTCAAGGGTCATTTCCACCTGAAAGCCTATTTTTCCCGCCGAAAACACTATTGTTTCAAAGTTTTCCGCCGAGCTGTCTATAAAAGTCGCAAAGGCTTTCTTCATTCCTATGGGTGAGCAGCCGCCGTGGACATATCCCGTGAGGGGCAAAAGCTCCTTTGACTTTATCATCTCGATGGATTTTTCTCCCGCCGCTTTGGCGGCTTTTTTGAGATCCAGCTCTTTGGAGGACGGCACGACAAACACATAGTTTTTTCCGCTTTTTCCCACAGTCACAAGGGTTTTAAACACGGCGTCGGCCTCTTTTCCTATAAGCTTTGCCACCTCTGTGCCGCTCATTGCCTCGCCGTTTCCGTAGGTGTAACCCTTATACTCTATCTTCTTTTTGTCAAGCATTTTCATGACATTTGTCTTGTCCATATCAAACCTCGTTGTATCTGAAACAGCTTGTTTCGTGGTCGTTTATCACCCCTACCGCCTGAAGATAGGAGTATACCGTCACGCTGCCCATAAAGGCAAAGCCTCTCTTTTTCATATCTTTCGCGACTTTTTCCGAAAGCTCGCTTTTTGTCCTCATTACATCGTCCGTATTTTTAACCGTCTGTCCGCCGGTAAAACTCCATATATAATTTGAAAAGGAGCCGTACTCCCGCTGTGTTCTTATAAAAGCCGCAGCGTTTTTGACGGCGGCATCTATCTTTCGCCTGTTGCGTATTATGCCGCTGTTTTCCATGAGCTCACTTATCTTTTCCTCGCCGTAGAGCGCCATTTTATGTGGGTCAAAGCCGTCGAAAGCGGCTCGGAAGTGCTCCCTTTTGGTCAGCACCAAAAGCCACGAAAGCCCGCAGTGAAAAGACTCCAGAATGAGCATCTCGAAAAGTTCGCCGTCGTCTCTCACAGGTACTCCCCACTGCTCATCGTGGTATCTTGTATAGAGTTCATTTACATTTTCCGCCCAGCGGCACCGTTTTTTACACATTAAATATACACCTCTAAATCGTGGCCGTTGACAACAGCTCCGCTGTAATCCTCTTTTATCTCGCGGAGGATTTCCTCTTCCCTCTCTCTGAGATGGGCGGCTATGTTTATCTTGTTGTTCTGAACCTCGGTGTGGTATATTCTGTGGTAGGTTATGAGAAGTTTCGGCTTGGCTCTGTTGGCGATTTCCGCCAGAGCTTTTGACGAAGTATGTACACTCGAGTGGTATTTCTGCCATTTGGGCAGCCTTTCAGCCAGACCCTTTGAGTAAAACACCTCGTGGAGCAGTATGTCGCAGCCCTGTGCCATCTCTGCCATCTTTTCGGTGGGAGCTGTGTCTCCCGATATCACGATGACCCTGTCAGGAGTGGTAAACCGAAGGCTGTAACACTCCAGTGTGCCGTGCTCGGCCTTGAAAGCCTCCACCTTTACAAGCTCGTCCTCATATACAACGCCCTCGGAAAGCTCATGACACTCGGTCAGATATCCCACCTCGTTGGCCTTTTCAAAGCCGTTTATGCGAAAATCTATGTCAGCTTCATAAGCCTTTGTGATGTTTTCCGCCATTTTATCCAAGCCTTTGGGGCCGTAAAGCTTCAATGGCTCGTCACGCTCCAAAACCCACGGTGTGAATATAAGGTCGGCAAGGCCTGTTGTGTGGTCGGAGTGGAGATGGGTGCAGAAAGCTATTTTGAGATTTTTGGGACTGAGTGCGTCTATTCCGTTTCGGTAGGCCTCGGCAGCTCTTCTGACAACTCCCGCGCCGAAATCAACAAGATATGCCTTATCGTCCACCACCACGGCGGTGGCAGGGCCGTGGGCGTCGGGACAGGCGTTAGGCGTGCCCGTGCCCAAAAGTACAAGCTTTGTTCTGTGGGTCATACTCTATCTCCTTATTTAAACTTCGGTCTCTTTTTGCCCTTTATCACAGGGTCTGCCATGTGGGCTATGACGAGCTCCATTATCTCCTGTTCCTTGTCGATGGTATTTCTGATTCCCTTCGGCACATTTTCATTGTCCGAGGCAAAGAAATCCTTGATAAGTCTCTCAAAGACAGGGGTCTCCGACATTTTGAGAAGTATCTCATCGTTTTCCAAAAAGACTATCTTTATCATTCTCGTGCTGGTGGTCTCGGTAAAGCACATGGTTATTTTCAAAACCAAGTTGTCGTCCTCGTCGGTCTTGAACTCTCCCTTTGTGGCGGTTATATACTTCTCTCCGCCGAAAGTCTCCTCGGCTTCGATATAGTCTCCAAATCCGACGGGCATTTTTCTCGTCTCGGTCTGATTGAGGATTGTGAAATAGAAAATGCCGTCCTCTATCTCAAATTTTATCTCCTTTATTCCGGTGGAGTAGTTTCCCTGAAGGCACTGGAGCATAAGAGGCATCACCGCCGCCGACGGCTGAGCTATGCGGTAGCTGACGCCGTCCAGCTTTTTCGCCTGCTCGGGCATGCGGTCGGCAAAAAACATATTCTGCATTTTGACGCCTATGCTCTCATCGGTTATCTTCTTGCCGTATTCAAGGCTTTTCTCCATCTTTCTCAGCTTAGCCAAAGCCTGTCTCGAAAGGGGCAGGCTTTTTCTCGCCTTGCCTTTTACAAAATATTTGGCGAAAATATCGTAAAGAGGCTTTTCTGCAAATATCCTGTCGTTGCCCGATGTCATGGCTATCACGGTGTTCTGCTCGGGAAAGACTATCACATACTGGCCGAACATGCCGTTGAACATATAGCCTTCCTCTGCCGTCCATATCTGGTATCCGTAGCCGAAAAAGCCTCTGACCGGCAGTTTTATGGGGGTTACCGCCCTTCTGATGTAGTCCTCGGGCACTACCTCTATCCATCTGCCGTCTTTTTGCCATCTTCCGCCGTTCATGCACAAAAGACCCAGCTTCGCCATCTCCATGGCGCTGAGATAACAGCCCCATCCTCCTTTGGCTATGCCTTCGGGACTCTTTTCCCACAGCATGTCTTGTATATCAAGAATATCGAAAAGACGGGGCTTAAGGTATTCGCAAAGACCCATTCCGCTCTTCTTCTCTATTACAGCCGCAAGCATGTATGTATTGAGGCTGTTGTATTCAAACTTTGTGCCCGGCGCCCACTTAGTATCGCTCTCGATCATCTTTTTGAACCAGTCGGGCACGAATATCACATCGGCTTCGGCAAATTTTGCCCCCGTAGTCATGGTGAGCAGATGCTCCACTGTGGCCTCTCTCAGCCTTTTGGGAATTATCTGATTGAAGCTCTCCCTGAAAATATCTCCCAGCTTTTCATTAAGTGTCAAAAGTCCCTCTTTTTCGGCGATTCCCACGGCGAGAGACACGACGCTCTTGCACATCGAGTGGGTCATATGCCTTATGTTTACCGAATAAGGCTTCCAGTCGCCGCTGCTTATCACCTTTCCGTTTTTTACTATCACAAGTGAATGGGGCTTATATTCCCTTGTGTTTCCTATCTCTTTATAGAGATTTATCAGCTCCTCCGAAGATATCCCCTGTGACTCGGGTGTCGCAAAAGGCAGATCGCCCCCTTTTTTCCAGGCTATCCTGTCCTTTTGAGGGCCGAAATCGTAGATTTCCAGCTCACCTGAGTTTCTTCTCCAAAGCTTCCATGTGTAGTCCAATTTTCTCGCTTCATTAAAAAGATACATTTAAAAACCTCACCGTTTAACCTTGTTTGCTTGCTTCGCTAAGGGCGTGGTTCAAAACCGCTCCCGATATAATGATTATTCCGCACACAAACATCCACACCATAACCAACATTACCGAGGCAAGAGAGCCGTAGACAAGGGAATATTTTGTGGAATACTCCAGAAATACCGAAAAAAGTCCGCTCAAAAGGGCAACGCCCACCGAACTGAAAAGAGCGCCTATCCATACCTTTTTCACAGACACTCCCCTTGGCAGCGACAACTTGTAAAGAGCCGACAGCATTATAAAAAGATAGGCGAAAAGTATGAGAAACGGCAGACTGTCATTGTATACTATCTTAAACTTTGTATGGGCGTCGATAAAATTTACGATACTCTTGCTCAAAACACTGGCAAGCATGCAGATATATGTTCCGAAAAGGACAATTATCGCAAACACAAAGCCCGTTATATAGAAGATTATCCCCTTATATCTCTTTGTGCCGTTTATATCCTCCAATGTGCCGAGAATGGAGCGGAAAGCGGCGGCGATACTGGTCATAAACATGGTGCCTCCCGCTATGAGAAAGGCGGTCGACTGACTTCTCGATATATACGCCATATAGCTTTCTATGACTTCTAAAGTACTCTGCGGAATAATTCCGTCAGCTACCCTCGCTATCTCCCATATGTCTATATCAAAAAAGCCTATTATCGTATTAAGACATATTAAAAAGGGGAAAAATGAAAGCGTGAGATAATAAGACAGCGCCGCCGCTGCCTTGGTCACTTTATTCTTGCTGAAGCTCTGATAAATATCCCAAATAACGATTTTTACCCTGTCTAACATATAAAATACCCATTCTCTTGTTATAGATATATTTTACCATATAAACGGTATTTTGCAAGAACTAATTGAAATTTACAATTTTATAAAACTAATGCTGTTGACAAGGATATTTATATATATCATAATATTGTCTGTGTGATTATACTACATAGAAGTATCTCGGAGGACTTTATGACAAACTTAAAACTCTTTTCGGACAGTACCTGCGACCTGTCAAAGGAAGAGCTTGAACAGATGGACATAGGTATTATTCCCCTGATAATAAATTTTAAAGAAAAAAGCTATCGAGACATGACAGAGATAAATTCCCAAAAGCTTTTTGAACTGGTGGAGGAAACAGACGAAATACCGTCCACCTCGGCGCCCTCTCCCTCGGTATTTGCCGAAGCATTTTCAGAGTATACCGAAAAGGGCATACCGGTTCTCTCGATAAATCTCGCCTCCTGTTTTTCCAGCACATATTCCAACGCCCATATGGGAGGTCAGAGCTGCAAGGGAGCTCCCGCCACGGTAATAGACTCCAATATGACATGCGGTCTTTTGGGCGGCATACTCAGAATATGCCATGAGATGAAGCTCAATGACAGGCCTTGCGAAGAGATAATCGCCAAAGCCAGAGAGCTTGCCGAAAATTACAGGCTGTATTTTACGATAAACGATCTTACATTTTTGAAAAA